>Ga0209309_10003646_pt1 | contig 13191 bp, 18 predicted proteins | sample COGITO_mtgs_1204_2_FD_184807 | JGI IMG/M metagenome (GOLD analysis project Ga0209309, IMG submission 184807) | Pelagic marine microbial communities from North Sea - COGITO_mtgs_120412 (SPAdes) (version 2) | ecosystem: Environmental > Aquatic > Marine > Epipelagic ...
CGCGCGCTGGAGGCTGAGGCCCGCGATGGCTGATGACCTGCTGATCCGCGATCGGGACGAGCGGCTGGCAGCCGAGGCGTTGGTTGTGGATGTGGGCGGGTTCGAGGGGCCGTTGGATTTACTTCTAACGCTGAGCAGAACGCAAAAGGTGGATCTGCGCCGGATTTCCATGGTGGAACTGGCGGATCAGTATCTGGCCTTTGTAGAGGTGGCCAAGGAGCTGCGGATCGAGCTGGCGGCCGACTATCTGGTGATGGCGGCGTGGTTGGCATTTCTGAAATCGCGGTTGCTGCTGCCCCCTGACCCGACCGAGGACGGTCCGAGCGGTGAGGAGCTTGCCGCGCACCTTGCCTATCAATTGGAACGGTTGGAGGCGATGCGCAACGCGGCGGCGAAGCTGATGGGGCGTGACCAGTTGGGGCGCGACTTTCTGGCCCGCGGGCAGGCGGAGGATGTCACCATGAAGCGGCGCATCGTTTATGACGCCACGCTGGTGGAACTGATGCGGGCCTATGCGAGCGTGAAAACCCGCGAGGACTTTCAGCCGCTGCATTATCAGCGTACCTCGATCTACACGATGGAACAGGCGCTGGAGCGGATGAAGGGCCTGATCGGCACGGTTTTGGAGTGGTCCGATCTGGAGGACTACTTGCCCGAGGCGTGGCGCGCGGACCCGAAAAAGCGGCGCTCGGCTATGGCATCGACCTTTGCGGCGTCATTGGAAATGGTGAAGGCGGGCAAGGTCGATATGCGGCAGGACGAAACATTCGGACGCATTGAGCTCAAGAGGCGCGCATGAGTACGGAAACCTTGTTTCAGGCCCCACCCTTGGCGGAGCAGGAGCGGATGGTCGAGGCGATTCTGTTTGCATCATCCGATCCGCTGAGCATCCGTGCGCTGGCCGCCCGATTGCCGCATGGGTGTGATGTGATGCAAGCGTTGACGCTGGTTCAGAAACGCTATGCGGGCCGCGGGGTGAACCTGCTGCGCGCGGGCGATGAATGGGCGTTCCGCACGGCGGGGGACCTGTCGTTTCTGATGCAAAAGGAGGTGGTGGAAACGCGCAAGCTGAGCCGTGCCGCCATCGAAACGCTGGCCATCGTTGCCTATCACCAGCCCGTCACGCGGGCGGAGATCGAGGAGATTCGCGGCGTTTCGGTGTCTCGTGGTACGGTGGATTTGCTGATGGAGCTGGATTGGATCAAGCTGGGCCGTCGCCGCCAAACGCCGGGGCGGCCTGTGACGTTCATGACGACGCCGGGGTTTTTGGCGCATTTCGGCCTTGAAACAGCGCGGGATCTGCCCGATTTGAAGGAACTGCGTGCTGCTGGCCTGCTGGACAATCGGCCGCCGCCGGGTGTTGTTTCGGATGATGAACTGGACGTGGACAAGCATCAGGACGATATGTTCGAGTAGGGTTATGGGAGATGCTCTGAAATGAATATGAATTCTATTATCAACATGGTCATGCGGCAGGTGATGCGCCGGGGCATGAATTCTGCGTTCAAGAAATCCGACGAGCTGATGTCGCGCACGCGCCAGCGTCGCGACCCGTTGGCGGACCGTGAGCGGGCCTTGCAGGAGCGTGAGAACGCAATTGCGGAGATGGACCGTGAGGAAGCCTTGCGCCAGCGTGAGGAAGAGATCGCACGGCGTGAAGCGGAGCTGCGCAACCGCTGAAGTGATGACCGCCGGTGGGACACCTCCGGCGGGGGGCTGTCAGGTTTTGAAGTGTTTTGACAGCTTCAGCCCCTGTCCCTGATAATTCGAGTTCATGTCAGCGCCGTAGAGTTTTTCCGGCCGTTGCTGCATTTGCTCGTACACCAAGCGCCCGACGATCTGGCCGTGTTCCAGCGCGAACGGCGCCTCGTGGCAGCGCACTTCAAGCACACCGCGCGAGCCTGCGCCGCCGGCGTCCTGATTGCCGAATCCGGGATCAAAGAAGCCGGCGTAGTGCACGCGAAACTCACCCACCATTGCCAGATAGGGCGCCATTTCGGCGGCGTAATCGGGCGGCACATGCACAGCCTCACGACTGACCAAGATATAGAATGCGCCGGGGTCGAGAATGATGTGGCCGTCGGTGGCGTGCACTTCCTCCCAGAACGCATCGACCGGATAGTGGTTGAGGCGATCAAGGTCGATCAGGGCAGTATGCGGCTTCGCACGGTAGCCCACAGGGCCCTTGCCAAGCTTGAGGTCCACAGAGAAGCCCAAGCCGCCGTCGATGTGCGCAGGGCCGTCCACAAGCCGTGTGGCAGCGTGTAGGGTGCGCAGGGCGTCATCGTCGAGCATGGCCTGACCGTGGCGAAAGCGGATCTGGTTCAGGCGCAGGCCGGGCCGCACGAGGACCGAGAACGAGCGCGGGCTGATTTCCGCCCAGAGCGGCCCGGTATAGCCTGCATCAATGCGATCAAATTCAACGCCGCGATCTGTAATCAGGCGGGTGAACAGGTCCAACCGGCCTGTCGAGCTTTTCGCATTGGCCACCGCGTCGATGTGTGCGGGCAGGGCGAGGGATTCCATCAGGGGCACCAGATAGACGCAGCCCTTTTCCAGCACGGCACCGTTTTCCAGCGAAATCTCGTGCATGGCGAAATCGGCGAGGCGTTCCGTGACCGTGGCGCTGCCCGGCAGGAACGAGGCGCGGACGCGGTGCGCGACGTGGCCCAACCGCAAATCGAGGCTGGCGGGCTGGATCTGCTCCGCCGGGATCGGCTGGGTCGCGGTGATCGCACCGTCGGTGATGAGGGTGGAAATCGTCTGCGAGGGCAACACACCAATGGGAAGGGTCATGCGGGGTGCCTCATAAGCAAAACGCCGGGGCTGGGGGCACCGGCGTTCAAGAAATTCTTTGGTCGGGCTAGCAGGACTCGAACCTGCGACCTTCCGTCCCCCAGACGGACGCGCTACCAGGCTGCGCTATAGCCCGACCGTGCGCGAGGTATTGCCTCAAACCGCCCGCGGCTTCAAGCGCGTTTTCGATCAATCTGCCGTATCGGGTGCGGGATATTTATCCATCCGCTCTCGCAGGCTCTCCAACCGGGTCAGGATGGAGCGCATGGCGAGCGCGCGCTGTGGGTCTGCGGGTTGGTTTTCTGTCGTCATAGCAGGCATCTCATCCTCCTGTTCGGCCAATCCCTCGACCGGCACGTCGTTCCACAGATCTGGTTCCTCCGGCGCATCGTCGGGGGAGGTGGCGGGGGTTCCATAGCGCTGGGACAGGGATTTCACGCCGTGTTCGCGCAGCATTTTCTGCACACCGCGGATCGTAAGGCCCTGTGTGTAGAGCAGTTCCCGAATCGCCACGATCAGTTGCACGTCGGCAGGGCGGTAGTATCGCCGCCCGCCGCCACGCTTCACCGGCTTGATCTGGGTGAATTTGGTTTCCCAGAATCGCAGGACGTGCGCGGGGACGTTTACCGTCTCCGACACTTCGGAGATCGTCCTGAAGGCCTGCGATGACTTTTCCATAATCCCGTGTGCTGAACTCAGGCCTTGTTGCCTGCGTCCACCCTATCCTTCATGAGATGGGACGGGCGGAACGTCAGAACGCGGCGGGGGTCGATGGGGACCTCCTCACCTGTTTTGGGGTTCCGGCCGATGCGGGCGGTTTTATCGCGCACGGAGAAGGTTCCGAAGGACGAGATTTTAACCTGCTCACCGCTGACCAGCGCATCGGACATATGCTTGAGCACGTCCTCAACCAACTGGGCGGATTCGTTCCGGCTTAGTCCAACTTCGCGATAGACCGCTTCGCTGAGGTCCATGCGTGTCAGTGTCTTCTCGCCCATGTCAGAATCCTTCGTGTCCGCAAAATGTCCCTGAAAGGGTATTGGGATTCACGAAAGAGAGTCAATAACAGGGGCTTGCAAGGTGACGCGAAAGTGGCGCTTTACCAGCGCATAAGGGCTGCGCCCCACGCCAGACCGCCGCCAATCGCCTCCATCAAAATCAGATCACCGGTTTTGATTCGTCCATCGGCCCGCGCAACGGACATCGCCAGCGGGATCGAGGCGGCGGAGGTGTTGCCGTGATCCTGAACGGTGACGACGATTCGCTCCATCGGCAGGGACATTTTCTGTGCGACGGCCGTGATGATTCTGAGGTTTGCCTGATGGGGAACCACCAGCGATACCTCATCCGGGGTCACGCCGGCCTTTTCCATCGCGGTGTTGCCTGCCGCCGCGAGCTTACCCACGGCATGTTTGAAAACCTCACGGCCCTGCATCCGCAGAACGCCGATAGTTCCGGTGGAGGACACGCCGCCATCCACGTAGAGCAGGTCGTTGTACTGCCCGTCAGAGTGCAGGTCGGTGCTGAGGATGCCCGCATCGGCGGACGTACCGTCGCCGTCACGAGCCTCGAGAATCAGGGCGCCGGCGCCGTCACCGAACAGGACGCAGGTGCCGCGATCTGTCCAGTCCATGATGCGGGAAAATGTTTCCGCGCCGATGACCATAACCCGCTTGGCCTGACCCGCCTTGATCATCGCGTCGGCGTTGGCCAAGGCGTAGATGAAGCCGGCGCAGACGGCCTGCATGTCGAAGGCGAATCCCCCTGCGCCAATCGCGTGCTGTACGCGCGTTGCGGTGGAGGGGAAGGTCTGGTCCGGCGTTGCGGTGGCCAGGACAATGGCGTCGATATCGGAGCCTTGTAGGCCTGCATCAGCCAGCGCGGCCTTGGCGGCCTCAATCGCGAGATCGGAGGTTTTCTGATTCTCGGCGGCGAAGTGGCGACGCTCAATTCCCGTGCGGGCGCGAATCCATTCGTCGGTGGTTTCCAGCGTCGCCTCGAACTCGGAGTTCGCAACGATGCGTTCGGGCAGGTAGTGCCCACAGCCAACGGGGACAGCGCGGAGAGTTGTCATTCAGGGTGCCCCTCAGGCTTTGCGGCCTTTGCCACACGCTCGGCTACCTTTTGGGTAAAACCGTTTTTAGCGAGGCGGAAGGCCAGCTTGATCGCGGCGGACACGCCTGTCGCATCAGCACCGCCGTGGGATTTTACGACTGCGCCGTTCAGCCCCAGAAATACGCCCCCGTTGCGGCGGCGCGGATCGAGTCGTTTTTGCAGGCGGCGCAGAGATGTCAGTGCGAACAGCGCGCCGATGCGGCTGAACACCGTGTGTTCCATCGCGTCGCGTAGGAAGCCACGAATCAGGGTGGCTGTACCCTCCGCCGTCTTCAGCGCGACATTGCCGGTAAAGCCATCGGTGACGATAACGTCCACGTTGGCGGAGCCGATGTCGCTGCCCTCAACAAAGCCGATGAAATTCATGCCGCTGTCGGGTTCGGCGGCCAGTGCCTCAAGCAATTCAGAGGCCTCATGCAGGGCGACGCGGCCCTTGTGCTCCTCGGTCCCGACGTTGAGCAGACCGACGCGCGGCGTGGTCAGGTCGAGGCCCTGGCGGGCGTATTCGACGCCCATGATGGCGTATTGCACCAGATCGCGGGCCTCAGCCCGGATGTCGGCGCCCACGTCCAGGACAACGCTGTGGCCTGCGGCGCTGCGCGATGGCCACAGAACGGCGATGGCGGGGCGATCAACGCCCGGTGCGCGGCGCAGGCGCAGCATGGAGATCGCCATGAGCGCGCCGGTGTTGCCACAGGAAACAGCAACGGTTGCGTCACCCATTTCGACAGTTTTGAGGGTTCCCCACATGGAGCTGTCCTTGCCCGAGCGCATGGCGCGGGAGGGTTTCTCCGTCATGGAAATAACATCGGAGCAATGGCGAATCTCAACGATGTCGTTGAGCGCACTGTGCTTTTCGATGAGGGGGCGAAGCTCCGCCTCATCGCCATGGACGATGTAGCGGATTTCGTCGTTTTTGCTGGCGGACATAACCATGCCGCCAACAACTGCTGCTGGGCCGCTGTCGCCACCCATGGCATCAATCGAGATTACGATGTCGCGGGTCATAGTCTGGTCTGCCTCCCATGGGTGCGGCCTAACCGCACCCTCGTTGGTCTACCAGCTAAACTTACGCTGCGTCTTCGTCCAGATCGATATCGTCTGCCAATGCTACCACTTCACGCTGAGCGTAGTGGCCGCAGGATGGGCAAACGTGGTGGGGGCGGCGAAGCTCGCCGCAGTTTCCACACTCGTTTGGATTCGCTGCAACCAGTGCATCGTGGGAACGACGCATACCGCGCTTGGAGCGTGTGATTTTGCTCTTTGGAACTGCCATGACTAAACCTCGGTCGTTTTCGCGGGTCTCGCGTGACCCTGTATGTTTCGTGGCGCTTGGAAGGAATATCGCGCCGCGACTCCACCCGTAAAACGTCTCTTGAATGAGAGCGGCAAAATACGCATCGGGCAGGGCGGCGCAAGAGGAAACTACGGCTTGTCGGTGAGTTTCTCACGCAGGGCGGCCAAAGCGGCGAAAGGTTTTTCCTTTTCGGGGTCATCTGCAGCCGTATCTGTGATGTGATCGCCTGATCCGACGCCCTTCGCCTTGGGGTAGGGGGGCAGGGCCAGAGCGGTTGCCTCGATCGCGACAAGGCCAAGGTCCAGCGTGCGGGTCAACGGCTCCACCGCGTCCTCCTCATCGCTGTCCAGATCGATGGCTTCGGGGTCGATGTCGGGCGAATAAATTCGTGCAACCTTTTCATCCAGCTTGGTTTTTACCGGGGCCAGGGTCACAACGCAGCTTTGTACGACGGTGCCGCGCAGGCGACCAGCCAGACGCAGGCCGTCGGTGCCGTCGCGGTGGATCTTGCCTGAGAATCGCAGCTGATCGACGGAAATCACGTCGAACAATTTGGCCAATGCGACCAATTCCTCGGGCGTAGCGCTTTCGTCAAAGCTGTGTTCGCCGTCCCGGATCAGCCGGGATGTGGCAAGCGGGCGGGGGAACTCAATTTTCGGTGCGGCTTGGGGCGCGGGCTTCATGGGATCGCTCCTTTGATCTGTTCTGCTTGCTCTGCGAAGATGTGCGGGGTAGCAACGGTTGGCAATAGCCCGACGCCTAGGGGAGGCCAACGATATGATCCGCAATACTGGTTTTAGCGTGCAAGGCCCTATGCTGGGGGGCGTCATGCTCGCTGCTGTGCTGGTGCTTGGCGCATGTTCACCACGTCTGGAAAGCCATGGATACGCCCCACCGGACGTCGAGTTGGAGCGAATCTCCGTTGGAGTTGATTCCAAGCGTACCATCGGTGCTGCGCTGGGACGCCCCGGGGATACCGGAATTCTGACCGACGACGCGTGGTATTACGTTGCGACCAACAGCGAATCCTATCTGTACCGTGCCAAGCAGGTCGTGGGCCGCCGTGTTGTCGCCATTCAATTCGACGAGGCGGACGTGGTTCAGGACGTTTCGGTTTACGGTCTGGAGGATGGTCGCGCGGTCGAGCTTGTGTCACGCACGACAGAGACATTCGGCAACGAGCTGTCGATTGTTCAGCAGGTTCTGGGCAACATCTTTAACCCCGGCAATCTGATCGGCGAATAACGCCGACCAGATCCGCGGCGTCAGGCTTCTGACGGTTCGAACGTCATGGCGACGCCGTTCATGCAATAGCGCAACCCGGTGGGTTGCGGGCCGTCTGGGAATACGTGTCCCAGATGGCCATCGCAGCGTGAGCAGACGACCTCTGTGCGGCGCATGAAGAAGCTGCTGTCGTCGTTTTCGTCCACGGCGTCACTGGTGATCGGACGCACGAAGCTGGGCCAGCCGGTGCCGCTTTCAAACTTGTCCGCTTGGGTGAACAGGGGTTGGCCGCAGCCGCGGCAGTTGAATACTCCGGCCTGCTTGGGGAAGTTGTCGTGCGAACCTGCACGCTCCGTCCCCTTTTTGCGCAAAACCTTGAATTCCAGCGTGTCGAGTTCCTGACGCCATTCAGCATCGGTTTTTGTGAACTTTTCTTGCATGATCGACCTTTTCCTTGCAATGCGGGGCGAAGCCGCCAATTTCGATGTACATATAGGTCATGGATTGGCGGGAGACACCCCATGAAGGTCTTCAAGAAGGGTCGCTATCGCGTGAGGTTCGCGCAGGACGCCGCTGACATTCTGGCCGCGCAACGGCTGCGGTTCCGCACATTTCGGGGTGAGGAGAGCGGCGTTGATATCGATGATTTCGACCGATCCTGCATCCACGTTCTGATCGAGGAGGAGCGCACCGACGCATTGGTGTGCTGCTATCGCCTGATGCCGTTTCGCACGGGTAGCGAGATCGGGACCAGCTATTCCGCGCAATATTACGGGCTGGACGCGCTGACTGATTATCCCGGCCCGATGGTCGAGATGGGGCGATTCTGCATCGATCCGGCGTATCGTGACCCTGACATCCTGCGCATCGCGTGGGGGGCTATGGTGCGCTATGTGGATGAGCATGGGGTGGAGATGCTGTTTGGATGCTCGTCGTTCCACGGCACCGAATCCGAGACCTATCTGGATGCGTTCGACCTGCTGCGCGAACGTCATTTGGCGCCCAAGCGATGGTTGCCCCGGGTCAAGGCGCCGCGTGTGTTTCCCTTTGGGCAGCGGTTGAAAAAACCGGATTTGAAAAAGGCCATGAAGGGAATGCCGCCGCTGTTGCGCACCTATCTTTTGATGGGGGGCTGGGTGTCGGACCATGCTGTTGTGGACAGTGATATGAATACGCTTCATGTGTTTACCGGATTGGAAATAAAGGGTATTTCGCCTGTGCGCCAGCGATTGCTGCGGGCCAGCGCGCTGTAGATTTTCTGCATTATGGCGCTGGACCGGATGCGGACGCGGCCTTAGCCTCACCGCTGAAAGTGGAGGGGCTTATGAGCATCGAGATTGATCCGGACTGGTTCGTGGATGAGGCGATCAGCGCCGACACCCGTGCATTTGTGGCGCGGTTTGTGGAGCAAGTCTCCGGCTTGCCTGCGACGCATACGATCCCTCCCGAGGTGACGCGCAAGGCGCGGGATGAGGGGCGCGGGGTGTTTCCGTCGGCTGGTCCTGACGATGGGTCGCACTGGCATGACTTTGATGGTGGACGGCTGCGAATCTCTCCGGGAATTGCGGGGCGTGGGGTGTATCTGCACGTGCATGGCGGCGGTTGGACGCTGGGGCGGCCGGTGCATTACGACCGGTTGAACCAAGCCATCGCGGCCAAGACGGGTCTGACGGTTGCGTCGGTTGAATACCGTCTGGCGCCCGAGAATCCGTGGCCAGCCTGTCTGGAGGATTGCCGGTCTGCGGCGGTGCATCTGATTTGGGAGCGGCCCTTCGGAGACGGTCCTTTGTTCGTCGGTGGCGAATCTGCGGGCGGGCATCTGGCGGCGCTGCTGGGGTTGGAGTTGCGCGGAATGGTCGCGGGGCTGTGTCTGAATTACGGAATTTATGATCTGGATCTGACGCCATCGGCCGCGCAGTGGGGCAGTCGGGCGCTGGTTTTGTCCACACCGACGATTGAGTGGTTCGTGGGCAATCTGGCGATGGATGCGCAGGCACGCCGCGCAGCATCGCCGTTGTACGCTGACCTTGCCGATTTGCCGCCTGCCTTGTTTCAGGTGGGAACGTTTGATCCGCTAAAGGACGATACCCTGATGATGGCAGCGCGGTGGGCCGGTGCGGGGAATGAGGCCGAGCTGGCGGTCTATCCCGGTGGTATCCATGTGCTGGATGCCTTTGATATCGACATCGCGGCGCAGTTTCATGCGCGGCAGGCGGCGTTCCTCAACCGTTTGATTGGCTGAGGGCGGCTTCACTCAACGCGAGGAGTTTTCGCAGGCCGCGCCCGTGGCGACCGTGGCGGTTGAGCAAGGCGCGGCGCGTGGGGCGAAGAGCGGTGCGTGTGATCTCGGCCAAGATGATGTTGGTCAGGATGAACAGCTCCGTCATCGGCTCGGCGCTGATCGCGCTGCCGTAGGCGGTATCGAAGGGGTCGGCCACGCTGGTCGGGATGCCGATGCGGTTAACCGGACCTGCATCGCGCACCGACAGGGCGTAGATGGCGGAGCGGGTCAGGAACTGCGCCGCATCAACGCTGGCGGGGCGGAACTTCGTATTGCGAAATTCGAATGCACAGGTGCGATCGCCCGCGATAACCACGTTGTCGGGCTTGTAGTCGTTGTGGAATTTGACTTGGCGTACCGGCGTGCCGGTAAGCTGTTTCGCCAAGCGGGTGATCTCCGTCGCCATTTCGGGCGGTGCGGCGATCAGCGCGGCCTTTACCCGACCTGAGAAGTCGTGCTTGGCATCGGGGCGTATGACCAGATCGTGCAGGGTCGCCAGCCACGCCGCGGCCGCGCGGATGGCGGTGTCACTGGCCTGCGGGTCGGTGCGGATCAGGTCTGCGACGGTGTCGCCCTGAACCTGCTCGGTTATCACCAGATCGGCGTCGGGCAGGAAGTTGATGAGGGCGGGAACTGCGCCGGTGGGCAAACGCTCAGCCAAAAGCTCATGCGCGGCGGCGACGCCTGCGGGGCGTTGATCCAGAGATTCGGGGCCGAAGAAGCTGGCCACTACAGGGCCGGACGCGCTGTTCACCGCCAGTACAGTCTTGGCGGGCTTGGAGCGTAGCAGCTGCGCGTCCGTGAAGGGGGCGCCCTCGGGCCACGCGCGTTCTAACCTAGCCAGCGTTTCACGGCAGATGCGCGCGCGTCGCATCATCCGCCGGTGTGGCTCATATGACGGACCATTTCACCAGATACTTTCTGGCGGGAATAGTCGAAATCGTGGCCCTTGGGTTTCCGCTCAATCGCGCGGCGGATCGCGTCGTGCAGGGGGGCGTCATCGTCCGAGGCGCGCAGAACCTTGCGCAAATCGGCGTCGTCATCCTGACCCAGACACATGTAAAGCTGGCCTGTGCAGGTCAGACGCACGCGGTTGCAACTCTCGCAGAAATTATGGCTGAGGGGGGTGATAAAGCCGATGCGACCGCCGGTTTCCTCGGCCCGCATGTAGCGTGCGGGGCCGCCGGTATTTAGCGGAATATCGGTCAGGGTGAACTGTTCGGCCAGTGTGGCGCGAACGTCGTCCAGCGACCAGAATTCGTCCAGACGCTCGATGTCATCGCCCATTGGCATCACCTCGATAAAGGTCATGTCGAGCCCGCGCTGGTGGCACCAGCGGACCATGTCGACGGCCTCATCATCGTTGATGCCCTTGAGCGCGACGGCGTTGATCTTGACCTTCAGGTCGGCCTCAAGCGCGGCGTCGATGCCGTCCATCACTTGGGAAAAACGGCCCCAGCGGGTGACGGCGGCGAATTTCTTTTCATCCAGAGTGTCGAGCGAAACATTCACCCGCCGCACGCCGGCATCAGCGAGGGGCTGCGCAAAACGGCGCAGTTGCGAGCCGTTCGTGGTTAGCGTCAATTCCTCAAGCGCACCGGATTTCAGGTGCCGCGACATGCTGTCAAAAAACGACATAATGCCGCGACGGACCAAGGGCTCGCCGCCCGTCACGCGCAGCTTTTTAACACCTAAGTCTATGAAGGAGGTACACAGGCGGTCCAGCTCCTCCAGACTCAGCAACTCCGCCTTGGGCAGGAATGTCATGTTCTCGGACATGCAGTAGGTGCAGCGAAAATCGCAACGATCAGTTACACTTACGCGCAGATAGTCGATAGTCCGCGCAAAGGGGTCGATGAGGGGTGCTTGGGTCATTGTCATGAGGGGAGACTATGCATCACCATGCTCTCTTGCAAGCGGGACCAGAGGCCTATTGTGTAGGGGCAGGAGGGCTGCTGATGTTGAGTAGGATGTTTGCGATTGCGCTGCTGGGCGGTGTGCTGGGATGTGTACCGGTTGAACAGGGCGGTGGGGGCAATGACCCGATGCTCGGCGCGGCAACCGAGGAATCGCAGCCCTCGCCCGTGACCGCGCGGCTGATCGGGTCCACCTTGGCCGAGGGCGCATTGCAGCCCGATGGAAAGTGGTTGCAGATGGCAGTGATTGATCGCCCCGTCCCCGGCTGGATCACGGATCAGGAAACCGGCATGAGCACGCAGGTTGAGCTGCGCCCGTTACAGGGTGACGGGATCGATCAGATTTCTTTGGGTGCCTTGATGGCGCTGGGTATAGACGAGGCCCGCTTGGTCATCGTTGATGTTTATTACGATGTGTCCGCTGTGCGGGCCGCAAATTAGAACAGGGATAACCGCATGATACTCTACGGACGCGACATGTCGCCGTTTGCCCGCCGCGTGGCGATTTGGTGCAGCCTGCAAGGCCGCGAGATCGAGCGCCGCCAAATTCAGGTCGCAGGGCCGGAGTGGGAGCAGGTCAAGGCCGTAAACCCGCTGGGCCGCGTGCCTGCGCTGGTGCTGGACGACGGTGAGGTTCTGGTCGAGACGTGGGCGATCATCGATCACCTTGAGGATAGCGCCCCCGAGGACAAGCGGCTGATCCCTGCAACGGGTGCGGCGCGCCGGTCGATGTTGCAGGATATTGCCTATGCGACGGCCACCGGAGAGAAGGTCGTGGCGCTGGTCTATGACAAGGTACGCCGCCCCAAGGAGCTGCACTACGCCGCGTGGATCGAGCGGTTGGAAAGCCAGATCGTCGCCGGTCTGCGGGCGATGGAGGCGCGTGTTCCGGTCGAGGGGTGGATGTCGGGCACGGATAAGCCCGGCGGTGGTGACATTGCCACAGTTGTATCGGCCGAGATGGCCCGTCTGGTGTTTCCAGGTATTGATGCTGGCCCGTTGCCGCATCTGGACCGGTTGATCGCGGACGCTGAAGCGATCCCGTGCTTTGTTGAGACGCGGCCCAAGGTGTGATGTCACCCACGCGTAGAGCCGTATTGGCAGGGCTGGCGTCGCTGGCTTTGCCCGTGCGGCTGCGCGCGCAGGAGCGTCGGGTGATCCGGCGGGCCGAGCATGAAAGCTGGATCGGGCGGCGTACCGTCTCGTTCCTGTGTGTCGAGGGAACGGGCGAGGTTGCGCATGTTCTGGAGGGCAGTGATCTGGGCGCGCGACATCGGCCCTATGGCACGTTCGAGATTGCCAACGCCCTGATCGCGCTGGATCTGGGGGTTGAGGATGGTCCTGACGCGGTGCGCGAATGGGACCGGATGCGGCGACCCTCGGCCCCGCATTGGCCTGCAGAGTGGCGGCGCGATCATACGCTGGCCAGTGCCTTTGCCACATCAGCGCCGTGGTATTTTCAGGATCTGGCGGTTGATATTGGCGATGCGTTTCAGGCGTATCTGACGCGCTGGTCCTACGGCACTGCGCAGGGGCAGGGCGATGCGTTCTGGCTGGATGGC
>Ga0209309_10003650_pt1 | contig 13180 bp, 9 predicted proteins | sample COGITO_mtgs_1204_2_FD_184807 | JGI IMG/M metagenome (GOLD analysis project Ga0209309, IMG submission 184807) | Pelagic marine microbial communities from North Sea - COGITO_mtgs_120412 (SPAdes) (version 2) | ecosystem: Environmental > Aquatic > Marine > Epipelagic ...
CAGGACTTGGTCACGAATCACTAAGTATATTAGTTCGCTTCGCTCCTAATCTACTAAGTGTCCTCGACCCCGACTCAGCTGTGGCAAAGCCACATGCTTCCGTCTTTCAAGTCCTGACGTAAGCAAAGCAGTTTGCTTACTTCGAGTCCACACACAAAAACAGCCCGTAAGGGCTGTTTTATTGTGGACTCGACAGGACTTGAACCCGCTACCTCCTCAGTGCAAATGAGGCGCTCTACCAGATGAGCTACGAGCCCAAAAATGTCTGGGAGACATTTTTGTTGAGTGCAATACTCAGCTCCCACTACTTCGTATGTTTCTACTAACTTGTGTCCAATGCAAAGGTGCATTTTCTCATCACCTAAGCTAAATGTATCAGCCAAGTGCGCACTATAATACTGGTGTGGGACGGTGAAGTCAAGGTGGTTTTACCTGGTTTTGAGATGGGCATTCTCGATAAGGTGATTAATGAGTTCTTTGAAGTTGAGACCAACCGCAGCAGCTGCTTTGGGGAATAACGATTCTGCGGTGAGACCAGGTAAGGTGTTCACTTCGAGGAAGTACACTTCCCCATCTTTGACGATGAAATCGCTTCGTGAGTAGTGGTCACAGGCTATTACTCGGTGCACGAGCGCGGCTGCTTCGGACAGCTTGGCTTTCTCATGGTACGAGAATCGACCAGGAACAATCTCTTCAGTCATACCATTGTATTTGTGCTCATGAGAGAACATCGGCTCACCATGGGGTGGAACTATCTCGATAACTGGCAAGACGTAGAGGGCTTCATTGCGGAAGTTATTCATGACTCCCACTGTCGCTTCTTTTCCCCGGATGAATTCCTCGATAAGGACTTGATCGTACGTGTCCAGGAGCTCAATAAGTGACGTCTTGAGAATCTGCTCATTGGGGATATGTCGAGCGCCGAGCGACGAGCCGTTGGTTAGTGGCTTCACGAATAACTCGCTACCAATCTCCTTGAAGATGTTAGGGATTTCCTCGTCAATTCTATCGAGTTCGTCACGATGCATTCGTCTGTGCTTGGGCATCTTCAGGCCATGTGGCCGTAATGTGTTCTTGGTGAACTCTTTATTAAATGCCAGAGCTGAAGCAAAAGAGCGACTACCAGTAAAAGGAATACCTTTTCTTTCGAGAATACGTTGCACTTGGCCATCCTCACCATAGCTACCATGCAGTGCCACAAATACCACATCCACGGCTTCCAGAGCTTGTTCGGGCGTCTTTACGAACCCTTCGTCGAGCCAATCGCCTTTCTTGGTAATGACGATGTCTTTGTGCGGTTGGTCAGACTCACGCAAAGCAGCGAGCACAGCGTTGCCGGTCAACATAGAAACCGCGTATTCTTCGCTAGGACCTCCTCTAAGCACGGCAATTCTTTTCATGTAGCTAGTATATCACTTCTTAAAATTTCGTTGATTACTAGTTCTTCACAGGCTTAGGCCCGAAGCTTCTTACTGCGTTTGTTCCGGTGATAGGTGATGGCAAAGCGGTGGGACTCAGCGTTGGCGAGCAGAATTGAATGTTTGTGGACATCAAGGAGTTTTTTCTGTCCAATAATACGAATCGGCTTGTGACGCTCATCTTTGACCACTCCAACTACCGGAATAAGCATCGCGTGTTGGCGCAAAATCAACTCGGCGGCGTTCTTTTGGGCCGTGCTACCGTCTACTACAATCAGCTGTGGATATGGCCATTCTGGGTGCGCGAGCCTGCGGGCGAGCATTTGCTTGAGGGCGCCGGTGTCGTTGGCACTGTCGATATCTTTGATTTTAAATTTACGATATTCACTCTTGGCTGGTTCCCCACTCTCAATGACTGTCATCACACCGACCATGTCTGAGCCCTGCAAGTGAGCGACGTCGTACGCCTCGATACGGACGCGCTTCTCGTCTCGGTAGAGACGCGAATCGTCTTTGATGAGGGCAATGTCTTGGATGTGATTGAGGGCGAAGATGCGTTTTTTCAACGCGTTCGCTTCCTCGAAACGCTCGTGTTTGGCTTCACTCATCATTTCTTTTTCCAATTCTTCAATCACTTTGTACTTCTTCCCTTCGAAGAATAATCGAATGTGTCTGATGGTCTTGTTGTATTCCTGGGGCGAGGTACTCTCGGGATAGAGTCCAATCTGGCGATTGAAGTCAATCTTGCCTTTGGCCATGCGGGTCTTCTCTTCACCGACGGGAGTATTTGTGTCGTAGAAGCGGAAAAGCCGGCGCACAATTTTCAGTGCTTCTCTAAATAAGCCACCACTGGTAAAAGGGCCAAAGTGATATTTGATTTCTTTTTCGGTAAATTTCTCTGTCAGGTCTTTACCACGTACAACCAACACTCGGGGAAACTCCTCGTTGGTGATGACTAAGTGGTTGTAGCTTTTGTCGTCTTTGCTCCGGGTGTTGTAGACAGGCTTGTGCGTACGGATGAGGTTGGTCTCGAGAATAAGCGCTTCGAGCACACTGTCAGTCTCAGTCCATTCGACGTTCTTTGACTCCTCTACCATTTTGGCAATGATTTGTGAGCGCTTCTCGACGATGTCGTTGACGAAGTAGCTCCGTACTCGACTGCGCAGTGAGGTGGCTTTGCCAATATAGAGAATTTGCTTTTTAGTACCCAAGAAAAAATACACGCCAGGCGCGTCAGGTAATTTCTTCTTGAGCAAGTGTTCTTTATTCATACGGTATAATCAGCAGTATACTTAATAATCAATATATTTCTAACCCTATGAATGAAAACGTTACCGCTTTCCCCACTCCAGAAAATACTAAAGTGGGTTTTACTGAGATAAATCAACTACAGCTTTCAGTAGAAAATTTGTTTTCACAAACCGCTGATCCTTTGCGTCAACTCAACACAAAAGAATCAATTCAAGCTGTCAAAAACGAGACCCAGTTAATATCGGATAAGATTGTCACCGCTATTTCTGAAATTGATGGTATCCGACCAGGTATGCCATCGGTTGATGAATTCTCCGCTCAGATTTGGGCTATTCTCACCACTCCGCTGGAATACGGTGAGAACCGAGCTGCTCTGTCGTACTACGGGACTGAAGAAGCATTTGCGAAACTAGTAAACATGTATAAGTCCCTTAATGCTCAGCTGCAGAAAAATGCTTTGGACAGTCTTTGAGTATATTTCACAGTTATTTTATTACGCAGGAAAGAAAATCACCCCCTGAAGGGGTGATTCTTTCTTAAGACGCCGGTTGCTTTTTGGCGGCGACACATGCGCGAGCTACCCATGGTGGAAGTTTCTGGGAACTCCTCCAGCAAGTGACTGCGGCGGCTACAGCGGCTTGAGAAGTATAGTTCTCTCTTGACCAGTCGCTCGCCTGCAGGTATGCGCGTTTGAATATTTCCGACAATTCAGCACAACTTGTCTCACTCGTTACGCCGAGTGCCTCAAGTGCTTGATCAGGATTTTTAAGAGCAAAATCAACTGCTTGCTCGTTCTTTTTAGAGAACATCTCATATCCTTTCTGTGAGGGACTCTCTAATTTGGATTATACTACAGGTCTAGAGAATTTTTTTGAGATATCTACCGGTGTGTGATTTGGGATTGTCAGCGATATTCTCTGGTGTTCCTTTAGCAACGATGTTTCCCCCACCTGCCCCACCTTCAGGACCAATATCTATGACGTAGTCAGCACTTTTGACCAGGTCAAGATTGTGTTCGATAACCATGACAGTGTTGCCATTGTTGACTAGTTTTTGCAGAATTTCAATAAGTTTCTTGACGTCTTCGTAGTGCAGACCAATGGTTGGCTCATCAAGCAGGTAGATAGTTTTTTGCGTATGTGGTCGGTAAAGTTCTGAAGCAATTTTCACACGCTGGGCTTCTCCACCTGAAAGAGTGGTCGCACTTTGTCCGAGTTTGAGATAACCTAGCCCTACGTCCATCAGTGAGCGGAGTCGCTCTTCAATAGCAGGGACGGATTTGTAGAATTCATGAGCGTCCTCTACTGTCATGTGTAGCACCTCATAAATATTCTTGCCTTTGTAGAACACTTCGAGTGTTTCTTTGGTAAAGCGCTTGCCGTCGCACACGTCACACGTTACATACACGGTCGGCAAGAAGTGCATCTCTACAGCGATTACCCCGTTTCCTTGGCAGGTCTCACACCGTCCACCTTTGACGTTGAAGCTAAATCGGCCAGGCTTCCATCCTCGAGCCCGCGCTTCCCCACTGGCAGCAAATAGGTCACGGATATGCGTAAAGGCTCCAGTGTACGTCGCCGGGTTACTGCGTGGAGTACGACCAATTGGTGACTGATCGATAAGGACTGAACGGCCTAGGTACTCAGTTCCGGTGATAGATGAGCAGTTGTAGGTTTTGGCCGTTCGGTGCCGTTTGTCGAGTCGAGCTTTGAGGTTGCGGTCGAGGATTTCGTACATAAAAGTAGACTTCCCAGAGCCAGATACACCAGTCACACAAATCAATTTCCCGAGTGGGATATCGACGTTCATGTTTTTGATATTAAAAGCTTTTCCACCTTTGATTTGAATTTTTCCCTTCTCAGCAGTTCGACGTTCTGGTACTTTGATTTTGATATCGCCACGAAGATAATCGAGTGTTATAGAGCCAGAAGTGTTGGTTTTTTCTGAAAGTAGTTTTTCCATGTAGTCAGCCACGATGACTTCACCACCACGTACTCCCGCCCCCGGTCCAATATCTATCAAATAGTCAGCGGCAAAAATAGTATCCTCGTCGTGTTCAACGACAATAATGGTGTTTCCTAAGTCACGGAGTTCTTGCAGGGTTTTGATTAGTTTATCGTTGTCTCTTTGGTGTAGTCCAATAGTTGGCTCGTCTAGAACATAGAGCGCACCCACCAGACCAGAGCCGAGTTGAGATGCTAGACGAATACGCTGAGCTTCTCCTCCTGAAAGCGTATTGGCTCGTCTGTCGAGGGTAAGGTACTCGATTCCTACATCACTCATGAATTGCAGTCGTTCAATCACCTCGCGCAGAGCTGGCCAGGCAATTTCTTGTTGCTGTTTAGTCAGCTTGAGCTCTTCAACGAACTTGGTTGCTTCACCGACGGTCATAGCGGTGAAGCCAACGATGTTCATCCCTAGGTCTTTTTTCCCGTCGCCACCGAGATAGACCCGCATCGCTTCGGGTCGCAATCGGGCTCCTTTACAGACTGGACACTCGTCGCTTTGGAATATTCCAACGACCCCCAGACCATTACACTCAGGACAGGCACCATATGGTGAGTTGAATGAAAAAAGACGCGGCTCTACTTCGGGAAAGGAAGAGCCATCTACTGGACAGATGAACTTAGCTGAGAGTGTGCGCTCGCTTCCGTCTGGACTTTCGATTTTAACTAAACCACTAGACTCTTGTAGAGCGAGTTCGACGGCTTCACTTAATCGCTCGCGCGAGCCTTTTGAGTCATCAGTGAACTCACTCACATAAATCTCATCAATCAAGACATCAATGTCGTGTCGTTTGGTTTTGGTGAGTTCAATCTTATCGCGTAATTGCTTGATTTGTCCGTCGATTTTTACTGTCTCGTAGCCTTTGCCGAGTAGGTCATAGAGTAATTGGTAGTACTCGCCTTTTCGTCCCACTACCAGTGGCGAGAAGATGCTCACTCGTCCTTTAGACACCTCAATACCCATCACCTGTTCTGACTCTTTCTTTGTGGCCGCTTTTACTTCTCGATCCTCGATAGACTTGAGTACAATGCCGAGAATCTCGTCTTGCGAGAGCTTCTGAATCGGCACATCCACGTCGATACAGTACGGCTGTCCGATTCGCGCGTAGACGATACGCAGGTAGTCGTAGATTTCGGTAATAGTTGCCACCGTAGAGCGAGGGTTTCGTGAGGCTGATTTTTGGTCAATAGAAATAGCCGGGGAGAGACCAGATATCTCGTCCACGTCTGGTTTTTGCATTTTGTTGAGGAATTGTCGCGCGTAAGGTGACAGCGACTCCACGTAGCGACGTTGTCCTTCAGCAAAAATAGTATCAAATGCGAGCGAAGATTTTCCAGAACCAGACGGCCCAGTAATAGCAATCATTTTGCCGCGGGGCATCTCTACGTCAATGTTTTTGAGGTTGTGTGTTCTGGCACCACGAACAATAATCTTGTCCGCGTGCGCGCCTCCTTCCGGTCGCCACTCTACTTTTGAATCTTTTTTTGGTTTGGCCATAACATGTTGCCTTCGCTAGATGGCGAAGGTGTATAGGTGCTTATTATACTAATTTCTGGTGAGGTTACAAATCACTGTACAACTCACCCCACTAAGCACTACAAGTCCCAGTGTTCGTGACTACCGATTCTTCTTCTTTGAATCGCAGAGAGATGCCAAGCATGAGCAGAATTAAGCCAAGTGCCAATACGCCTAACCCGGCAATAACATTGGCTGGATTGGTAAACGCCGCTGTCATAGCCGGTGATATTGATTGTGTTTCTTGACCCGTTGCGCCAGCTTGAGTAAACGCCTGAGCGGTTTTAGTGAACCTGTACGGATTGCTTTGAGCTACTAGAGCACCGGCGTTGTCTGTAATAGCAACGTATACTGAGTGAACTCCGTCAACGAGTTCTCTATCTAGGGTGTACACAAATGATCCGTCTGCCGCAGTTTTTACTGTTGCAATGGTTGGTGTGCTGTAGATGTATATTGTTACAAATGAATGCGGTAACCCTCGTCCTCTAATCTCTGCGAGTACCTGAGTAGTGTCTGATTCTCCGTTTGATTGTAATACCGGAATCACTTCATCTATTACCAACTGTTCCTGAGCAATGTATCCCACTGATTCCTTCGGTGATTCATAATTGATTGCTACTTCTACCACTGCGTCGAGTGGGTCGAATCCTCTGATGATTTCTACACCGTCAGAAAACCCGTCACCATCTGTATCAGTACGAGTGGGGTCGGTTTGATATAAATTTACTTCATCAAAGTCAGATATACCGTCACCATCAGAGTCTAGTGCAGATGCACCAGAACTCTTCTCCTTACGTAATTGCTCAAAGGTATCTACTTTTTTGAGTAGACCAGCAAGTTCGCCAGAAAGATTTGCAATCACATCATCAGAAATGTCAGCCATCTCTGCGTCAATCAAAGCCTTGTTTGCTAACTCCACTTCAATATCGATAAATGATTCTCGAACGGCATTGATAAGCATCTGGTCACCTGACTGACGGGCAGATGCGTACTTTTGCAGGAGTTTGGTGATATCCGAGGCATTGCTATTGAGGAGTCTCGCAGTAGCCAGCGTTACTGCTGAATCAGTAGTTGTACTTTGTTCATCAACTGAAAACTCAACTGGTGCAAATTCGCGCTCAGTCTCTTCTGAGTTTGTAGCGTTGCTTTGTGATTCATCTTCAGGTAGCTGAACTGGTTCGTTGTCTATGGTCAATAATAGCGAAGGTGTAGTGTGCTCTTTTCCCGCTGAATCTGTTCCTTTGGCATAGAATTCGTACTTGCCGTTAGGGAGAAATGATTCTGTGTTAATTACAAACACTTGTGCGCCTTGTCGTTGGCTTGATTTTGCGAGAAATCTTGGGCTGAGCGAAGCGACTGGCCGAGCGTAAAGTTCAAGATTACGGTATTGGGCTGACTGCACACCATCAAGTGTCAGCACGCCAGAAATAACTGTTTCCTTAGAGTAGAGAGAGAAGGTGTCTAACCGGACTGGAGACGTTGATTCACTAACGGTTTCAGTTTCCTGCGTACTAGACGCAGTCGTGGTGGCTCCTTGAGTCTCTTCATTAGTCTGCTCTTGAGTTGAAGTGGCTTCACCGAGAACAGTAGGCTCCGCCTCAGGTAATGTTTGATCTAAGACGGTAAAGAATGCCACTGTTTCAGTTTTGATAGAAGTTGGTGCTCCGCTCGTACTCTTGGGTTGGTGCTGGATATAGAGCGCGTATTTACCTGGAGCAATTGTGGCCGGGTCAAGCAAAAAAGAATATTTGTCTTCTAGCTGATGAGTAATGGATTCTCGTTGGGAAGAGAGCTTGGTGTCCTGATTTATTAGATAATACCGTAGTGATTCTAGTTCTGTGTTGTTCACTGAAAATAGTACTTTTGTTTGGTCAGTGAGCACTTCGGGTACCGGACTAAGTATGTTCAAAGCTGCTGACTGAACAGTATTGGGAGCTTGAGTTACCAATGCGCTATTTTGAATGTTTGGGTTCGTAATAAATACATTAGAGGTAGCAAAAGCCGCTCCAATCAACAAGAAGCAAAATCCACTGACATACGCGATTGAGTGCATGGATTTTTGCCAGGTCACACTTAATTCAGTACGAATTACTTCAGCTTTTTCGATTGAGCGTAACGGAATATTCGTTGGCACCTCAACCACCTCTGTAGTTTTTTTAGCGTCTACTGGTGCTGATTTTTTTGTCGTTTGCTTTTTGGGAGTAGTTTTTTTGAGACGAGTTGTGGCTGGATTTGGTTTCTTCTTGGCGACTGCTGTTTTAACAGTTTTTTTGGCCACCGGTTTCTTTGCTGCTACTTTTTTGGCACTTTTAACTACTCCGGTTTTTTTTACCGGAGTTTTTTTGATTGGTTTTTTTGCAACACCTTTTTTGGTTGTCTTAGGAGTGGGTTTTTTCGGTGCAGGCATTGTTTCAATTATATAGCATTAGGAGAGATATTCGACGTCTGTTTCAACAGCCTAGACCAAGGCTTCAATCTTAGAAATAAGCTCTGATAAATCAGTCATAGCTTTGACGTAGAAACCGGCAGCTCCGAGCTCTTGGGCTTGTTTTCGGTCGTGCACTCCGTCGCGATTAGAAAAGACGATGACCGGTACGTCTTTGGTTTTTTCATCAGACTTCAACTCAGCGAGTACTTCAAATCCGTCTTTTCCAGGAAGCATTAAATCTAAAATGACAACTGCTGGATTAAACTCTGACACTTCGTCGACGGCATTTTCTCCGTTTCCGTTTACTTTGTACACAAATTCAGCTTTTTCAAAGCGAATTGAGAGCAGATTACGCAAGAGTGGGTCGTCTTCCACGACATACACTCGTATACCAGATTTACTTACTGCTACTGAAGTGGGGGTGATATCGATAACTGAATCACCAGAGTAATTAAGTCCTTGTCCAAAAATAGTTTTCATTTTTTGGGTGATTGATTCAATATCTTCTTTGGGTGTAATGTAATCAGCTGCTCCATGGGCGAGCACGTCTTGAATTTCGCTCTCAGCACCATTGATAAGTGCAAACACGGGAATGACCCCGCTCATGTCTGCCGTGTGTAGTGTGTTGAACACATCCGCGCATGCTTGCCCTTCATGTAGATGATTGAGTACCACTAAATCTACCTTCTTATCTATAACTGCTGTAGCAGTCACATCAGCGCACGCCATGTGCTCGATTTTTACTCCATGGGCAACTAACGATTCTTCTAAATCATGGATGTGTGCGTGTTCATCACCCACTATTAATACTGTTTTACTCGATAATACTGACATACGCTAATGGTAGCACCAACGCTCCTTAAAATACTGAATAACTCACACTACTTCTTTTTCTTTTTCTTGGTATCACTCTCTTGAAGATAACGAATCTCATCGCGCAGAATGGCTGCGGTTTCGAAGTCGAGGATAGCTACTGATTCTTCCATTTGCCGCTTTTTGTCTTTGAGTACTTTCTTCGGATTCTTCTTGTACAGTTCCATATCTACTTCGAGCAAGGTTTCTACCGTCTCATCGTGCTCCGAACGCATCTGGTCAGCAATTGACTTGATTTCTTTAGAGATAGATTTTGGAGTAATACCGTGTTCGGTGTTGTACTCTACTTGCTTCTCTCGACGACGATTAGTCTCACCAATGGCGTATTCCAACGCATCGGTCATCAGATCAGCGTAGAGCACCACTCGTCCTTTGACGTTTCGAGCCGCTCGACCGATGGTTTGGATAAGCGCTGTTTCACTGCGTAAAAAACCAGCTTTGTCAGCATCAAGAATAGCCACCAGTTCCACCTCTGGTAAGTCGAGCCCTTCTCGGAGTAAGTTCACACCCACCAAACAGTCAAACTTCCCGCGTCTAAAATCAGTCAGGATTTCAATGCGCTCCATGGTGTCGACATCACTGTGAATGTATTTAGTGTTTATCTTCTTTTCTTCCAAAAACTCTGCCAAGTCCTCGGCCATTCGTTTGGTAAGTGTGGTGACCAGTACACGTGCACCACCGGCGATGATTTTTTCAGCCTCCGCAATGAAGTCTTTGATTTGTCCCGGATAGTCTTTGGTCTCGTTGATTGGTCTGACGTCTATCTCTGGATCTACCAGACCAGTGGGACGAATAATTTGTTCGACCATTGGAATGCCAGACTCTTCTGCTTTACCCACTTCGTACTTCCCTGGTGTAGCAGTGGTGTAGATTCTCTGTCCCAGAGCGGCGTCGATTTCAGCGTACTTCAGCGGTCGGTTATCGACGGCGCTGGGTAGTCGAAAGCCGTGCTCTACGAGCGTATCTTTACGAGACCGGTCACCAGCATACATTCCGTTGAGTTGCGGAATTGTCACGTGTGACTCATCAATAATAGTCAAAAAATCAGCTGAACCGTCTGGCTTGTGTGGGAAATATGACAGAAGTGTATACGGTGCCTCACCGGCCTTACGTCTATCGAAGTGTCTTGAGTAGTTCTCAATTCCATTACAGTATCCAACCTCACGAATCATCGCTAAGTCGTGTTCAGTCCGTCGCTTGATACGTTCACTCTCAAGTAACTTCCCTTCTTTTTTGAATTTCTTGAGCTGTTGCTCGAGCTCAAGTTTGATGTCTTCATAGGCCACTTTTCGCTCGTCTTCAGGAGTCACGAAGTGTTTGGCCGGAAATAAGAAAAACACGTCTGGTTCTTCGATGATGGCTCTTGTGACGGGATCGATTTTAATAATGGTGGTGATTTTGTCACCGGTAAATCCCAGTCGGAAAATAACCCGTTCGTTGGTCGGCATGACTTCAATCGTGTTTCCTACTGCGCGGAACTGCGCTGGGTTCAGGTCAGCGTTGGTACGTTCAAAATACATATCTACGAGTGTTCGCAACATCGCCATCCGGGTAGTTTCAAATCCTTTCTCAATCTTGAGATGCTTCTTGAGATACTGCTCTGGCGCCCCCAACCCATAAATACACGACACAGATGCGACGATAATCACGTCTTGTCTGGTCAAGAGTGCTTGGGTCGAGGCGTGTCGCAAGCGGTCGATTTCTTCGTTGATTTGCGACTCTTTTTCGATGTAGGTGTCAGAGGTCGGCATGTACGCTTCTGGCTGGTAGTAATCATAGTACGACACAAAGTAATGCACAGCGTTGTTGGGGAAGAAATCGCGGTATTCTTGAGCTAGCTGAGCAGCCAAGGTTTTGTTGTGGGCAATAACCAAGGTTGGTTTTTGAATCTGCTGAATGACGTTGGCTCCAGTAAATGTCTTACCGGAACCTGTCACTCCTAATAGCGTCTGGTGTGTTTCACCATTTTTAATTCCCTGTACAAGCTTCTTAATAGCTTGTGGCTGGTCACCAGCTGGAGTTTTGTCTGAAGAGATTTGAAATGTCATAATATAACTATGAAAAGAATAATCGCATGGATCGTGAGGGGAAACAAGAATGAGTATTCTGAAATGATTAAACAGGCAGACTTAGGAGTAGTTAGTAAAACTGATTACGAGTTAATTTTGTTACATAAAACAATTAAGAGTGACCTAGCCAAGATTGTTATTGAAAATGAACAAGATGTTCGTAAGCGCATAAATACAATATCTGACTCCTTGTTAGTGAGCACTATTCCTACACTGCTTGGGACCACATTAGGTTTCCTACTTGGATTAATTAGTCAAAATCTTTTCACGTAACCTTTTGGTGAAATTCACTATGTAATAAAGATTGTGTAGTGAGGCCAGATGAGCACCGAGCATTTCTTTGGAACGGAATAAGTGTGCGAGGTACGCCTTGGTGTAGTGCTGACACACATAACAATCACATGATTCATCTGGCTTAGAGAAATCACGTTGATATTTAGTATTCAATAGATTGATACGCTTGTGACCGTCGTTGGTGCGTTCATAGATAGTTCCAGTCCGGGCAATCCGAGTCGGGGCGACACAATCAAATGTGTCACATCCGAGTGCTACACCTTCAGTAATGTCTTCCGGTTCACCAATACCTAGTAGGTGACGAGGTTTGTCCTCAGGAAGAATCTCATTGACCACCCGAATCGCCTCTCCCAAGTCAGCTTTGGAGAAACTGCCGCCGATACCAAATCCATCAAAATCCATAGCACTCAAAGCAGTAGCACTTTGAGCGCGTAAATCCAAGTGTCTTCCCCCCTGCACTACACCGTAGAGTCCCTGTCTTTTTAGCGCTTCAAAATTCTGCTTGTGCGCCATAATAGACCGCTTGGCCCAGCGATGGGTTCGTTCCATTGCTTCTGTTTGGTACGCTTTATCGGCTGTTGGGCTGGTACATTCATCGAATGCGATAATGATATCAGCGCCAATGTTGTGTTGAATATCAATTGAACGCTCAGCAGTGAAGCGATGCATCGAACCGTCGATATGTGAGGTGAAGGTTACTCCTTCTTCATCAATTACACAGAGCTTGCCGTGCTCAGAAGCGAATTCTTGACTGTACACATTGAGGCCATTTTTCTGAGCTTCTTTTTCGGCTCCTTTGGCGTCAGCTGCGAATTTTGTCACTCCTTTACCAAAAGCAGCACCGAGCGAGAATACTTGAAAACCACCACTATCAGTAATGGTTGGCATGTCCCAATTAGAGAACTTATGCAATCCGCCGGCTTCCTTAATGACGTCATCACCGGGCTGTAGGAATAAGTGATACGTGTTGGCGAGCGCTACTTGGTTGCCGACATAGTCACGCATGTCTTCTGGTTTGAGTGACTTTACCGTACCTTTAGTGCCCACCACAACGTAGGCGGGAGTTTCAATGTCTCCGTGAGGAGTGTGAATAACACCAGCCCGACCAAGAGTGCCGGGCTGGTGTTTAATTATTTCAAATGTGACGGGTTTTTTCATACTGTAGCGTCTAGCAATCTTTCTCAGTTCAACATGAAGCAGGTTTCTTAGTCTAGGAAGGAAAAGTTGGGCTTACTTTATCCAGGAATGTGCCCTCGGTTAGGGGTACATTTGGACATAAGTTCGCAATAGACCCTCTGGGCCTTTGCTTACTTAATTTCCAAAAG
>Ga0209309_10003652_pt1 | contig 13166 bp, 12 predicted proteins | sample COGITO_mtgs_1204_2_FD_184807 | JGI IMG/M metagenome (GOLD analysis project Ga0209309, IMG submission 184807) | Pelagic marine microbial communities from North Sea - COGITO_mtgs_120412 (SPAdes) (version 2) | ecosystem: Environmental > Aquatic > Marine > Epipelagic ...
GTGCTGAACCGCCCCCCCGTGGTGGAAGCTTTCTTCCCACGAGAGATTGTTTTTGAGCAGCTCACGCGCCTCGTCTTCAATGGTACGGGCCTCGGGGCGGGCCATCGCGTCAAGCTTGTGTCCGCTGAACAGCCCGGAGGTTGTCGCGGCTTGACGTTGGCCGAGGCGGTCAGCGATGCTGCTCTGCTACTTCATGGCACGCCGTCTGCGCTCGTCTCGGCTAACCCCGCAGCCGCCGACTTCGTCTCTACCGCCGAATCCACGGATTCAAATGCTGCGAACACAGCCAACCACGCCTTTACCGGGCAGGCCTGGGCCTCTTTGCGCCCTCGCGCTCCGCTCTGTGCCGCTGTGCGAGCGCTGCTGTGCATCCGCTACGCGGAGCTCGGGGATTCTGAAGCTGGCGGAGGTGCAGCTGCACTTCCCGTGCCGGGCTACCACCCACTGGGTGAGCTGCACGTACTTCCTTCGCGCGCTCGCGCGCTCCTGACAGACACTGTGCCGAGTGGCGTGCCAGCCCAGATCGAAATCGCAGGCGAGGGCCTGTCGTCGGTCGCCCGGATCGAGCTTCGTGTCATCCACGCCGAAGCTTCGTGCAGTGATCTACCTGTTCCTAATGTCACCGATCCGGACAGCGGTGGCGTCAAATTGGACCCAACCTTTGGGGGCGGGGCGCATTTGCGTGTGCTGCCCAAACTCTCCTCGCCGTCCCTCCTCCGCGCCAGCATCATAGTCCCGTCTGGGCTTGATGGTCGTGCCTCCGTATGCTTCCGCGTCGCCCCATGCGCTTGGGCGCACGTCCCCGGATCGCTCACGATCCACCGCCCTGCAAATTTCTCGGCCATACTCCTCGCGCCTGGTGCACCTGCCGCTGCCGCGCCTCTCGGTATCGCCCGCGAGCGCTCCATACTTCTTGCGCGAAAGCTCCATGCAATGTGAGGTGCTGAACGCCTGCTGGCTAGTGCTGAATCTCTCTGCTGGGAATGCGCTTTGCGTACAGATGCGGTCACAATTGGACAGCCGTTTGAGGTGTTGCTGCTGGCCGAGCTGGGCGTCATCTCTGGCACCGAGCGGCTCAAGCTCGTAGCAAACTCTACGACAGACTGTTCTGGTGCAGCCACATTCCTCCTCGTCTCTTTTCCCTCACGTTGCGCAGCGCCTTTTCCTCTCATGTGTACCGAAAGCCATTTGGGAACGCTGCCGCAGGCATAGACGACATGGCGGCAGCTCTGGAGGGCGGTGTCGGTGTCGAAGCCTCGTCCGCAGGGCGCGCCCGCTTTTACGCTGGCCTTGGCTTGTCTGCACTTGCAGCTGGTACTCTTCACGTTTGCATCCTTCTTCCCGGCTCTGCTGGCTACGCTTCCGTCCCGCAAGCAACCTGGCAGGTGACCCCCTTTCCCATCTGCCGCAGTGGCTGCTGCACACAGCTCTCCGCTGCCGATGGTGAGTGACCTGTGTGACATCGCAGATTTTGGCTCCTAAGGTATCGGCGGTGATGCCACGAGAGTTCGCTGCGGGGGTGCGTGTGCTGCTATCCCTACGAGGTGCGGGACTATCGACGTGGGCTTTGCCGCTTCACGTTTCCCTGGTGCGGCCTGGAGAGACTTGCCCTGGTGTCTTGGGGCAGCAGAGCGGGATTTCGCTCGATAACGGTGCGGGAAATGTTGCCGGGCTGGAAGTGACGCTCGAGACGGCTGGAAATGTGTCTGTGTGCTGGAGGGTCGGTGGCGATAGCGCTGTCTGGAAGCTGGCAGACGGTGGTGATCTTGTGGTCCACAAAGCCGGGATCGTCAGCTCTGTCCTGCCGACCACCCTCTGGACGGACCGTGCGCAAGCGTTGACGCTGCAGGGAGTCGGACTTGGGATGGGGCTCAGACTCAAAATGGTGTCTGCTGATGACGCGTGCGAGGGGTCGCTGGGAGGGCCTGACGAAAACCGCTCAACAGTCGCGGGTGGCGCGTCGATAGGGCTTGTGCACACCTCAGCGGACGGACAGTCGGGGCTCAGCTCACCGTGGGCAATTGCAGTTGCAGGTGTGGTGCAGCTCTGCTACGCCAGCGCTGAAGCGCCGGTCTTTCAAGGCACAGGCCTTGGGATCCTAGTCCGCGCCTGGGAGGCAGCAGAGCTGATCAGACCACTTGCAGGAATGAAGCTGGACGTTCAGCGGGTGGAAGCGGGTATGTCTGAGACGCTTCCCGCCTGTGCGGCCAACCATTGGTCCCGCTTTCTGCTCCAGCCCATCGGCAATGGCATTGATGTTGATACGCCTGCGCTGCTGGATCGCGGACAGCTCTATCGGTGCTATCAAAATGCTTCCGAGATTCCTGCTTTGTACCCGAGCGGCGTCGGCTACCGTCCGCCGGGCGTCGACGCGCGCCTCCTTGAGGTGGTGCGCGGCGTACCGACAGAACTTGTCCTTGAGGGTTTCCGCCTAGGCGACGCGGTGTTTGTGGGGCGCACTGGGTGTGGCGGAGAGTTGGGGCTTGCTCTGGGAGAGGAGGCGGCTGCCGCGAGCAGCGTACCCGGGGGCGAGCCGCGCGTGCTCACCGAGGCGATGCGTGTCGATGTCACGGCCCGCACGTGCGCAGGGCCGGGATCAGACACGCCCTCCGCGGCTACCACATCTGCGATAACTGGCAGTGCACGGCGGTACGGCTTCGCGGTGACAGTCACGCTGACTGAGGTGTCGCGGCCGGGCAAGTTTCACTGTATTTGCAGGTTGGTGCTACGACCTGGTGGGGGCGGGGTAGGCGATGCGGTTGGCAAGGCTCTGCAGGTCAAGGTGCGCGCGCCGATGCTTCTGACGATGGAGCCTCCGTTTGTCTTCTCGGGTGTCTCGGTCAACTACCGCCTCAGCGGTGTTGGGCTCTCCCCGGGCGACCGTGTCCGCCTGATCGATGGCGATGAGCCAGGCGGCTGCTACGCGGCTGCGACAGCCGCAGCAGCAGCAGGTGGCGGAGAGGTGGTGCTTGCCGCGGATGCCACAAACGCGCGTTCTTCGGTCGTACAATTCCGCCTCGAACGACCTTCGCACCATGCCCGCGTGTGCTACCAGCACGTAGGTTCAACTGCATGGGAGGAAATGACGCCCTCGCTTCCGCTGCGTGCGGCTGGCTATCTATACGGCTACGCGTCGACGCATCACTTCTTCCATGGGCTCCTCGGCGCCGCGCAGAAGACTGCCAATGCTGTTGGCTCGGGGAATCAGACGGTCGCCGTCCTAGCGCCTGTGGCGCTGCGGCTTCGCCCGTCCCTCACGGTCGCGCGCCAGCGGCTGACGCTCACCGTGGACGGCGAGGGGTTCACCGCAGCCGCCCGGTTCGCAGTCGTCCCCGACTACCTGCCTTGCGGCGGTGCCGCAGCGCCTTCGCCAAATCTCGTTCAGGACGGCACGGGTCCAATCCCGACGCACCTGCGCGCCGTGCGCGGAGGAGAGCCGCGCCCGCCCAAGGAGGCCCCGTCGGACCCAGAGGCGGCATTTACGCTGCTCTCACGTTGTACGGGACAGCAGCAACGCGACGCATGCACTTCCGTGCGCGAGAGCGAGAGCCGCGTGTCGTTCCCTGCTGGACTGTCAGAACTCGACCTCGGTGCCGCGCGCGTCTGCTTCATGTACGACTTTGCGGCCGAGTACAAGGAGCTCGGCCAGTTGCTGATCGCGCCGCCCGCTATCACAGCGGTCGCTCCGCGCACCGGTATCATAATCAACGCTGCGTTTGTTCTGACCATCCGCGGAGTGGCGCTTCGGAGCAGCGACCGCATCAAGGTCGTTGACGGCCGATCGTGTACTGGTGTCATCGCCTCGAGGCCATACTGGACACCTCTCACGGTTCGCCCCCTCTGCCCACTAGCACCACCTCCCCGCACGTATGAGAACAAATTAGCACGCCTTAGTGCACGGTGGGGGAGGGGAGCAGATCCTTGCAGGCCGTTGCTGATGGCGCTTGGGGTTGCAGGTGGCTGACTACCCCGAAAACAGAACGGGTGAGGTACTTCTGGCAGTGACCGGAGCTGGTGCATCAGAAGCGACCGGCGGTTCTCAAGGCGCTACCTTGGGCATGCGCCGCCTGTGCTACTCGTATGACGAAGGTCTGACGTTCGTGGACGTCGGCGTAACGCTTCGCACGAGGTCGCCTCAGGTCACGGGAGCGTTCCCGCTCACAGTGGCAATGTCGAGTCAGCGGCGAATCGACTTCACTGGCGAGGCGATCGTGCAGGGGGACCGCGTCAAGCTGATTGCTAAGGGTTTCAGGTGCGAGGGTCGCTCCGACACTCTCCATGCTGTCGTCGGAGGTGAGGGCCGCGCAGTGGTGCCTGGCAAGCCACTCCCGGCCCTCGTCGGGCGCGAGCCTTGGCCGTTTCCTCCCCCGACGCAGGGGCACGCTGAGTTCAAGCTCCCGCGGCGCGGCACCGCGACGCTCTGCTACCTACACCAAGGAGGCGCCGAGTGGAAGACGGCAATCGGTCCCGACGGCGTGCCCATCGACATCCGCGTCGTTTCCACGGTGGAGGCTGCTCTTGCTTGGGCCACCTCATCCGCCCCGCCAGCTCGCTCTGCCCCGCTTTGCTCTGCTGCCACGACGACTCTCATCCTTCTAAGCGTCCTGCTCGCTGCTCATTCTCGTTCTGCCAGCCCCGACTAGGTGTTTCGTGTGAAGTAGTAGGTAAATGTAAAATATATCCGCCGTCAGTATGAAGGCATTCAGCTGTTGCATTTGCTGGGAGTCGCGTCTGCTGATTCAGTAGCACTGACCCAGTCTCTCCAACCGTGTACAAGGAAGCAGGAGCGGCAGTGACTAGGCTGAGGAGCCGTGAAGTGCTGGCTCAAAAACGTTCAAATCCTCTGCATTCACAGTATTAACAACACCTCAATGGTGACCGGCGGCATCTTAATCCGCCTAGTCGCACTCACAGCAGCAGCTTCCCGTAGATCTGCACGCCGGCCGAGACTAGCAGTGCAGCACAGACCATGGACACAACACACGGTGGAGAAGGTCGACCCGCTGGACCCGTGCAAGGAGTTTCGCCGCGACCGTCGGCTGCCCTGTAATACTCTGAGGAACGAGGACACCGCTCACCCCGCTTGACCTGGGTGGGCGTGAGACAGGTGTTGCAGCGCGCTCCGTCGCGCGCAAAATCAGCCAGCTTGATCTGTCCAGGCTCAAACTCGTAGTACACGTCGTCGATCACCCCTCGGGGTTTGACTGCATCCCAGCCCATTAACTCTTCGGTACGGGAGCTCACTTTTCGCCTTCGACCCCCCAGTGCATCCGAAATCGCTCCAGAAACTCCTGATGAAGATGTCCCGGCCGCCGCGAGAGCGTCATTTGCGAGATCGTTGGCGTCATTCAGTACCCCGCCTGCTAGGCCAGCGAGCGTGTCCCACGTCGAGTTTCCGCACGGCTCCTGCACTTCATTTCCATCGGTGTCGATGATCGGCTGGCCAAAGTCATCCACCATGGTTCGATTTCCGGTCGAATCGCACTTGTACTGCCGTTTACATCGACTATACATGGACTGACATGTAGAAATGCAAATTTTTTCGGCCACGTTTTGGTCATCTGTGCAGGAGGGAAAGTGGTACGCGCAAATCACGTTGATGATTGCGTCTTCGCAGCCCGGCATTTGGGTGAGTTTCATTCCACTGAGTTCCTCAGCTTTTTTCACCGCCTGCGTGTAGTCGTCGTATGCCTCTGCGCATGATTTCAACAGTGAGCATGTTGAAGTTGACTGGTATTTGACGCGCTCGTAGCAGATACAATCTGTCAGCGCTGGGCACGCGCTGGCATTCGTGTTCTGGCAGCCTTCCCCGAGGCAACCACGCGTAGCGCGACACCACTCTCCAGTCCAGTCAACCTCTTTGCAGCAGTAATTTGTGCTGAGGGAATCCCCTTCTCCCCCGCCTGAAAGCTGGCAAACAGCGAGTTCCAGGGTGGCGGCAGTGATTAGTGCAAAGGCGAGCCCGTCCGCACCACGCCGCCATCCCGCTGCGCCAACTGCTCGTGACAACGTTTCGAGACTCATCTCGATGCACAAAACAACGACACCTGCCCCATACCCCTGCCACCCACCAAGGTTCCAACGCCTCGCTGGAAAATGTGATGTGTAGATCAAAGGCGAGGCGGGCCCGAACGAAAAGGGGCTGGGTCAGATAGCGCATAGAGCCTGAAGAGGCCTAGCCAGGGCACTTCTAGGCACTGGAGCCACCACAACGGATACCCTGCAGTATTGATGACTGAAAACCGTGCTCGTCCATGGTTCGGTCATCGCAAACTGCGGCTACATGCCTGTCTCGTGATCCTTCTCTTCGGCGCTGGAACAATCCGCTGCTGCAGCGCTTTCAGTGCAAACGTTGCGGCCTTGAGATGCAGAAATAGCCTGGGAGCGCTTCGAAATAATCGCATCTCCCGCTCGACAATGGGAGGCATGTCGAGTCCAGTATGGGGGCATGAAGAGACGAAACTGCAGAGAGGTTTCTACCTTGGGGTAAAGGGCGTGGGATGTGGACGCGGAGGAGCCTTTCCCGAAAACCTCGGAGGTAAGCCTGTCATTCACCCTATAACATCACAGCATCAAGTATCCCGTTGCGATAGTGTACTCCGAAGCGAAGTGAGAGCCTGACTTTGTGAGTTGGGTGTGACGAAAAAAGCGGGGGAGCAGGGCAAGGGCGGATTCACTTCGAGGGTCAGCCGGATCTAGCGGATCAGCTTTCCAGGGACAGACCACGATTACTTATTACGAATCGTCAACAGCACTTCGAGGAGGTTTTCATGGCCACCGCCAACGCCACTGCAGCCGCTGCTGCTGCTTCTGTAACCCCATCCATGAAGGTAGGTGGCTCTGCCGCAATCACTAGAGAATGAGGCGCTCTTTCTGCAGGTGTTTGCAGCGGAGATGTCGCTAGCTGCGGGCGCCATGCCACTTGAAGGTCCACTGTGGGAGCGTGCAGAGGCGCTACCGACATCTCTTCGCGCCAATATGGCCTCCCTGCGTGCTGAGCTCACCCCTCTGGTGGGACCCGTCTCGTCGATCGCGGAGCTGTCGGAATTGGTGGCGCGCGCCGGAGTGCACTGCCCTGACGGATGGGCGATGGTTCACGAGCGTGTTGCTCGACACGTGGCAGAGTGCAGGCGGAGCGAGGAAGTGTGCCGCGCCGTGGCTGGCGCGGTGCGCGGGCCAGCAAACATGCGCGCGCCAGCTCGCCTGCTCGTCCTGCTCGAGCGCGGGGAATCGTTCACTCTCTGCACTGTCTCCCCGCATGACCCGGCATTGCCCGGCACACTCGTCGCTTCTTCACTGCTTACGTCGTTCCGGCAGCGGGATTTAACGTTCGCAGCTGCGTTGGAACCAAATTTGGCGGCAGCAGCTCTCAACATTCTGGAGGTGGGACCGGGTGATCTTCTCCTCGACCCGTGCTGTGGCACAGGTAGATATACCTACAGCCTGTGCCGCGCCAGTCGATATGCCTTTAGGTTCCAAGGTCCTGGCTTCTCGGCGCGATCGTGTCCCCGCTGTTCACCTTGTTGACGCGTGACGCTGCAGGAACTCTTGTGCTAGCTGGCCTGGAGCGCGGCGCGGCCGCTGTAGGGTTCGACATTAATCCAAAGTTCGTCATGTACACGCGCACTAACATGGAGGCATTCCCCTGCCTCATGTGAATCCCTTGCCCAAAACATGACTGGCACTTTGCTCAAAGGCTTTCGCCAACGCAGCGCTTCGGCTGGCCCAACGTTGGAGGTGGTGCGCTGAGGTGCATGTGCCCTCCCGCCTGATGGAAAGCATCAGCCTTACCGGTGCTCGTTCGAGATGTGTCTCACAGGAGTCGCGTGCCCAAAGAATGGCTCTTCTTAACCGCCAGATCCACTCCCAGGCAACGCGAGCGCTTTGAGGGCCTGTGCGCAGTCGCCTTGCACGACTCGCGCAAGGCACTATCCGAGTTTCCTGCTCTCGCCAACATCACTGTGCGCCCCGTCCCTTCCTCTGAGCACATCCAGCGTGCGATTTTTCGTTGAGAAAGCATCTTCGACCCAGAGCCAACTTTTGATGGTGGCTCGCTGCAGGTGGTGGCAAGCAACCTTCCCCATGGACGTTACCTGCAACTTCCATACGCTGAATACGTAACCGACATCCTCCGCAACCTCGCTGCAATCGCACCTTCCGCCCGATTTTGTTTCATCTCTGGCGCCGGCACGCTACACGACGAAGAGGATTCCAACTCCCTCGCGCGGGTCCTTACCACTGAGCAATTCTCTGTGAGAGCACCACACTCCCTCCTCCCGATGATCAACTTCAGCTACATGTTCAAAGCGCCTCCAGCGACAAATGCCTAGTGAGCGGGTTCAACTGCAGGTGCGCACTGTCGTCAACTCCAAGAAGATGCGACTCACATTTGCCGAGGGGCCAGCCTTCCGGGGTCGAAAGGGCACCCAACGGTGGGGAGCAAGCGCGCGGTAGCCACTGTTTTTGAGCGAGCGAATGAGCGAGCGAGAGCGAGAGAGGCGGAGAAGGGGGGGTGGGACCCTTTCTCTCAGTAGGCAATTGCAAAACTTCCACCTGCACCCGAGTAAAGGTCGCGTCCGCGTTGGTCTTGAGCCACGCGAAGTGGTACAGGAGACGGCTCGAGTTCGGGTCAACGGCCCCCGTAACCACCAGCTTGGTCATCACGGTATCTGCGCACAGAGTCATGCTTGGAGAGGGGGGTCATTTTGGTGCCCTAAAATGCCTAGCATTTGTGATGTAAATGTATGGAATACTGGGTGTCCTCCATTAGTCAAACACCAGAGGTACTGCAAAATCAATTTGGGAGACGCACGGGGAGGGCGTGAGCGAGGAGAGGTCACAAGCCAGACCAACAGTTGTCAGCAGAAGCAGACTAACAGTCATCGAGCGCGTGGGCCGCGCGGGCTTGAATTCCGCTGCGGGCCCGCGCCCGTGAGGCTGCCGGCTGCGAGGAAGCAAAAGGCGTAGCCCAGTGCTTCACCGCCGCCGCAGCCGCGATAGATACGTTTAATGACAAACAGTCACAAATCGCAGAGCGAAAAACTGGCGGCGGGCGGGGGGCGGGAGACCACAGCAAAGAGAACAAAGAAGCCGCGCAAAGTGGAAACGGGAGTGACTTTACACAATCCTGGCACTCCCAAACCAAGGCTTCCTGGGCCTGGACAGTGTGTGTGACAGGGCGCCACTTGGGTTGGGATTGCTGGGCGGGCCTGTGCAGAAGAAAAGCAGAAGCAGGACGTGCCTAGGCTAGTCCCACATTGGGGGACCAACATCAGGTCAGAGCTCCCCCTCCGGACTCGATGGGCATGTCTAGATTAACACAGGGTCGCAGGGACGCGCCCGGGACAGAGCAGCAGCAAGCAGAGCGCGCACTACTCACGACCAATGCCTGCGGCAGGATGCAAGGTGCGAGTGCGAACGGTATCAACCAGGTGGACACGCACGCTTGGCAGCGCAGACCGCATCAACAATCCTTGGGTAGTGCTGAAGAGGTTGCACATCCACGGACCAGCGCTGAGGCCACGGCGAATCGCAACTCGAGAACACGCGTTACCATTGCAACCGAGGTTGCCGCGTATCGTGGGCGCGATACTCTCCTATCGCGCTCTCCAGCGGTACACGTGCAGGTCTGCAATGCTCGACCACCTAAGTTCAGGAGCTTTCATTGATATGTTACATTTGCAGAGCTGCAAGCTCATTACGGCGCCAATCTCAGAATCCATATTCATGTTTCGTGGATGGATCTTTTGCCTCCTCATCCCCACAATATTACACCCAACGCGTGGGGAATCCTTACGTACAAGTGGACGCGTGCTGGAACTAACAGGTCCATACGTATGGCGTGTGCAGTACCTTGACCTTAACTACAACTGTGCTCAAGTGGGCGCGACGCTGCGCTTCGATGACTCGCGTCCGCGCCAATTTGCACGGAGTATCTCTGATGTAATGTTTCCCGCCGCTTTCTGCGCTGAGGCGCGCCGCTGGCTTCAGTAAATCTTTGGTCTTCAGACTGATGGCAGTGAGAGGGTCCTGTGGGGCAGGCAGAGTGGCGGCGCGGGATAGGCAACCTCAATATGCTCGTGGGGAAATCTATTTCGGTTGGGCGGCCGTGGATTCTGCATATCTTCGGCACGCTTGCACCCTGCCTCGCCCTTATGCTTATCGGCAACAATCTCTGGGTCTGCTCTCCCCTCGCTCTCTCTTTTGGTCCCTGTGCGCCTCTAGAGAAACTGTCACACTTATATCCTTCGGTGTACAGATCAATGGCCTCTTTAGCTTCATCCCGTCAGTCTGCCTCCTCTTCTGCTGCGCCCTTCTTACCATCATGATACACGCCTCATGGAAGGCCGCCGTATTTCGGTCTCGGCCATGCCCTTGCTCAACGGCACGGCGATTTAGCGACAGCGCAGCACTCCGCGACCAAGCGAAATCGGGATGCCTAGTAGGGCCTAGAGCGCATGCGCCCAGCTCGTGGTTTGGGAGGCGGCGTAAACTTCACTGGGGCAGCAAGATTTGCTCCAAACGTGTTTTTCTGCAAGGCGCAAGGCTGCGCTGAGTGTCGGATTCGTCGGGCAGGGTCACAGCAGTGCTGCGTGAGGAGGCACGACAGCTCTCGTTAGCGTCCGGTTCAGTTCAACTGCCCAGTACCCAATGAACTGATGGGGCTGGCATAGACTGGTGTAGAGCTGCCATTGGCTAGGTCTCATGCGTGACGGAGCGGTTTGGCAGGGCTCGACTGGCTGATTGACTTCCGTGTCACGCGCGACCGGAAGCTGATTTCTCTTGTTGTAATCGCGCGCGCGAACAACGGTCTGTCTCCCTCCATTAAATCGTCCGTTCAACTCTCGCAGTGCAAGCACTCGAGCTGGGCGATCCCAGCGACAAACTTGTTGGCTGCTCGCCAAGGCTGAGAGCAGCAGGTGGCCAGCAACACGCGTGCTGCCAAAGCTGAACACTGGATGGCGCGGGTATGGATGCAGGAGAAGGGCAGGGGCGGGGGCGGGGCGGTGAGGGGGAGTTTGAGGCTTCAAACTCCTCCTTTTTCCTTCTTCCACTTGTGGTGGCCCTTCCCCGGGCAGAGCTCCTGAAAGCGCTGGAACCGGTCGCGGGCGTCCCCTCGCGTCAGCTGCGCGGGCGCCACGGTCGCGCATTACTAGGCACCGCCGTGCACCTGGTTCCTGCCATCGGAGCTGCTGAGCGTGGCTCTGGCCCGCTGCCCCCGTGTCACCCAACATGGGCGTGGGACGAGGGCTCTCGGCCTTCGGAGGAAGCTGCTGGGAAACAGGTTGGAGACAAGGTGGGCCAGGCGGACAGGGACACGAGCTCCCGCAGCCAAGTCGCGGGGGCGATGCAGAGCGTAGAGACGGTCATGCCGGGGGACATGGGGGCAGGACCTGGTGGGCATCGTGACCTGAGATGGAACGCTTCGTCGACACGCGGGACCTCTGACCGACCGCAAGAGACGGTGTGTGCCGGGCCGGTGCTGGGGGTTCCGGAGGGGACGATCGGGCGAGCCGTGCTTGAAATGGTCGATATATGGGCCGCGGCGGCATCCGCTCCGGGCGGAAGGATTTCGGCCCAGCGCTGCTGGGCGCGGGCCCTCGGCGCTGACGCGCTCTCGGCCACGACGATAAACGAGGACAGCGAAGAGCACAGGCAGATTTGCTGTCCATCTGGTGCGGTGTTTGGTGGGGAGAATCGTGGGCTCTTGCCTTCCTCGCCATCTGAAGACGCTTGGGGCGAAGGTCGCGTCAGTGGAGCGATAGCTTCCTCACTATCCTCAGCAGAGATAGGACAGGCGCTCGGTGTGACTGCCACGAGAGGTGAGCAGGTGTTCCTGCCACACGCAGGGCAGATTGCAGAAGAGCCGCTGGAGCAGCTCAGCCACCCATTTGCCCGACAAGACGGAGAGGATGAGTTCTGTACTACGCTACCGCGGCCTCAGCCCCCAATGTTGCAGCCTGTTGAGACTGAAGCAGGACCACCCGAATCGCTCCAAGCTTGATCTGTGTACTACATCAAGTTTAGCAAAGTGGATTACGGAGTTCATGCGACACTGTGCTCAAGGATAAGATTGGTCAAAACTGCAGCGCTTCGTGCCTCGGCGATCACTCGGACATTACTCTCTCAATGTAGAGAAATCGATAATGAAAAGTATTGTGTATGTACCACCCTGCTGAAATTCAGGCTGCACATCACACTGCTGTGTGACCAGTGTCCACGGAATCTTGGAAATTGTATGTAAAGCTGCCCTGGAGACGACTTATCTGCCCATTTCTTGCGATGCGGGAGTTCACGCAAGATCCTACAGAAGAGCCATTCTACAAAGCACACACCTCAGTCCTGCTGAACATGCTGGCTAGTGGCCTCTACTGTCCCTGCCGCGTGTTTTTCCTCTCATGTCAAGCAGATTACACGCCAAGCTCCCTTTTTGCCAAAACTCAAAGACTACGATCTTCCTTTTTGGGAAGTTAAAGACCACGATCCTCGTTCTTTTCCTCCTTTGTGTTTCTCGCGCTGCTAAAAAACCGGCCCTGATTTAAGAAGCACACAGTGAATTTGTCAGGAGTGAGAATCACCGATGTGGAGAATATCGGATCGACAAGCCGTGGTAACTTTCTGTCGATGACTTCGCGGGGCAAACCTGACTTATTCTTTCAAGGCCAGCGTTCACTCTGTCTCCAAGGACGTTGACCTGAGATGAAATGATGAAACATTGGTCAAAGCGGCCAGAGTCAGTCGCCTCACTAGTGCGGCAGATCTTTGTCAGAAGTTCTCTGTCGTACCTGTTCCAGCTTCTGCTCGTGTCGTTGTACTGCCTTTTTGAGTTCTTGTGTCCACATATCCGCGGCCTCGACTCCGGGAGCCTGGAAAGATGCGTTCAGCAGAGTAATTTATCTTCTTATATCCATTTCGAGCCAATTTGCCGAGGAAGAAATCTACCTGGAAGTAGAAGGGTTTTTTGTGGAAGTGCGTCTCGACGGCAATCAGATTTAAGCGATCTTTTGCGAAGCGCGGCTTTTCGAGTCTCACATCCTGCCGCTCGCCAGGGGAGATCGGGGTGAAGACGCTTGCGATTACATTTTGAGCAACATCCTTCTCAAGAGTGCACAAGACTAAAAGAAGAAGAATTTGATCGGTCTCTGTGACCTTTATATCAGAAACAG
>Ga0209309_10003653_pt1 | contig 13164 bp, 6 predicted proteins | sample COGITO_mtgs_1204_2_FD_184807 | JGI IMG/M metagenome (GOLD analysis project Ga0209309, IMG submission 184807) | Pelagic marine microbial communities from North Sea - COGITO_mtgs_120412 (SPAdes) (version 2) | ecosystem: Environmental > Aquatic > Marine > Epipelagic ...
CAAACTGTCATTGGCATCGGTGTTCAATGCAATATAAACGGGATTGGAAGTTTGAAGATATTCAAGAGGCTTTAATTGATGTTCAAAATCTTCAAATTTAGACAGCGCTTTTAGCTCGTGAAGGAGCTGATTGTTCTTTATTACACTTTTAAAACCATCCAGATTATTGGCCTTAAGGACAATTTCGGAGTTTTTGGGAATTTTAGATAATAAGGTCGCGCTTAAAGTGTTGTCGTCATTACAACTAAATATCAAGAATAGACTTAACAGTAGCCAATATGTTCTCATGCAGAGGGTTTTTGCAAATATAAAAAGTTAGAGTTCTAATTTTAATGGTTGTGGCAATAATCTAAAGGAGGTGCGATGATATTTTGTGATCCCGAATTTGCGAATGGCTGCCCTATGCTCTTTTGTGGGGTAACCTTTATTTTGTTTCCAATTGTACATGGGGAATTCATCATGAATCGTTTCCATGTAGGCGTCACGATTGGTTTTGGCTAACACAGATGCTGCAGCAATGGAAAGGTATTTACTGTCTCCTTTAATAATGGTTTCATACGGGATTTCACCAAACGGTTTAAACCGATTTCCATCTACGATAATAAATTGGGCTTGGGGTTGCAGTTGCTCAATGGATTCGTGCATGGCCAATATGGAGGCATTCAAGATATTAATGGTATCAATCTGCTCAGGAAAAACATGAAAGTAGGCATAACATAAAGCCTGTGCTTCGATAATAGGTTTTAATAAGAGGCGTTTTTTTTCTGAAAGTAATTTTGAATCCGTCAGTAATTTATTTCGGAAAGAACCAGGTAATATTACAGCAGCAGCAGTTACGGGGCCAGCTAAGCATCCGCGTCCAGCCTCATCAGTACCACATTCAAAGTTGTTTCCAGAAAAATTAAGAGAGAGTTTCAATGATTTGAAATTTCCACAAATTTAGAATTATATCTAGAAGTTTTTAGGCTCCCTCACTGTAAGAAAATTAATAATCAACTATAAAAAACTCAAAATATTGTTTTAAAGATTGATTTTTAACGTATTTTTGGGAAAATAACTTGCTTCTATAAGATTTTTTTAAGATTTTTATAAAAGGCTAAATCAAACAATTTTTCTATGAAATTAAAACTAACATGGTTAATGACGTTCTTTATGGCGTTCGTGATGCAGTTCTCTTTTTCGCAAGAGAAGACGATCACAGGAATAGTGACTTCTGGTGCTGACGGATTACCGTTACCAGGGGTAAGCGTCATTGTCAAAGGAACTACTCGAGGAGTGCAAACAGATTTTGATGGTAAATATTCCATCCTAGCAGCAACCAATGAAATCTTGGTATTTTCATATGTAAGTATGGTAAGTACCGAAAAGACAATTGGTGCAAGCAACATTGTTAATGTAGCCATGACTGAAGATATTGCTGCTTTAGATGAAGTGGTAATTATTGGTTATGGCGGGCAATCTTCTTTAAGAACAAGTGTGGAGTCCATTACAACCCTCTCGGCCGAAAAAGTTGAAAACCGGGCCAATGCTGCTGTATTACAAAGTTTACAGGGGCAGGTTGCTGGTGTAAATGTGGGTACCGCATCTGGGCAGCCAGGCGCTGATAGTACTATCATTATTCGAGGTGTTGGGAGTATCAATTCCGAGGTGGAGCCATTATATTTAATTGATGGCGTGCCGACTAATAGAGATAATTTTAAAACCATTAACCCTAGTGATATTGCTACTTTTAGTGTATTGAAAGATGCCTCAGCAACCTCATTATATGGTAATCGTGGATCAAATGGTGTTATTGTTATTACTACCAAAAGAGGTACTTTTAATGAGGGCCTGAAATTTCAATATTCAACGTCATATGGAATAAGTGAGTTGCAAACGCAAAGCTATGATTTGTTTAGCACTTCAGAAATTTTAAACTGGCAAAGAGATAATGGTGCAGGTGATGGTGTAGGTCTTTCAGATCAAGCTATTGCTGCTATGGCGGCGCAAACTAATACAGATTGGTACGACGTTTTTTTCAAACAGTCCACAACCGTAAATCACAACCTTAGTATAACGTCGGGTGGGGAAAAGACTAGAAATTTCACTTCGGTTTCCTATACGGAGCAAGACGGTATTCTGGAATCTACTGATTTTAAGAGGATGTCGGTTAGAAATAATTTTAACGGGCGATCTGCAGATGAGAAATTTACTTATAACTTAAATCTCGCGTTGTCTTACTCTAAAACCAATGAACAAGATGGAACAGGATCTAATTCCACTTTTTTCAACCCATATCGTGCAAGTATTTTTGGCTTGCCTTATTTAAGTGCATATGATGCAGATGGGTCTCAAACTATTGATGGCGGTGTAATTCCTGGTGTGCCAGGTACTTTCACTGGTGTAAACAGCAAAAATTTTGTGTATGTGCTATTAAATTCAATATCACTTAACACAGATCAACTAGAGGATGTAAGAGCTTTGGGTAATTTTGATGTTAGCTATGAAGTTTTAAAAAATGTAACCGCCGGTTTAACGGTTGGTGTTGATTATAGATCAGAAAGAACTGTAGACATATTACATCCCGCTAGTATTCTTGGACCATTTCAGTCTGAGCAAGGTAACAGTGCTGCTTTTGGAGGTATTTATACCACCGGCGATACCAGAGATGTAAGAACGACGACATTAACAAGCTTAAATTATACAAACATATTTAATGAAAAGCACGAAGTGAGTCTTACGGGATATGTAGAATATAACAGAGATTTTATAGATATAATCAGTTTTAGTCAAGATGGTCTTGATGAACGGTTCTTAGGAAGTACTAATGCATTTATTCCAGCCAATACTCAAGAATTGATTAACGGTAATTTGGTAAATCCATACCTTCCTGTTTTAAATGCAGGTTCATTTACAACTGGTTTGTTCTCATACTTTGGTAAGGGATCGTATACTTACGATAGAAAATATGGGATACAGGCAACAATAAGAAGAGATGCATCGTTTAGATTTATAGGAGATAATAAATGGGGTACATTTTGGTCTGTAGCTGGAAGATGGAACCTTGACCAAGAGGCATTTTTAGAGAATACCGCAGTAAGCTTGTTGAAATTTAGAGCGTCTTATGGTACGGTTGGTAATCAATTAGTAGGTTCTTCCGTTATTGATGGTTTTGGATTGCCTACCAATTACAGAGGTTTAAATGTTGCCACTCCTCAAATTATCTCTGGTGCTGGTTACAATAGTACCGTGTCTTTGATTCCAAATGCGAATAACTTAGGAAACCCCGACTTAAAATGGGAAACCACAAAGGCCACAAACTTTGGATTGGACTTTGGGTTTTGGAATAATAAATTGTCTGGTTCCTTAGATTTATACAAAAGGGTGACTTCTGATTTATTTTTTAGTCGAAACGTATCTTTAATCAATCCTGGGACCAACATCGATTCAAATGTAGGTGAGTTAGAGAATAAAGGCGTTGAGTTAAAATTAGATTATACCATTTTTGCCGATGAGGATTGGAATATATCCCTTGGTGCCACTGGAAGTTATAATGAGAACACCGTTAACAAATTAGCTCTAGAAACTAATGGGTTGATTGATAATGGCGGGTTAACAGTTATTGCAGAAGGCCAGCCCGTTGGTGCATATTACTTAAATAGATATGCAGGTGTGAACCCAGCAAATGGGGAGTCTCTATTTTTAGATATCGATGGTAATATTACAGAGAGTTTAGATCCAAATGATCGTGTATTTGTTGATAAGGCACAAAACCCAACTTGGCAAGGTGGTTTTTATACTAATATTTCATATAAAGGGTTTCAACTCTCAACGCAATGGGCATATGTAGCCGATTTATATAGGGTAAATTTAGAATTAGCGGGTCTCGAGGAGACAGGTGTTAATACTGTAAGTAATGGTCAAAATAGGTCTCCTGCAGTTTTACGAGCTTGGCAAAATCCTGGGGATGTTACAGATATTCCAAGAATTGGTACTGGTCAAAGTGCTTTCAACTTAGCTGTAAATAGTGATAAGTATTTAGATGATGCCTCATTCTTGAGACTACGAAATGTAGAATTGGCTTATGTCCTGCCTGTTAAATTTTTAGATAGAACGCCTTTCACTTACGTTAAATTCTTTGCGCAAGGTGAGAACCTTTTGACCTTCACTAAATGGAGGGGTAACGATCCAGAATCTAATTTCAGAACAATAGATAGAGGGCAATATCCAACATCAAGAATTGTTTCATTTGGTTCGGTAATTAACTTTTAAAAAAATAAAATGAGAAATATCAAATATTTTAGAATAGCAGTGTTAATGTTGATTGCGGTATCATTTTCTTGTGACGATGCTACGGAAATTCAACAAGACGGTTTTCTGGGACCTGATAATGCTTACAATACTGTAAGCGATTTACAATCTGGTCTAAATGGAGTTTACGCGCGTTATCTGCCAGATAATGGTGGTAATGGATCTGGCGGTGAAATCTATCACAGTTCTGTCTTTACAGACGAAATCAAGGCTGGTGTAGCAAGTAATGGTCAAGGAAGTCAGTTATATGATTTTATTATTGATAATACAAGCACAGGTAGTGCTTCTTATATCACATGGCAGGATAACTATAGAATGATTGCCAGGGCTAACAGGGTCATTGAAGCATTTAATGTCGTTCCAATATCAGCATCCGAACAGAATAATGCAGATCACATCCGAGGTCAATTATTAGGACTAAGAGCTTTAGGTCATTTAAAGTTATTGGAATATTTTGCTCCAGATTATGGTAATGATGAATCTTTGGGTGTTATAAATCTTGACTTTGTAAATGATGTTAACGACCAATTGCCAAGAAATACTTTTGGAGAAACGGTGGCATTTATTAAATCTGATTTGGCTGCTGCAGGACCGTTGTTAGATCCAGGTCAAGCATCTAACATCTTTATAAATATTGATGTCATAAAAGCTCTAAGAACACGATTAGCTCTAGTTGAAGGCGATTATCCCACAGCTTTAACGTTATCTAACCAGTTAGTGGCAGACTATCCATTAGCTAACCGAGCGCAATACCTTCAAATGTATCAAGATACAGATGATACAGAGCTCATCTGGAAATTATCCAGAGTGTCTGGTGATAATGATGTCGCCTTGTTGTTTTTCTTTAATTTTATAAGTCCAGATGATGGTTATTTAGAAGTTTCAAATGAATTGTATAATGATTTATCGGAAACTGCCGGAGATATCAGACTTGATGCCACAGTAAATAATGAGTTTAGCACTATTGAGGGTGTAAATAGTCCAAATAACATTTTGGTAATCAATAAATATCCAGGCTCGGCAGATGGTCAAGCTACAAACGATATTAAGGTTTTTCGATCTTCTGAATTTTGGCTGATCAAAGCAGAAGCAGAAGCTAGGGCTGGTAATTTAGCGGCATCTGCAACTTCTGTAAAAACTTTACGGGATGCGAGATTTGTAACTGCAACCGATTTGCCTACATATGCTAATCTTACAATGGCTTTGACCGATATTTTAAGTGAAAGACGTAAAGAATTAAGTTTTGAAGGCCACAGATATTTAGACTTAAAACGATTGGGGCGTGAGCTAGGCATTGGAATTGATCGTAATCCGGTTGATTGCGCTTCTTTTCAAGCAGAATGTAGCTTACCATCAACAGACCCAAGGTTCACATTACCGATACCTCAAGCTGAAATACTTGCAAATTCGAACATACAGGTTAATCCTAGTAATTAAAATTAAGAAAATGAAAAAGATAAAAAAATTAGTAATATTATTATTGGTGTGTACAGCATTTTCTTGTGATGAAAATGTAGACCCCATATTATATGATAACGTAAATGGCCAAACGGGAATTTCCTTCTTGACTTCATTCACTTCAGTGATCGTGCCTGAAGATGGCATAACAGTTACAGTTCCAGTTCAAATAACAACGGTCTCCACTTCAGAAAGAAGTTTTAATGTTTCCGTAAATGAGGAAGCGTCTACAGGATCAAGTGCAGATTATGTAGTTGGTGATTTAATTATCCCCGCTAACGAATATGAAGGCACGGTGAGTGTTACTTTTGATAATTTTGATAACCTTGAGGATTTAGCTACTTTTAATTTGGTTTTAGAGTTAGCTTTAGAAGACGGTATTGCATCGTATAACAATGGTTCTACAACATTGAGTTATCTCAAAAAGGTGCTCTGTAACGATTTGACGCTGGTATTAAATGAAGATGCCTACGCAGATGAGAGAAATTGGGAAATTACCGATAGTTCTGGTAACATTGTAGTACAATGTTCTGATTATGATGACTGTCCATCAGGAGAACCTTCAGGTTCAGTAGCACCGGCCCAATACACTTATAATTTTAATTTGCCCGACGGTGACTATACGTTTACAATTTATGATTCCTACGGAGATGGAATGTCTGACGGAAATATCGTTGGAAATTATCGTCTTAGCTGCTCAGTTATTGTTCACGCACAAGGTTCAGGTGATTTTGGAGGTTCTGAGTCTACGATGTTTACTGTAAATGAGTAAGTAAGTGCATATATTAATTCTTTAAGATGAATAAAATGAAAAATGTAAATAAATTACTATTGTTAATGTGCTGCCTTGCTATTTTTACTAGCTGTGAGGACAATGTTAATAGTTTCCCTGCAGAGGATCCTTCTTCAGGATGGGTAGAATTCGTAACTGCATCAACGTCAACTGGTCAGATGCCAAATAGTGTTACAATACCTGTTAAAATAAATGTACCTGTTTATAAAGATGGGTTGGTGATATCATACACACTCGAAGGGGTTCAAGGAGACTTTTCGCAATTCGTAACCCAAACCTCAGGAACTATTACTGCAGATCCAGAGGCCGATACGAGAACAGCCACTATTGAAATACCGCTTATAAACACAGAGATTGGGAGAGATTTTGTGACGCAGTTCGATGTTGTTCTCACCTCTACAGACGCAGATATGGTAAATATTGGTGTTGATGACTTAAGTATTACTAGACATCGCATTACCCTTCCATGTTCTAATCCAACAATTTTGCCAGACGATTTTTTCGTAGGGGAATATATGGTTGCTGATGTTGTAGGGACTATCGGTCCAAATAATGGTACCGAGAATGTGGCATCAGGCACCTATATGGTGTCTATAGATCCAGATAATCCAAATGTGCGAATTTTTAATGCAGCTACAGTACCTGCCTTTAATCCAGCATTACAACAGTTTGCTTTGGAGTTCACATTAGATAATGTTGTAGCACTTCGAGATGTTTTTACAGGAATTGGCTGTACAGCAGAACAATTTATTTATTCAAGCGCTGGTGTTGATAATACACCATGGGATGTATGTAATGATCAATCGATCACAATTAATTATACTGAAGATACAAACGCATCTTGTGGAGGTCCCTACTTGTCCTCGTTTTCAATGATAAAGGTGAACTAATCAAAAAATATATTTATAATTAGAAAAGCCCGTGACGTGTCACGGGCTTTTCTTGTTTAATTTCTAAATGATGATTTTTTAATATTTGTTAAATCCTTATCCTATATACTTATAATAATTATTTTTGTCCTCTACTGTTTTAACTACGGAATGTATAGATATATCTTATTATCAATTTTAAGTTTTTGTTTTTTTGGAATTTTAAACGCCCAAACACGCGGTACAAAAACAGTCCGAAAACAGCAACCTACCACAAAGGACTCCTTAGGTTCTGTAGGTCTAAATCAAGGCGTGGTTAAAAGCAAAAAAGATAAAAAGGCGGTCATCGAACAATATAAAATCATTTCCATAGAAAACGACACGACCGTTGTAGATACATCCTTAACCATTCAAAAGGATTACAAATTCAATTATCTCCGCAAAGATGGGTTTGGATTAATGCCTTTTGCCAACACTGGGCAAACTTATAATGCGCTTAAGTTGGAAACTCATCAAAACCGATTGCCACAATTTGGGGCTAGAGCGAGGCATTACAATTATATGGAGGTGGAGGACATCAATTATTATGAAGTTCCAACACCGTTTTCAGAAATTCTCTTTAAAACGGTTTTAAAGCAGGGGCAAATCCTAGATGCATTTTTTACGGTCAATACCTCCAAGCAACTTAATTTATCGGTCGCTTATAAAGGCATGAGGTCGCTTGGTAACTATCAAAACAGCATAACCAGTACAGGAAATCTTCGTTTTACCAGTAGCTATTATACTAAGGATGAACGATACCATCTAAAAGGGCACATCACATTCCAAGATTTATTGAACAATGAATATGGCGGACTTACAGATGAAGGTGTTGAGCAATTTACTTCCGGAAATGATGAATTTTTAGACCGATCCGTGTTTGATCCTATTTTAGAAAATGCCAATAACATATTGGAAGGGAAACGGTTTTATTTAAATCACAGTTATGAATTGCTCCGAGAAACCGATTCTACAGCGGGAGTGGGCACATTGTTGCTTAAGAACAGGATCTCTTTTGAAGATAAATACTATCAATTTAAGCAAACTTCAAAAAACGATATCTTTGGATCCGCTTTTAGCAACACGATTAATGACAGAGTGACCTTAGAAAACTTTGAGGCCAATTTAGCAGCCTTATGGAAGAGTGTTTTAGGTGAATTGTCTTTTGGCATCACCTATAACAAGCTAAATTACGGTTACGATTTTACGACCTTAATAGGTGATGAGTATATCCCAAACCGAATTGTAAGCAATACCTTGGCATTAGAAGCCAGTTACAAGAAGCAATTGGGAGGTGTAAATGTGTTTGCAAAGGCTTCGTCGATTGTATCGGGCGATTTTACAGGATACCAATTTAATGCTAAGGCGTCCTACCAACTAGATGAAGATAATGAGATTGTAGTTAAATTTAATTCAGGGTCTAGTGCACCTAACTTCAATACCCTATTATATCAAAGCAACTATATAAATTACAATTGGTACAATTACGATAAATTTAGCAATGTAAAAACTACGGAACTTGGCGTAGACTTGAAGATGAACAACATTGCAAACTTCTCAGCCAATTACACAGTATATAATGACTACACCTATTTTTCTTTTTCTGAAGAAAGTGGAGGAGTCAAACCATTCCAGGAGCCAGACGCTATTAATTATTTTAAAGTATCCGCAGCACGAGAGTTTCACTTTGGCAAATTCAGTTTAAACAATAAACTCATGTACCAAAAAATAGCTAATGTTGAGGGTGTAATTAATGTCCCAGATCTTATCGTTAGAAATAGTCTATACTATTCAAACGGTTTTTTTAAGAATAATGCCCTGTATCTTCAAACAGGGATCACCTTTAATTACTTTACGGAATTTAATGCAAACGCTTACGATCCGCTCTTAGCGGAATTCTACGTTCAGAACGACACTAAGCTAGGCAACTTCCCAAGATTAGATGTGTTTATCAACGCAAAGGTTCGGCAAACGCGCATCTTCTTAAAGGCAGAACATATTAACGCTGCGATTACGGGTTACGATTACTTCTCGGCTCCTAACTACCCTTACAGGGACTTTAATATAAGGTTCGGTATCGTTTGGAATTTCTTTCTTTAAGAATTCTACTTTTAGATCCGTTTAATAGGATTAATACATCCTTATATATAGGTATGCCATTTCCCTCCAATCAAAATAGCGGCATTCAGCTTTCGGTTCAATACAGTAAGTGAATCTTTTTTTCTTCGGAAATGATATCACAGTATCAGCGTTGGAAGCTTTCTATAAAATAATTTTAGAACTTTCATGGGTTATGAAGTGGAACCTGGTAATAAATATCACTGCTATTTATGCTATCTAAAAACTTAATTTACTGTTCGAAGCAAATGTTTGTTCTAAAGATTGAAATTTTTTCCTGCGCTAACTATTTGGTTTTGTGGGGTTGTGCTAGCTTAGTTTGTCATATTGAAAAAAAAGGCTTGATAAAGTTTGGAAAAGTGAAGTAAAGGGGCGTATATTTGCAGCCGCTAAAAACGGTAACGTTGGCGGAGTTCTTTGGGAGTTTTTAATGGTTTGTATCGGGTCCGCGAGGCACCTGAAAAAAAAATCAAAAAAGATTTGCGGGAATGGAAAAAGGGTTATATATTTGCACCCGCTTAGATAACGAAGTTATCACGAAGCAAACAACAGACAAGTTCATTAACATATTGAATTGACAGCGTAAAGGGGCGTCCGCCGAAAGGCGGCGTCCCGAGAAAAAGAAGATTAGATTACATTTTGGGAGACAGGTGACGGGTTCGGGCGTCGTTGAGATATTTAAGAAACAACGATGAAGAGTTTGATCCTGGCTCAGGATGAACGCTAGCGGCAGGCCTAACACATGCAAGTCGGACGGTAACAGGGGAGCTTGCTCCCGCTGACGAGTGGCGCACGGGTGCGTAACGCGTATACAATCTACCTCTTACAGGGGAATAGCCCAGAGAAATTTGGATTAATGCCCCATGGTATCCATCGTCCGCATGGTCTGATGGGTTAAAGTTTCGGCGGTAAGAGATGAGTATGCGTTCTATTAGCTAGTTGGAGTGGTAACGGCACCCCAAGGCAGCGATAGATAGGGGCCCTGAGAGGGGGATCCCCCACACTGGTACTGAGACACGGACCAGACTCCTACGGGAGGCAGCAGTGAGGAATATTGGACAATGGGGGCAACCCTGATCCAGCCATGCCGCGTGCAGGAAGACTGCCCTATGGGTTGTAAACTGCTTTTGTACAGGAAGAAACACTCCCTCGTGAGGGAGCTTGACGGTACTGTAAGAATAAGGATCGGCTAACTCCGTGCCAGCAGCCGCGGTAATACGGAGGATCCGAGCGTTATCCGGAATCATTGGGTTTAAAGGGTCCGTAGGTGGATGATTAAGTCAGGGGTGAAAGTCTGCAGCTCAACTGTAGAATTGCCCTTGATACTGGTTATCTTGAGTCATTATGAAGTAGTTAGAATGAGCAGTGTAGCGGTGAAATGCATAGATATTGCTCAGAATACCAATTGCGAAGGCAGATTACTAATAATGTACTGACACTGATGGACGAAAGCGTGGGGAGCGAACAGGATTAGATACCCTGGTAGTCCACGCCGTAAACGATGGTCACTAGCTGTTCGGACTTCGGTCTGAGTGGCTAAGCGAAAGTGATAAGTGACCCACCTGGGGAGTACGTTCGCAAGAATGAAACTCAAAGGAATTGACGGGGGCCCGCACAAGCGGTGGAGCATGTGGTTTAATTCGATGATACGCGAGGAACCTTACCAGGGCTTAAATGTAGATTGCATTAGCTAGAGATAGCTATTTCTTCGGACTATCTACAAGGTGCTGCATGGTTGTCGTCAGCTCGTGCCGTGAGGTGTCAGGTTAAGTCCTATAACGAGCGCAACCCCTGTGGTTAGTTGCCAGCGAGTAATGTCGGGAACTCTAGCCAGACTGCCGGTGCAAACCGTGAGGAAGGTGGGGATGACGTCAAATCATCACGGCCCTTACGTCCTGGGCTACACACGTGCTACAATGGTAGGGACAGAGAGCAGCCACTGGGCGACCAGGAGCGAATCTATAAACCCTATCACAGTTCGGATCGGAGTCTGCAACTCGACTCCGTGAAGCTGGAATCGCTAGTAATCGCATATCAGCCATGATGCGGTGAATACGTTCCCGGGCCTTGTACACACCGCCCGTCAAGCCATGGAAGCTGGGAGTGCCTGAAGTCCGTTACCGCAAGGAGCGGCCTAGGGTAAAATTAGTAACTAGGGCTAAGTCGTAACAAGGTAGCCGTACCGGAAGGTGCGGCTGGAACACCTCCTTTCTAGAGAATGGCGTCCGTTTCGGTCACATTTGTCTCTCGAGAAGTAATCTTTTCTTCAGCTGTTGATTTAATTATAATAATAGTAGAGTCTCATAGCTCAGCTGGTTAGAGCGCTACACTGATAATGTAGAGGTCGGCAGTTCGAGTCTGCCTGAGACTACTAAATAAAGGAAATTCTAGAAGAGAACTATCCACCCAAGGTCGGCAACAAGCTGCTGCGTACTGCAGACTGTGGACTGTTAACTTAAGGAAAACGGGGGATTAGCTCAGCTGGCTAGAGCGCCTGCCTTGCACGCAGGAGGTCATCGGTTCGACTCCGATATTCTCCACTAAGATTCCGTTAATACGGCAATCTGGAAGTTCATTGACATATTGGAAAAAAGATACATAATAATACGAGGGCGTGCTTGCACGTTCCGTAGTTGTCGACAAAAAGCGCAAGCTTCTGTCGATAGCAAACTCATTAATAAGACAAAAGTACAATAAGCTACATAAGAGCGTATGGGGAATGCCTAGGCTCTCAGAGGCGATGAAGGACGTGATAAGCTGCGAAAAGCTGCGGGGACTGGCACATACAGACCGATCCGCAGATATCCGAATGGGGCAACCCACTATATTGAAGATATAGTATCCGAAAGGAAGCAAACCCGGAGAACTGAAACATCTAAGTACCCGGAGGAGAAGAAAACAACAGTGATTCCGTAAGTAGCGGCGAGCGAACGCGGAAAAGCCCAAACCATTGCTGTTACGGCAGCAATGGGGTTATAGGACCACGATATTTGATGCACAATGAACCAAAACACTTTGGAAAAAGTGACCATAGAGGGTGATAGTCCCGTATGGGTAAGGCGTGTTATCGATAGTGGTATCCTGAGTAGTGCGGGACACGAGTAATCCTGTATGAATTAGGCGGGACCATCCGCCAAGGCTAAATACTCCTGAGAGACCGATAGTGAACTAGTACCGTGAGGGAAAGGTGAAAAGAACCCTGAATAAGGGAGTGAAATAGATCCTGAAACCATACGCTTACAAGCGGTCGGAGCCCTTCGGGGTGACGGCGTGCCTTTTGCATAATGAGCCTACGAGTTACCGTTGCCAGCAAGGTTAAGGTGTTAAGCACCGCAGCCGTAGCGAAAGCGAGTCTGAATAGGGCGCTTTAGTTGGTAGTGGTAGACGCGAAACCGTGTGATCTACCCATGGGCAGGGTGAAGCTGTGGTAACACACAGTGGAGGCCCGAACCGGTTGACGTTGAAAAGTCTTCGGATGACCTGTGGGTAGGGGTGAAAGGCCAATCAAACTCGGAAATAGCTCGTACTCCCCGAAATGCATTTAGGTGCAGCGTTGATTTATAGTTTTATAGAGGTAGAGCTACTGATTGGATGCGG
>Ga0209309_10003656_pt1 | contig 13162 bp, 10 predicted proteins | sample COGITO_mtgs_1204_2_FD_184807 | JGI IMG/M metagenome (GOLD analysis project Ga0209309, IMG submission 184807) | Pelagic marine microbial communities from North Sea - COGITO_mtgs_120412 (SPAdes) (version 2) | ecosystem: Environmental > Aquatic > Marine > Epipelagic ...
AAACAACCTACACGATGCAACCTATGCTAAATTAAGAACGATTAGATTTAACTATACTTTAAATAAAGATTTTGTTAGCAAGTTTAACATCAAATCTGCTTCTATCGGAGCTTTTGCAAACAACGTATGGTTAATTTACTCTGATCTTCCTTGGATTGATCCTTCAGAAATTGAAAAAAGATCTGGTATCAACTGGGCTGAAGCAGGAACTTTACCTCAAACGAGATCTTTCGGATTAAACTTAAAATTAACATTTTAAAAGATAAATAAAATGAAAAAAACAATTAAAAAAATAGCTGTCTTTATGTTCGCCGCTAGTATCATCAGTTCATGTAATACTGTTGATTTTGGAAACATAAATGATAACCCTAATGGACCTACAGCTGCCATTACATCTCAATTGTTGCCCGCAGCTCAAGTATCTGTATCTACAATTATTACTGATGTAACTGGTATAAATTATGTACAGCAAATTACAGAAGGACAGTATCCAGGACCTTCTAGATATGCTTCCTTAACGTTTAGTTATAATGGTTGGTACACAGGACCAATTCAAAATTTAAACAGAATTATTGAAGTAAACGAAGATGCTGCTACAGCACCTGTTGTAGCTGCCTTTGGTAACAACAACAATCAAATTGCGGTTGCAAAATTATTAAGAGCATATTTCTTACAGTATATGACAGACACTTGGGGAGCATTACCTTGGACTGAAGCCTTTAAAGGTATTCAAGGAACTCAACCTAAGTTTGACTCTCAGCAATCATTATACACGTATATGTTTGCAGAAGTAGATGATGCATTAAGTAAAATTAATGCGGGTGCTGGACCTCAAGGAGATCTTCTTTTTGGTGGAGACATGGCAAAATGGGCTTCTTTTGGTAACATGTTAAAAATGACCATGGCATTAAGAATTTCTGATGCTGATGCAGGTACTGCGAAGACTAAATTTGAACAAGCAGTTGCTTCTGGTAAATTAGTAACTACCAATGCTCAAAATATCAGATGGAACTACGGTTCTGATGAAACTAGTGATAATCCTTGGGAAGATAGATTCTTTTCTCGTGAAGATTATTTAATGTCAGAAACTTTAATGGGATTCTTAAATGCTAAAGCAGATCCTAGAAAAACGAAGTACACAAAACCAGCTCAAAACTTAGCAGTTCCAGATATTTATGCTGGAGCTCCTAATGGTAAAGTAAATGGTAACACAAAAGATTTTGCGTTTATTACAGATACTGTAATTGGAGACAAAACATACAAAGTTGCTATTTATACAGCTGCTCAAACACACTTCGCATTAGCTGAAGGTGCATTGAAAGGTTGGAATGTTGGTGGTGGAACAGCTGCTGCACATTTTAAATTGGGTATTGAGGCTTCTATGATGGACTGGGGTGTTACTACTACAGATATGAATATATATACTGCTGCAAACACTAGTGCTACTATCGCTGATATCGCTTACGAGAAATATATGGCATTGTATTTAAATGGACCTGAATTGTGGGCTGAATGGAGAAGATTGGATGTACCAGTATTGACTCCTTCTACTTTTGCTCTTGACCCAAGAATTCCTGTAAGACATGCTTATGATGGATCTGTAGGTGATAACAACCCAACAAATTATGCTGCTGTTGTTGCTTCGCAAGGACCAGATAATTTACACACTAAATTATGGTGGGATAAAAACTAAATTATAGCAATTATAATTTAACTTTTAAAGTTAAAAGCTGTAAAGAGAGATCTTTACAGCTTTTTTTTTGCAAAAAATGAACTGTTAAAAATTATGATAAATTAATTAATTGTATTTAAAATGTTAAAATAAATAATAATAAATGTTAAAAAATTGGGATAATTAAAATTAAATTAAGATTTTTGTAACAATTAATTCAAATAATTATACAATGAAGACAAAGTTTAATGGAATTTTGACGCTTTTATTGGCGTTCATTGTGCAAATAAGTTTTGCACAAGACAAAGCTATTTCAGGAACTGTTAAAGATGCATCCGGTGCATTACCTGGAGTAAGTATTTTAATTAAGGGAACAACAACTGGTACAGAAACAGATTTTGATGGGAAGTATACCCTGAGAGCTTCATCTGGAAATGTGTTAGTTTTTAGCTACCTTGGTTATAAGACGGTAGAAAGAACTGTTGGAAATGCAGCTGTAATTAATGTTACTTTAGCAGAAGACGCTAATGTACTTGATGAAGTTGTTGTTTTAGGATATGGTTCTCAAAAGAAGACAGAACTTACTGGATCTACAGTTCAAGTAAATTCTGAACAGATTGAAATGGTTCCTGTATCTACAGTTGACCAAGTTTTACAAGGTAAAGTAGCTGGTTTGGTATTTAATGGTGATTCTGGTACACCAGGATCTACTACAGATATTAGAATTAGAGGTGTAAGTTCAATTACAGCAGGTAATGAGCCTTTATATGTAATTGATGGAGTGCCGATGAATAATGATAACGTATCTGCAACAGGTTCGGGTTCATCTTTATCTGCTTTATCATCTATCAATAGTAACAACATTGCAAGTATTACAGTACTTAAAGATGCTTCTGCAACAGCTGCCTATGGAGCTAGAGGAGCAAATGGGGTAATTTTAATTACTACAAAATCTGGTAAAGCTGGTAAAACAACGTTTAGCTTTAGCTCTTCTGTTGGTTTTTCTAATGACGCAACACCAGGACCAACTCCTTTAACAGGTGCTGAAAGAGAAATGTTATTTTATGAAGCATTGTACAATACGTATGGAGCGGGATACAATTTAAGTAATGTTGCTGATGCTAAAAACTGGTATAATGTTACTGGATTTTTTGGTGATGATTACAAAAAATGGAACGATGCTGGAAGACCAGAAGCACATTGGGAAAATGTTATTGTAAATAAAGATGCTTTATTTCAAGAATACAACGTAAGTGCTCAAGGTGGTGATGAAAATCACAACTTCTTTGCTTCTTTAGGATATTACAATCAAGAAGCTACCGTTATTGGTTCTACTTTTGATAGAGTTTCTGGATCAATCAACTTTTCTAAAAACTTAAGTGATAAATTAAAGTTTTCTACAAAGAATAGTGCTTCACATACGTATCAAGATGGTTTATTAGAAGCTAGTGCTTATTTTTCTTCACCACGTTCGGTAAAGTTCTTTATGCCTGCAATCGATCAACCATATAATCCAGATGGAACTATTAACTTAAATACTACGTTACCAAATCCATTATGGATTGCTCAAAACGATATTGATGATTCAAAGTTTACTAGAATTATTTCAAATAACTTATTTGAGTGGGAAACTCCAATCGAAAATTTAAGAATGGGTTCTAGAATCAATATCGATTATCAAGTTTATAACTATAAAAGATATAGAAACAGAATTAGTGGAGATGGTAGAGGTTCAAACGGATATGCTTGGGCTGCACACAGAAACAATGTAACGTATGTATTTGCAAATACATTAGATTACACGTATAACCTCAATGAAGATCACCAATTTGATTTTACTTTGGTACAGGAGTATCAAAAAAATAGAAGTTTATACTTAGATGGAGATGGAGATAACTTTGCAACAGATGGATTGACAAACTTAGCTTCGGCTGGTAACCCAACTTCTGCATCATCTTCTTTCTCTGATTGGGCAGTAGCTCGTTACTTAGGTTTGATGCACTATTCAGGTTTTCAAGGACGTTATGTTTTTGACGCAACATATACACGTGAAGGAAACTCAAGATTTGCTCCGGCAAAAAGATGGGGTAACTTCTGGTCTGTAGGTTCTGCTTGGAACATTCACAAAGAAAGCTTTATGGAAAATTTTGAATATATCAATAATTTAAAAGTAAGAGCTTCTTATGGGGTAACAGGTAACGCTAACATCGGGTTAAACTCTTACCAAGCATTGTTTGGTTTTGGAGGAACTTATGGTGGTGGTGGTGCTATCAACCCTGCTAGTTTTGGGAATAACGATTTATCTTGGGAAACTTCACATACATTTGATGTAGGTATTGATATCGGATTATTCCAAAACAGAATTAGTACTTCTATTGGATACTACAGAAGAGAATCTAAAGACTTATTATTAAACGTTCCTCTTTCTCTAACTACTGGTTTTACTTCTCAAACGAGAAATATTGGTAGAATGGAAAACAAAGGGATTGAAGTTGAATTCAATGGAGACATTGTTAGATCTGAAGACTTTAACGTATCTGTTGGAGGTAACTTTGCAACCACTCAAAACGAAGTGTTAGAATTAGCTGTTGATGGTAATGGTCAAGTTATCAATATTAGTGGTGGTTCAAGACAAAGAACAGAAGTTGGACAACCAGTTTGGGCATGGCACATGCAAAAATGGGCTGGAGTAGATCCTGCTAATGGAGATGAATTGTATTACATCAATGGTAAAGACGGCGCTACAACAAACAACTTTAACCTTGCTGAAAGAGCATTTCAAGGTGGTAGTGCAATTCCAACCTTTACAGGTGGATTAAATGTACACGTGGATTATAAAGGATTTTTCTTAGACCTTAACGGATATTATGCTACTGGACATAAAGTGTATGAAGACTGGCATAGATATACAAATGGTACAGACTTCTTTTCTACGTTGTACTATCAAGGTGTAGATGCTATTTTAGATAGATGGCAAAAACCTGGAGATACAGGAACAAGATTTGGTAGAATGAAAGCTACCACAGTTCCATGGCAAAGCCATTCTAAATTCTTATACGATGGAACTTATTTCAGATTGAAGAACTTAACCTTTGGTTACGATATGGATTCTGAAGCTTTAGAGTCTATAGGAGTTTCTTCTGCAAGATTTTTCGTAAGAGGTACCAACTTGTTTACTTGGGTTAAAGATGACTTATTAAAGTATGACCCTGAGGTAGATGCTAGAGGTACTGCATCGTTAACAACACCTGCGGTAAAATCTATCATTTTTGGTATTAACATTAAATTTTAGAGATCATGAAAAAAATAAATAAATTATTTACAACACTTTTCATCTTTACGTTAATATTTTCTTCATGTAATACTGCTGATCTAGACCCTAGTTTAGAACAAGCTAAATCAGTTGAAGGAAGTATAAAGACTATATCGGATGTAGAAGGTATTATTAAAGGAGCCTATAATGTGTTTACAGGTTCAGGATATTATGGTAGAGATTTTATCATAAATGGTGAAGTTCGTTCTGACAACTGTTTTTCTAACGGTAACTCTGGACGTTTTACAACACAAGCATCTTTAGCATATAACGCCAATTCTGGTTTTATGTTTGATGATGCATATCGTGCAATTGCAATTGCAAATATTGTTATTGCAACAGATATATCTAAATTAACAGGAGATGCAGCTTATGGTGCTCACTTACAAGGTCAAGCTTATGCAATTAGAGCATTAGCACATTTTGACTTAGTGAAGACCTACGGTCAACAACACGCAGGTGGTACTTTAGGTGTTCCTTATGTAAAGGAGTTTAAAGGAGATGATTTATTCCCATCACGTGCAACTGTAGACTCTAACAAGGCTGATATTTATGCTGATTTAGAATCGGCGTACACTAAGATGAAGCCTGCATATTTTAATAGCTCAAGAGAATACATGTCTCAAATGACAGCGAAAGCTTTAGAATCTAGGGTAGCAATTTATTTTGGAGATTATCCAAGAGCAAAAAGTGCTGCGCAAATAGTGATAAACTCTGGTTTATATCCAGTGATGTCTGCTGCAAACTATGTGTCTTCATGGGCTGGTAAAGGTAATGGAAATTCAATTTTTGAATTGGCTTTTAGTCCTACTGACAACTTAGGTGGTAATGGTTTAGCATATATCTACAGAACAACTGGTGGTGGAAGCTACGGTGATGTTCAAGTGTTAGATGGTGTTGATGCTATTTATGCTGCTGGCGATGTTAGAAAAGGTATTTTAGGTATGGAAGGAACGATGCTTAGAAATATCGGTAAATGGCCAGAAAACCAAGGATATGACAACGTTGTTGTGATTAGAATTGAAGAAGTTATTTTAAATTATGCAGAAGCATTATTTGAAGAAGGAGCTGCTTCTTACCCTGCTGCTATGGCGCAATTAAATGCAATTACGAGCAAAAGAGGTGCTGCCGCTTATACTTCAATTACTAAAGCAGATATTTTAAATGAAAGAAGAAAAGAATTGATGTTTGAAGGTTTCCGTTTTGATGACTTAATGAGAACTGGAGCTGGATTGGTTAAATCTTCTCCACAACAAAACTTTACTACTACATTTACATATCCTAACAATGCATTTGCATGGCCAATTCCACAAAGTGAAATTGATGCAAATTCAAATATGACTCAGAATACTGGGTATTAATTAATTATTAGAATTAGAAAAGAAACCACCTCAATTGAGGTGGTTTTTTTATTTATAATTACATTTGCAGCATGGAAGTAAAAACAGAAATCATCTTTGGAATTAGAGCTATTATAGAAGCAATTCATAGCGGCAATACAATTAGTAAGGTTTACTTACAAAAAGACCTAAAAGGAAGCTTATTTTCTGAATTGAATGGTTTGATAAAAGCCAACGGCATTTCTACAAGTAATGTTCCGGTAGAAAAATTAGACCGCTTATCAAAACACAACAATCACCAGGGTGCTGTTGCGCAAATTTCTCCAATTGATTTTTACGATTTAGAAACCTTGATAGAAAAGGTTGTTGATGAAGATAAAGTTCCTTTGTTTTTATTACTTGATCAGTTATCTGATGTGAGAAATTTTGGTGCGATCATAAGAACTGCAGAATGTACTGGAGTAAATGGAATAATCATTCAAAAAAACGGAAGTGCTCCTGTAAATGCAGAAACCATTAAAACTTCTGCTGGTGCAGCTTTTAAAGTACCTATTTGTAAGGTAGATCATATTAAAGATGCACTCTTTATTTTACAAGCTTCAGCTATTAAAACGGTTGCAGCAACTGAAAAAACAGAAGACTCTATTTTTGATATCAATTTTAATCAGCCTATTGCAATTATTATGGGTTCTGAACACAGAGGTGTAAATCCGTCTATCTTAAAAATGGTTGATTATAAAGCCAAATTACCTTTATTAGGAGAAATTGAATCTTTAAATGTTTCTGTAGCTTGTGGTGCCTTTTTATATGAAACTGTTAGACAGAGGTTAGTGATTAGTGATTAGTGGTTAGTGGTTAGTGGTTAGTAAGATTATAAAAAGTTCTAATCGTCACCTTCTCCTTTTGCAAACTCCTCTTCTTCTTCTAGTTTTGGTGGATTAAAATTACCTTCTTCGTCAAAAAGTAAATCGAATTCTGTTTGTCTAAATTCATAGTTTTCTTTAACTATTCCTTTTTGTTTAAAGACAAATGCGAAAAGCAAACCAACCAAGAAACCAGACAAATGTCCTTCCCAAGAAATACCCTCTTTTATAGGAAACACATACCAAACCATACTTCCATATAAAAAGATTACAATTAAGGAAACGGCAACCAATTGAAATTGTTTTTTTATGATTCCTGAAAAGAAAACGAAACTAAAAAGCAAATACACAATTCCGCTTGCACCAATATGATAGGCTTCTCTAGCAATGATCCAAGTTAAAAACCCAGATAAAACTCCACCCAAAACCAACACTTTTAAATATACTGACCTATAAAAGTAGATTAAGAACGCTAATAAGACGAATAGCGGGACTGAATTATTAAATAGATGGTTTGTGTTACTGTGAATAAAAGGAGAGAGAAAAACCCCTTTTAAACCACTCAAACTTCTTGGAAAAATACCTGCTTTTGTGAAATTCAATTCAAAACGTATTTCTACCCAATACACAAACCAAATTATAAAAATAAAAAGAAGAGGAATAAATACCACATCTTTTGTATACTTGAGTTGATTGCTTGTTTTCATCCGTTTAAAAATAGCAAAAATTTAACCAATTAAAATTTACTGAAATTCTGTCATAAAACTTTCCTATTTTTACTTTATGAATGAGCCATTAGCAGAACGAATTAGACCCAAAAATTTAGACGACTATATAAGTCAACAACATTTAGTTGGTAAAAAAGGAATTCTTACACATCATATCAAACAAGGAATCATTCCTTCGTTAATCTTATGGGGGCCTCCTGGAATTGGAAAAACCACATTAGCAAACATTATTGCAAAAGAATCTGAAAGACCTTTTTATACATTAAGCGCCATAAGTTCTGGCGTTAAAGACGTTAGGGATGTTATTGAAAAAGCAAAAAATAGTGGTGGATTGTTTACGAGTAAAAACCCCATATTATTTATTGATGAAATTCATCGTTTTAGCAAATCTCAGCAAGACTCATTATTAGGTGCTGTAGAAAAAGGTTGGGTTACTTTAATTGGTGCTACTACAGAAAACCCAAGTTTCGAAGTAATTCCTGCCCTCCTTTCTCGTTGTCAGGTGTATATTTTAAATTCATTTGACAAGGAAGATTTAATTGCTTTGATAGATAGAGCCATTAAAAAAGATGAGTTGATTTCTAAACGAAAGATTCAATTATTAGAGACAGATGCTTTAATCCGTGTTTCTGGAGGTGATGCTAGAAAGCTTTTAAATGTGTTTGAACTATTGGTGAATTCTTCTGAAGATCCTGTAAAAATTACAGATAAATTTGTCTTAGAAAAAGTTCAAAAAAACACTGTTCATTATGATAAAACAGGTGAACAACATTACGATATTATTTCGGCCTTTATAAAATCTATTCGAGGGAGCGATCCAAATGCTGCTGTGTATTGGCTAGCAAGGATGATTGAAGGCGGAGAAGATGTTAAGTTTATTGCCAGACGATTATTAATTTTAGCCTCAGAAGACATTGGTAATGCAAATCCTACAGCATTAATTTTAGCAAACAATACATTTCAGGCTGTATCTGTTATTGGGCATCCAGAGTCAAGGATTATTTTAAGCCAATGTGCTATTTATTTAGCAAATTCTGCCAAAAGTAACGCATCTTACGAAGCTATTGGAAATGCGCAAGAACTGGTTCGTAAAACTGGCGATTTGTCTGTACCTCTAGCTCTAAGAAATGCTCCAACAAAATTGATGAAAGATTTAGACTATGGTAAAAATTATAAATATTCTCATAATTATGAGAATAACTTTATCAATCAAGAATTTTTACCTGATGAAATTAGCAATACAAAATTGTATGAGCCCGGAAACAATTCTAGAGAAAATGCGTTTAGAGAACTGCTAAAGAATAGATGGAAAGACAAGTATAATTACTAAAACTTTACTTGATATTCTTTCTGAACGAGCACATTGTTTTCGTAGAATTCGGCAATCCATTTAGCGTTCATTTTATATAGAATTCCGTTTTTATTTTCTATAATAAAAAGATTTTCCTGATTTGTTTTTAAAACTTTAAAAATCAATTTGGGTGTAGTGTCTACTAATTGAAAGCCGTTTTCAATTGCTTGCGCATAGAGTACATTTGTTATTACAGTTGCTGGCTTTTCTGCCTTTGTTATTATTGGGGTATTAACAACTTTTTTTTCTGCGATAACTTTATTTACTTTAGGCAACACTTTAGGGGTTTCAGCAACATTTACAATCGCTTTTTTAACACTATTTTGTGGTTCAAAAGTGTAGTTATTTATAATTGGATTTTTAAACGCATTTCTAATTGCTTCATGAAAAGATTTCTGATAATTTTTTTCTTTACTTTTCCCAATTGGGCTCTCGTAAATCACTTTATCATTACAATCTTTTAGAACCAAATGTACTTTGGTTGTCAACATTGAAGATGCATCTTTTATCGTAGCAAATAAAGAGGAACATCTATTGTCTCTTATTTCTTGTGGTAAATTTTCAGTGTTTAAAAAGGAGGTAAATCCGTATTTATTAAAAAGGAACTTGGTTAATGAGCTTGTTTTGTATTGATCTACTTTTTTTAAAAAATCAAACTTATTTGCAACCACTACATATTTATAATTGTTTACTGTCTGTTGTCCAAAAATTGAAAAACTACTAATTACAAATCCTAAAAAAATTATTTTCTTCATCTTAATCAAAAATTAAATTAAACCCAAATTGAACAGAAGCGCTTTTAGCTTTTGCTAAATTAGTCATATTAAATATATTATCAACCAAACCGTACATATGGAATATTCCAACCTGAGTAGAAACCCCTACCCCAATATTAGACATTGAATAATCGTTAGCCGTATATGTTAGTTTAGCGTGAAATTTTTCGCTAATGCTTTTTTCAAAAAATAGTGTTGCCGCAACTTGAGTACTTAAAGGTCTTGTAATGGCATATAACTGAACACCTACCGAATTACTGTAATATTCTTTATAAGTTTCATCATAGCATTCTTTAATTGATCTTGCTCTACCATAACTATATTTTACAGCTCCATTAAATTTTATGGGTCTCCAAGAAACAAAAGAATTTGTGTTTGTTTCACTTGGAACATTTGCTTTAGCCTCATTATACAGTTCTTCCAAATAATCTTTATTGATAGGCGACCAATAATCCGTATTAGTTTCATCAAATAATACTTCTACCCCATCAAATTGATGGCTACCAATTATTGATATATTATTAATATTTTTAGTATAGCTAACAAAACCAATATCTAAAACGCTTCCTGTAAATTCAATTTGGGGTGTATAATGATACGTAAAACCTACATCTATACCTACTCCAATATTTTTACTCAAAAAAAAGTTACCAATAGTTTCTGTTGCATCAATATTTACGTTATTGTCTTCATCTAAAAGTCCAGAAGAATAAAAATTAAGATTAAGATTGCTTAAATACTGTTTATAAATATTTGTATCTCCGTTTACAGTAGTTATAGTCCCTGAATTATTATTAGAAGACAAATGCAAACTTCCAGAGTAGAGTTTAAATCGACCACCAATATTTAATTTTTTATTTACTTTATAAGACACCCCAGCATGTAAAACTCCTAAAGCATCTCCTTTGTATTTTATTTCAGAAAAATGAATGGTTTTGTACACATTATTTCCGTTTCCATAATATAACGAATTTACAATATCATCAGGAAAATATCCAATGAAATCAATTTCTTGATACAAACCAAAGCTTACATACATTTTTTTATTCAATCGAAAACCTCCATTTAAAATTTCAATCTTTGTGTTAAAGTCTACAAAATCTCTTTCTGTTAGTTTTCCTAATAAATTTTTAAATTTTGTTGTAAAATCTATTTTATCATTCAAAAAAAGGTCTGCAATTGTTGCTTCAGAAGACCCTATGTTAAATGACAAACCAGATAAGCCTGGAATACCGGCATGAAATTTAAAGTTAGTTTCAGCTCCTGGGTTAGAGAGTAACGTATTTGGCATTTCTGCAAAACCATATAACAGCTGTTTATTTTGGCTGTATCCAAAACAACTAAAAAGCAACACAAAAACAATAACAAACGTTCTACAATTCATTTTTATGTTTTAAGAAAAAAAGTACCAGCCGTCTTAAAAACTAAGTTTTTTTCAATATTAGGGTCAATAACAGATCCAGAAGTACTTGGTGCTAATTGCACCAATACTTTAATTTTTGTAGAAGATAAAAACAGTTGATTGTTGGCAACCATTATTTCTTCACTGTGTAAATACTTTAAATTGTTAGCGCCAATATTAAAGGTCTGAAAACTATGTGTAATCGCATCATTATCATCTAGAAACTGAAAGGTTACGTTAAAATCTCTATCAAATTGATTGTTAATCTCGAAATCTAATTGCACTTTAACTAAATTGTTTCTAACAAACGAGCTATTCAAAGATAAAAACTTTGAATTTTTACTAATGGGTGTAACAATTTCTAATGAATTTATTCGGTCGAAGAAAGTAATTTGGTTTAAGGTAAAGTATACCAAAGAAGATTTAAATACAGGCTCTGCAGTAAGATCTTCTACTTGATTAAAATCTAGATTTTGAATACATGAAGAGAACAAACATACAAAGAGTAAAAATATTGGATTTTTTCTAATGCTTTTCATGTATTTAAGTGTTCATTAACAACAACGACTAGGGTTTAAAGATATTGCTTTATTTCTAAAAGATGAGAAACAGATTTGTATTTTTTATCTGCATATTTTAAGTTTTCTAGATTAAAATGAATGCTTGTAATTCCGCACTGAATAGCACCTATGATATCGGCTTCTAAATTATCTCCAATCATAATACTATTCTCAGCTTTTGCATTGGCTTTGTCTAAAGCATATTTAAAAACTCTTGGATTCGGTTTTTTGACCCCTACAGATTCTGATGTGATTATGCTATTAAAATATTTTTCGATTCCAGATTTTTCTAATTTCAAATTCTGAACTTCTTCAAATCCGTTTGTAATAATATGCAACTCGTATTTTGGATGCAAATACTCTAACAACTCTATCGCTCCATCAAACAAATGATTATTAGAGGGTAAAACACGTATATATTCTTCTGACAATAGATGTATCAAATCATCTGTCACCGAGAAACTTAATTTATCAAACGTTTCTTTTAATCTGCCATATCGCAAATTCTCTTTACTCACTTTTTCTTCCCGATAAAGTTTCCAATATTGAAAATTTATAGGAACATACTCTGTTAAAAAATCTTGCAAGTCCAACTCAACATTATGCGTTTTAAACAGTTTTTCAAATGTTAAATTTGAGTTTTTTTCAAAATCCCATAAGGTGTGATCTAAATCAAAAAATACATGCTTTATCTCCATTTGGTAAAAATATAAATATAAACCAAACTTTAAAACTCTTTTAAGTCTTTATATTTGTAACTAAAGTTATTGGTTTTTGACTAAAAAATTACACATCCTTTTTCTATGTAGTTGGTTTCCCTCAAAGGAATTTCCAACAAATGGAGATTTTATTCAAAGACATGCAAAAGCGATAAGCTTGAAGCATAGCGTTTCTGTTTTACATATTGTATCTAGCAAACAAAATGCTAAAACCACCATTGAAAAGAGTGTTGAAAAAAACGTGACCACTTATATTGGCTATGTTAAACACACTAAAAACCCCATTTTAAAAGCTATTCGTTTCTACAAAGCGTACGTTCAAATTTTAAAATTGATTGGCAATTACGATTTGATGCATGTAAACACATTGTATCCTTTTGGGTTGTTTGCATTGCATCAAAAAATAATTAAAAGAAAACCAGGTTTACGTAAATACGT
>Ga0209309_10003657_pt1 | contig 13154 bp, 8 predicted proteins | sample COGITO_mtgs_1204_2_FD_184807 | JGI IMG/M metagenome (GOLD analysis project Ga0209309, IMG submission 184807) | Pelagic marine microbial communities from North Sea - COGITO_mtgs_120412 (SPAdes) (version 2) | ecosystem: Environmental > Aquatic > Marine > Epipelagic ...
TGCGTACGTCGTAATGCTCTTCATCAGCACTCGTGAAATATATCATCACACGCGACACACTGTCCCGCTCGATTGAGAAGTCCGGGCGACACAGTCGCTCCCGGAACATGACAGGGAAGAACGGGGTCAGGACTTCAGCTGATCCGACTCCCCTCTTGTCGCAATGCCACATAACAGATTTGATGAACTCGCGGACGATCGAAGCACGAACGGGCAGCAACCAGTATTTTGAGTAAACCGGCACTGCGACGCAGCGCAAGATCTCCGGACCGTCGCTTTCCGGACGAAGCGCCAAAGTCATGAGGCAGTTATAGGGAGGGGATGCAGAATCAAAGAAATGCTCCACTTTGGACTTGATGTCGAAACTGAAGGTCTCTCCTCCGACCGTCGTGCGGAGCGTTCTTCCGGAGATGGAGTCGATCGTGACGAAGAGCAGCACCTGGGGGATTTGGTTTTCGCCCCAGGGAAGCTCATACAGCGCAGTCTTGGCGCGATCGAAGTCCTTAGGGTGCGTATAGAGGATCTGAGCCCCGTTCTGGCCTTCAATCGTGAAACGCTGCGCAGCCCGTTTTATGAGGGTGTACTGTTCGGATATCCCATCATGATCGCCAACAAGGTCGACTTGATTAAGGCCGGCTTCGTCGTAGAGCGTAAACATGAAACGTGCGAGCCGACTAGACTCAGCCTGAATGCCCGCAACGGTAATAGGCGCTTTGGCAGGCTTCTTTGAGGAAGCGACTGGCTTGGGCCTGTGGAAGCTGATTGCATTGCCCGTAATCTTCTCTGCCAGCTTCTTGCGGTAGATCGGCATATGAAGCTCGGAAAATGCACAATCGGAACTATGATCGCTTCGGCCGTTCATACGAACTAGGCAGTAGAATGATGTCGTCTTTCGGATAGCGAGATACGCATTCCGCGAGCAGCTGCAGGAGATCCAGCGGTTTTCAAGATAGCAGTTTTGAAGGACGTCCTGGACTTCGATCGACGTCGGCTCTGCGAGTAACATCTCGCTGAGGCGGGTTGATATGGGGCGCGCCTCTTCCAGATCGGCTTTGGAAACCGCGTCCACCCTGTAGTGAATATGCGTGCTTTCGCTCATAGTTTCGACCCCTTTTCCCGCCTTAGAGTGAACTATCATAAGTGTGTAAAAACACCAAAAGTCGATAGAAAGCTTTTTAATGACCGCATACGAATGACAGGTTGAGACCAATCTCGTCCTTAATCTGATTGTAAAATCCTTGCGCTTGGTCGACATCTATCAGGTTATGGAACTGACATTGCCTACAGTCCGCCACCGTGCTCGGTCCGACAAGTCTGAACTGCTACAAATGCAAGCAGTCTCGCTCAACCGTTGTCGTGTAATCTTTTTGGGATCCCTCGACAGCACTCCGTAGTCTTTAGGAGTGATAGAGGAGCTTGAGCACACACGCTTTGTGGTCCTTTTACTCTTCTTGGGACGATTACCGCCCGCGTCACCTTACTGTTTCATCCCGCCGAAAAGCACTTCAAGCTCCCATCAAGTCGAAAACCATCCTGAGAGACGACGAAGCGCTTGGGTTTTCGTTCTATCTTTCCTCACAATTATAGTTTGCGCTATACGTTAAATTTTACGAACCAAGGCATCTGGAATGCGAGAAGTTCGTCATAACGACCGTACAATGAGGTTTAAGCGCTAATTAGGTAAGAAGTTTATGTTCACTTCCTGAACGCGCTCCAAGACAAGCTGTTGGCTACATGAAGAGCTTTGGCAAAACTCGGCCTGTTTGCGACGCGTAGTCTTCGTAACGTTTCCCATATCGGGCCAGCATCACTTCTTCTTCTTTTGGCATTAGGACCCAATAGTAAAATCCAAACGTCAAAAGCCCGCCGAAACTAATGGCCCAATTCTCCAAGAGGAATGCCTGTGCCAGAAATATGGTAAAAAACGCTGCATACATAGGATGACGAATCCTTTTATATGGACCTGTCATCACAAGGGTATGCGTCTCATACAAAACTGATCCTGGCGTCCAGTTTGTACCTAGGCTTTGATAACTCTTTCGGAGCAACACCAAGCCCTCAAATAGTAAAAACGATCCCAAAAGAGTAATCCAGGTCGGGGCCGTAAAATTTACAGGTTCGAAGATACCGAATATTAAGTGCGTCATTGGAAGTATCGTCGCCCCAAAGACTACGATTAAACTAAAGATGCGCTCGCTCGTTATGTCCCTTTGTTCGTCATTGCTGACTTTCCGCCGATACGCGAGCGCGTAGGGAGCTTTGATGAATATTGCGGCGAAGACACCAATGACCCAAATAACTGAGCCCCACCCATTGATCGGAATTCGTACCACGAATAACGATGCAACACTAACGACCATGCCTAGCACAATGACTTTCTTCAAAAAGTCCATTCAATAGCCAATCGCTTGCATTCCCTGTAAATGTCAGTGACGGTCTTAAGGGCTCTAACGTGCCGACAATGACAATTCAATTTGCGAAGTTTTGGCAATGACCTGACCTATTGGCGCCGGGTCTTCAGGCGGGATAGGGCCAACGGAAGGCCACATTGATATGAGATCATTTAAGTGAGCGACAACGGCTGGCTGAATTGATTTCTCGAGGTCTGCCGCACGTTGCTTCGCAACGACGGCAAACCCGTACGCATCTTGGTACTCACCCGGATCCGTTACCACTCCATCTGTCACGGCTACAGTATATTCCTCTGCAAGCGTTTCCATAAGAAAACGAATGATACTGGCGGTGTCACCACCAGCCCGACCAGCGACCACTCTCAGGTTTTCTTCTGCGGCTATTAATTGAGGTTCAATAGTCGTCGCAGGAATGCCGTCTTCAAGTGCTTTTGAAACGGAGCTGAACAGATCGCCCTCGAAACCAAGCGCCTCCAATCCCTCGCGTTCGGAAATATGAGTTTCTGATACGGGGTGAAGCAGGTGAGGGGCGGCCATCTCAGGCTCTCCAGCACGATACAGCGCAAGACCAGCTTCGACATGCCCCATCATAAAGGCAAGCCTCATTTCGCGGGGAAGAACATTCACCCCATGTCCAGCATCTCCGCTTTCGCCTTCTCCACTTTCCCCACCCTCCATCTTTCCGTATTCAGATGCAGTATGCTCGCTTGTTGAAACTGGCGCATCAACGGATTTTTTGCCGACAGTTTCGTCTGCCGGGCCGTCCGAACATGCAACAAGCGCTGTCCCAAGAACCGCAGTTCCGAAACCAAGCCCCATCCAGCGTTTTATTGTCATGGACATAAACAATCTTCCAACTTTCTGTACCGACACCGAAATAAGTCTTTAAATGCACTTGTAAATCATTATCATCTTTCTGTGCTGTTAAATATTGCGACAATCCTTGACCCTGACGCGCTGAATGATGTGAGATCGGCCCTCAAGACGATTCAATGGCGAAATGGGTCAAAAACAGCAGGCTCTTCAGCCCGTCCAGTGAAGAAGAATCTGCAGGCCGACTTAAACGGTGATGATGGTGCGGCGCTTCACGACCGTTTAATGGACGCACTTCAATCCAATTCAGTGCTGCAAGCGGCCGCACGGCCAAAGCATTTTTCTCGCCTTATTGTGAGTCGAACAAAAGGGGGTGGGCGATATGGAGCCCATATAGACAATGCGTTGATGCATTCCTCGACCGGGCGTATAAGAACAGACCTCGCGTTTTCCCTCTTTCTTTCGGCCCCGGAGTCGTATGACGGCGGCGAACTCGTTGTGCAGTATCCAGGGTTTGAGCAACGGTTCAAACCAAATGCAGGTGACCTCATCCTTTATCCGTCAACGCAAATTCACGAAGTCAAACCCGTGACCAAAGGGGAACGCTTCGTCTGCGTCGGCTGGATAGAGAGTTTAGTCCGCTCGCCAGAGCACAGAGAAACCCTGTTCGATTTAACGAACTTAAGCGTGTCGATATCATCGCAATATGCGCCGGAAAGCTCAGAGATACTCACACTTCACAAGAGCATTTCCAATTTAGTACGCCTTTGGGCATCGCCCTAGATACAGGCGAACGTAAGTTTACTGCCAAGCGGCCCGGTCAAAAATACTTATAGCCTCGGCCTGATTAGGGCCAAATGTCGCGACGCTCAGTTGATCTTCCTTGAACGTGCCGAGCGCCTGCAATGCGGAGTTCTCCGGAGCGTCATCCGTTACCGGATATTCGTTATTGCCATTCGCAAAGTAAGACTGCGCTGAACTGTTCGTTAGATATTCTAAGAACGTGATTGCATTGTCGCGATTGGGCGCGTGCCGAGTAACGCCCGCACCGCTAATGTTGATATGTGTCCCTCGGCCATCTTGATCGGGAAAAACGACGCCAACAGATTGATAAATTTCGAGCAGTTTTGGATCATTCGAACTTGCATAGCGCGCCAAGTAATAGGTGTTGACGATGGAGATTTTACACTCGCCTGACGCAACAGCTTCAATCTGTCCCGTATCATTACTTTGAGGACGTCGAGCAAAATTCGCCACGACACCTCTCGCCCATCGTTCCGCTGCGTTCGTACCGTCATGAGCGATCATTGAGGACAAAAGAGAAATATTATAAATATTACCGGATGAGCGCATACAGACCATGCCGCGAAATTCAGGATTGGCGAGGTCAGCATAGCTATTAAGCTGTGTCGGTCGGCCCTCATTGTTATTGTAAATAATGACACGGGCGCGTTTTGATAACCCGAACCATTTTCCATCCGGGTGGCGAAGATGATCGGGCACGCGGTCATTTAGAACCTCCGATTCAATGGATGACAAAAGCCCGGCTTCGTCGGCGCGCCAAAGAACGCCAGCATCAACGGTAATAAGCAAATCTGCCGGACTGAACTCGCCTTCACTTTTGATCCGCTCGATTAGTGCGTTGGCATTGGATTCGATACGGTTCACCTTGATGCCGGTTTGATCGGTAAAATCGCTGTAGAGCGCGAGATCCGTGTCATAGTGGCGAGATGAATACAGATTGACCTCACCCTCAAAAAGCGGAGGCATCGAGGCCTCAACAGAACCGTGCTTTGCTTCCGCAGCTTCAACCTTAGATGCGGCGCTGTGCTCACCTTTGGCGTTGTTTGATTTTGGAGAGCAGGCCGCAAAGAGTAAAGCTAACCCGAAAGTGGTCGTCAGAAAAATATACGGTTTCATGAATAAGGCTTCATAATAATGAGAACCATTATCATATAGACCTTATTTTGATGCGCGACAAGAGGCTTACGGTCAAGTCATTTTAGATGATGCTTGGACCGAAAAGGCGGGCAGGCGCTGGTCCGAGTTGCCAAGTGATACGGCTTGTCCGACATGCCACTCGGGTAAATGCGCGACATGGAGCAGAACTACGGTCTTATCCTCAGCTTCCAGTGTTACAATCTGGCTGCGCCCGGTCCGACGAACGTCAATGATACGTGCGCCATTTTCAGAGGCGCCCAGTGTAATAGATTGGGGGCGTAGCAGGATGTCGATTTCGTCGGTATGCTCTGAGGAAAATTGAAGGGCCAGCTGTTTCAATTCAACTTTACCAAAGCGCGTTTCGACGGTAGAGCCGACACGACGCCCGCGTACGACAGAGCCTTCCCCCGCCATCAGCCCCACGAGGAGTGAGCGAGGTGAGCGGTAGAGGCTCTCGGCTGTGCCGTGCTGTGATATCCGGCCGGATTCCATGACAGCGATTTTGTCCGCAGTTTCGACCGCTTCTTCGGGATCATGCGTGACAAATATTGTTATGCAACCTCGGGCTTTTAGTAACCGTCGGATTTCCTCTCGTAGTCGCCGCCGCCGCATTATATCAATACTTGCAAATGGCTCATCCATTAACAATACGGCGGGTTCCGGAGCCAAAGCCCGGGCAACAGCAACACGTTGCTGCTGCCCGCCGGAAAGTGTATGCGGAAACCGATCTGCAAAACCGACTAAGCCAATCTGCTCCAGCAATTCGCCAACGATCGACTGACGGTCCTTTTTAATACGTACACCAAACGCAATGTTTTGCGCGACCGTCATATGCGGAAACAGCGCACCCTCTTGGAAAACAAGCCCAATTGGGCGCTTCTCTGGTAAAGTGTGCCGGCTCGGCGAGGCAAGGCTCTGGCCGTAAAGTCGTATATCCCCGCGTTGAACGCGCAAAACGCCCGCGGTCAAGTTCAACAACGTTGTTTTCCCGCTCCCTGATTGACCAAGCAGGCAAAGAATTTCTCCCTTTTCCGCCTCAAGCGTCACGCCACAGAGCGCTGGAATACCTCCGAAACTGTGGTGAACGTCTTCGAAGCTAAGACCCATAGTCGTACACGCTCTTTCTTATGGGTTAGGTCTGTATAATGGGGTTAGACAGCGAGCCTCTATCCATATTGCGAAGGATATGCAACTGACGCAAATCCTTCGCGAAGGCACTCTGCTCTCACCTGAACACCCCAGACGGAACAAAATATAAATTTATGCTGAATTCGGAGGGTTTTACAAAGGCGGCTTTGCAACACCGATTAATGCAAATTCCGGTCTTTTTGATCGCGCTTGCGACAGCCGTTCCTATTTTTGCGGTCCTAATCGCCTTAATCAGTGGAGAGCCTGGCCTATGGTCACGCCTCTGGGCAACGACGCTGCCAACTTATATCCTGAACTCCCTCGTTTTAATGCTGCTAACCGGTTCAATCGCGGGCGTCATCGGTACGGCAACAGCTTGGTGCGTTAGCGTGTTGGAGTTTCCGGGGCGAAGGCTTTTATCTTGGCTTCTGATACTGCCACTCTCGGCTCCGGCCTATATTGTGGCTTATGTCTATATTGATTTGTTCGATTTTTACGGTCCAATCCAATCCGGACTGCGGGAGATATTTCGCTGGGAGCAGAGTGATTATGCCTTTCCACCGCTGCGTACATTACCTGGCGCAGCCTTCATTCTTGCTATTGTATTATACCCTTATGTTTATCTTCTAGCCCGCGCCGTCTTCGGTCGCCAAAGCAACGCACAGTGGCAAGCGGCACGCAGCCTTGGCCTTGGTCCGTGGCGTGTGTTCTGGCGGGTGGCTCTGCCAACTGCGCGCCCCGCGATTGCGGGAGGCGTGGCACTTGTGTTAATGGAAACATTGGCAGATTTCGGGGTTGCCGATTATTTTGGCTTGCCGACTTTCAGCACAGGCATTTTTCGAAACTGGCTCGCTGGAGGCGATAAGGCAGCAGCGATGAAATTGGCGGCGGTTATGCTGCTCGCCGTATTTGCCTTGATCTTGCTAGAGACGAATAGCCGCAAGGGCCGTGTCGATACGCAGGGCAAAACGGTCCAGCAGACGGGCCGTGTGGCGTTAAAACAAAGTACGGGGGTTATGACGGCGGCTCTGTGTTCTCTCCCGGTCATATTCGGCTTTGTCACCCCCGTTACCAGATTAGCTTTTAATGCCGTCACCCAAGCGGACGCGCAAAGTGCGCGAACATTTCTCGGTTACGCCGGCAATAGCCTCTTGATCGCTTGCCTCGTTGGAGCGTTGGCGATTAGTCTCGCGGTGATCTTGGCTCATAGCCGTCGCAGCGAGGGAACCCCAATGAAGCGCGCTGCGATCCGGTTCGCCACATTGGGATATGCTCTACCGGGCGCGCTTTTAGCTGTCGGACTATTAGCCCCCTTAGGCGGCATTGATCGCGCCATGACGCGCTGGGTGAGCCAAAACTTGGGCTGGGAGGGCGGTTTGCTTCTATCAGGAACAATTATCGTGCTTATCTATGCGCTAGTGGTTCGTTTTCTGACCGTATCGTTCAATTCTGTATCTTCCGGATTTGAGAAAATCCCGCTATCAATTGATGCTGCCGCACGATCTTTGGGGAGTGCACCGCCGGAGCTTTTGCGCCGGATTCATTTGCCCTTACTGCGACCCAGCGTGCTTGCAGGGGGTATACTCGTCTTTGTTGACGTCTTACGTGAACTCCCCGCGACACTTCTCTTAAGACCCTTCAATTTCGAAACCCTCGCCACCCGGGTTTATTGGTTGGCCAGTGATGAGCGATTGGCGGAAGCGTCTTCCGCGGCAATCCTTATTATCATTTTTGGTCTTATTCCTGTGATTTTGCTAAACCGAAGTTTGGATAGAAGTAGTACATGACCCATTTTGGCTACTTGACGGAACATTCAATCGACCTTTGGTGAAACCGTTATAGAAGCTGGAATTCAAAATGAGGGGAAAGCTCAATCAAGCTTTCATTAACATTTATGATTAAGCTCGTCATTGATACCTCCTGTTAGTTTGCGCGGATCAGTGACATGCCCCAACGAGGTGTTCCACCATTTAAGTCAAAGTTTGGCGGTTGTGAGGTGCTTGGTTTGGCCGCTCCTGTGGGATTTTAAGCCCCTCGCGTTGCCAGATCCGTTCCACTCGCTTAACGTTGACAGTCCATCCGTCACGACGGAGCAGAGCGGTGATGCGGCGGCACCCATAACGATCGTATTCAGAAGCAAGGCGGATGATATCAGCCTTCAAATGCGCTTCGTCTCAGGCCACAGCCTTCGACTTACGCTGTGTGAAACGTTGCCGGTCGATGACGCGGCATGCCAGATGCTCGGATATACCGAGCACATCGCGCACGTGGTCAACGGCTAGCCTGCGGCGCGAGGGGCTTAGAACTTTCCCTCAACAGCCTCTCTTAGGATCAGAGCATCCAATGTCAGGTTCGAAACCGGTTTGCGAAGCCGCTGGTTTTCTTTCTCGAGGTCCTTGAGAGACCTAAAGCCCTCCATACTCACGTCGCCATCGATAGTAGCTTTGTTCTGAGACCCCGAAGGACCGACAGATCATCCCTGTCTTCTCGCCTTGAGCTAGCCGAACTTAGGCCTCTCTTACTATCGCGATGATCTGTTCAGGTGAGTAGCGTTTTCTAGCCGTCGTGTGCTCCTTCAAGCGCTAACCAGCCAAAACTCTAACTTTGAAAATGGATTAGTTTTATCGGGGCAGGCCAAATTTGAGTGCGAGGTATGAAAAAAACTTTCATTGGATATTGAGGCCCAAGAAGCAGTCGAATGTTGTCATGATCTGATTTCCTCATGCGAACAGTAAAGCAATATACCTCAATGCAGGTCGTTGATCTGCCGTTAACTTCAGGCTACGGCGAGCTGGGATTTGATCAAAAAGCTGCGCGACAAATAAAATCTAGAGGACTCAAGGACGATTATTCGTCAGGTCCGTAGTCTTGGTGTTCAGCTCTTGGTATATGAGAATGTGCACAGAAACTGCGCTTTATTCTTTGCACACAACGAGTTTGTCTTCACTCATGTCATCCATTGTGTATCCGATACCGCCAGTACCAAGTCCTGACTGCTTCCGTCCCGCGAACGGCATCCAGTCGACCCGAAAGGCCGTGTGATCATTAATCATTACAGCTGATGCATTCAGCATCTCGACACAGCGATCAGCCACGCTCAAACGATCGGTGAAGACAGCTGCCTGAAAAGCGTAAGGAAGTGCGTTGGCCTGGACTATGGCGGCATCAAGATGGTCATAACCGTAAACGCAGATGACTGGGCCGAATATTTCGGAGGTTGAGACCTTTGATTCATATGACGGCTGCATCAAGACCGTTGGTTTGTACAATGTTTGGCCGATCCGGTTTCCACCCGACATAAGTGTGGCGCCCTCAATAACGGCTTCATCGATCCAATTTTGGATGCGGTCAACCTCATCGGGACGGATCAAGGGTCCGCATTGTGTTTCTTCCTGAAGGGGGTCCCCAATAATCAGAGCGTCTGCTCCAGCCGCTAACGCGGTTGAAAACTCCAATAACTTGTCCTGCGGGACGAAGACGCGCTGGACTGAAACGCAGACCTGGCCGGAATGGTAGAAGCCTCCCTTAAGCAAAGTAGGAATGATATCGTCGTGAACAATATCGCGATCGATGATTACAGGGGCAGCCCCTCCATGTTCGAGGGCCACTCGCGTTCCAGGCGCAACCTTGGACCTCAACATCCATCCGATTCGAGCTGAGCCGATGAAAGTCAAAAATGCCATGCGCGGGTCAGTGGCCATGCGTTCGGCTACGGTGTCCTCACAGGGAGCAAAACGACACCATTTTTCCTCCAAACCCGCTTCGTACAAAGTATCGACAAATCTTTGACAGGAAAGGGGTGTCTCCCTCGCGGGTTTCACGAGTACGGGACATCCAACTGCCACGGCAGGTCCGACCTGATGGACGATCAGGTTGAGGGGGTGATTAAATGCAGAGATCGCCACGACAGGCCCAATGGGCTCACTAAATGTATAGGCTCGACGACCAGACCCCGCCTCAGTCAAATCCATGGGGATTTCGCGGCCGCTTTTCCCAAACAGCTCATGGACACAAAGTTCAAGTCCTTGGATGGCACGTCGCGTTTCTACGCGTGCATCCACAATCGGCTTTCCGCCTTCGAGCGCTATCTGCCTGGCAAGACTCTCGAAACGGTCCTGCATAATTGCTGCCGCTCGGTTAAGGATAGCAATTCGTTCATAGACAGGCAGTCTGTTTTCAGGCCGTTTATGCAACTCCTCGGCCTCGCCTAGCCACTCATCAATTTGCGGCCAATCAACAAGAATGACATCTCCAATAATTTCGAGATCGTGAGGGTTAACGACTGGCCAGGTCATGATTCGCAGCCTTTGGACTTTAACTCTTCGATGAGAACCTTCTTGTTCTCGGAATAGTCGACTGGCAGATCAACAATGTGAACACCACCTGCATCGAAGGCCCAATTCAGCGTTCGTGTTAACTCGTCTGCGGTCTCAACGCGGTGCCCCGATGCACCATAGCTTTCGGCATACGCGACGAAGTCCGGATTGGAAAAGGACAGACCGTAATCAGGAAACCCCATATGGTCCTGTTTCCAGCGGATCATACCATAGGCCGCGTCATTGAGAATTAGAACGACAAGGTCGAGGCCCAGCCGGATGGCCGTTTCAATCTCCTGTGAGTTCATCATGAATCCCCCGTCACCGCAAACAGCAAGGACGCGCTTGTTCGGATTCAGCATTGCGGCCATCATGGCGGATGGCAGCCCCGCACCCATTGTCGCGAGTGCATTATCGAGCAGCAAGGTGTTTGGTGCATGCGTAATGTAATTGCGAGCAAACCATAATTTATAGATTCCATTGTCGAGCGCGACGATGTCGTGGCGGCCCATAACTTTACGAACATCAGCGACAATCCGTTGCGGAATCATCGGGAAGCGTGGATCATCCTTAGACCGACGAATATGCGCATCGATTTCGTCGTGCATCTCCGAGTAAACATCTGCATTAAGCGCGCGGTGATCCGCCAGCCTGTCACCCAACCTCTCGATTGAGCCAGCGATGTCACCGATCACTTCGAGTTGCGGAAAATAGACTTGGTCCACCTGAGCGGCTTTGTAGTTGATGTGAATGACGTCAGGACCGTCGGGCTCCATGTAAAAGGGTGGTTTTTCAACCACATCATGACCGACGTTCACGATAAGATCAGCCTTCGCGATTGCGCAATGAACATGATCGTCAGAAGATAGGGCAGCCGTACCGAGATACAGATCGACTGCTTCATCTACGACCCCCTTGCCCATCTGAGTATTGAAAAATGGAAACCGCGACTGATTCACAAATCGTCGCAATGCCTCACAGGAGTCTCGGCGATTGGCCCCTGCTCCGATGAGCATAAGTGGCCGCTTTGCCGCTAAGATACGTTCAGCCGCCTGATCGAGAGCCGCGTTTCCAGCGACGGCATATAGTCGTGGATGAGGCGCTATCACCGGCTCGGATGTGACTTCTTTTGCAATATCTTCTGGAATTTCAAGTAAGACAGCGCCCGGGCGCTCTTCCTGGGCTCTCCTGAATGCCTCGCGCACTAGAGAGGGGATCCGTTCGCCATTAACAACTTGCTTCGCCAGTTTGCAGAGCGGGGTAAAAAGCGACACCACATCCACGATTTGAAACTGTGCTTGTTGAGACACTTTGATTGGTTTCTGACCCGTCAGGATGACCAAAGGAAAAGCCCCCAGCGCAGCATAGGCAGCCGGCGTTGTAAGATTGGTCGCTCCAGGCCCCAATGTTGCGAGGCAGACTCCCGCTTTACCCGTAAGCCGCCCATAGGTCGCCGCCATGAACCCAGCCCCTTGCTCATGTCGCGTTAGAACCAGGCGAATCGATGAGGTCCGAAGCGATTCCAATACATCGAGATTTTCCTCGCCAGGCACTGCAAACACATACTTGACCCCTTCGGCTTCAAGAGCGGCCACGAGACGGTCTGATGCTTTCATAATCTGCATTTCCTTTGTAATGGGCGAAGTATTCTGCTTCCAAAGTTAACCACTGGCACGCCGACCTGTTCCGGGCTCATTAAGTTGCAACAGGATGCTGCGTCTCAATCAGTGAGTGATGGCCCTCGGGTCGCGGCGCGAACCAGCGATGGAGCGCTGGCATGACCAGAAGTGTAAGCACCGTAGACGAGACGAGCCCGCCAATCACAACCGTGGCAAGCGGGCGTTGCACTTCGGCACCAACGCCTGTTGCGAACAAGAGGGGGGCAAGTCCTAATGCTGTGGTCATGGCGGTCATAAGGACGGGCCTTGCGCGCAGACGGGCTGCATCGATCGCCAGAGTGTCGAGATCTCGTCCGGCTCTCGCAAAATCGTCCATGAAACTGACGAGCACCATTCCGTTACCCAAAGCGATCCCGAATAGCGCGATGAATCCAACCGTAGCGGGCACCGAAACCGGAAGACCAGTCAACCACAAGGCCAACGCACCACCGGTAAGGGCCAAAGGAATGTTTAATAGGATAAGCACGGCAGATTTTACGCGTCCGAATGCCATCAGCAAGATCAGGAATACAATGACCAGTGTGATTGGAATCACGAGCGCGAACCGCGCATTGGCCTCCTGCTGAAGCTCGAACTGACCGCCCCAGACGAGGCGATATCCAGGAGGTAAATCTAGCTGCGCGTCTGTCAACGCTTGGGCTTCGGCTACAAAACTACCGATATCGCGACCCCGCACATTCGCTTGAACTGCGATGAAACGCTGTCCGTCTTCGCGTGTTATCTGACGCGGCCCTACGACGGTCTCGATCAATGCAACCTCACGCAGCGGCACGAGCGCCCCGTCATCGGAATGAAGAAGAATGCGCCCTATGGCCGACGGGTCTGACCGTGACTGCTCATTCAACCGAACGATAATTGGAAATTGG
>Ga0209309_10003660_pt1 | contig 13145 bp, 11 predicted proteins | sample COGITO_mtgs_1204_2_FD_184807 | JGI IMG/M metagenome (GOLD analysis project Ga0209309, IMG submission 184807) | Pelagic marine microbial communities from North Sea - COGITO_mtgs_120412 (SPAdes) (version 2) | ecosystem: Environmental > Aquatic > Marine > Epipelagic ...
CGGCAAGATGTCGATCTGATCCATCCATGCAGAGTATCGCCCTGCGCAAGGTTGGCAACGTCATCGCACATTCCCCCTTAAATGCGCCGCGCGAGTGGTCTATGTGAGGGGCAACCTTCCTAACCCTGAAAGTCGAGCATGACCGTCACCCGCTTCGCCCCATCGCCCACCGGATATCTGCATATCGGGAACCTGCGCACCGCGCTGTTCAACTGGCTGATCGCGAAGCAGCAGGGCGGCACGTTCATCCTGCGCCTCGACGATACGGACCCCGAACGCTCCAAGCAGGAATATGCTGATGGCATTCAGGAGGACCTGGAATGGCTGGGCCTGACGTGGGATCGCATCGAAACACAGTCCAGCCGTATGGATCGCTACGCCGATGCCGCCGATAAAATGCGCGCCGACGGGCGGTTGTATGAGGCGTTTGAAACGCCCGTAGAGCTGGACCTGAAGCGTAAGAAGCAGCTGAACATGGGCAAGCCGCCGGTCTATGATCGCGGCGCCTTGGCGCTGAGCGACGCGGAGAAGGACGCCCTGCGGGCCGAACGGGGCGGTCACTGGCGGTTCAAGCTGGATCAGGAGCGGATTGTCTGGACGGACGGCATCCTTGGCGATCTGTCGATTGATGCGGCCTCGGTCTCTGACCCCGTCTTGATCCGCGGCGACGGGCAGGTTCTGTATACGATTGCCAGCGTTGTGGATGACACCGATATGGGCATCACCAACGTCGTGCGCGGCTCGGATCACGTGACCAACACGGCGACGCAGATCCAGATCATGTCGGCGCTGGGGCACACCGCGCCCAGCTTTGCCCACCACTCGCTGCTGACCGGCCCACAGGGTGAGGCGCTGTCAAAACGTCTGGGCACCCTGTCGCTGCGCGATCTGCGCGCCGCCGGCATTGAGCCGATGGCATTGTTGAGCCATCTGGCGCGGCTGGGCTCGTCGGACCCTGTCGAGTTACGCTCAACCCATCAGGAATTGATCGACGGGTTTGATTTGAGCCGCTTTGGCTCCGCTCCGACGAAATTCGATGTGGATGATCTGCGCCCGTTGACCGCGCGTGTCCTGCATGGACGCAGCTACGCGGATGTGGCGGACGCCCTGTCCGCGCGCGGCGTATCCGGACCCAAGGCTGAACCATTCTGGCTGATGGCCCGTGAAAACGTCGAGGTGATCGCGGATGTCGATCCGCTGTGGGACATCGTGCAAAACGGCGCGACGCCGCTGGTCGCGGATGAGGATGCCGAGTTCATCGCAGATGCGCTGGCCAATCTGCCCGCCCAGCCATGGGGTGATGACAGCTGGTCCCAGTGGGCAAATACCATGAAGGAACGGTCTGGCCGTAAGGGTAAGGCGCTGTTCATGCCCCTGCGCAAGGCCCTGTCAGGGATGGAGCGTGGTCCCGACATGGGCCGCCTGATGCCCCTGTTAACCAAGACTCCCACCCTGAGTTAGCGTTACCTTAACCCGCAGGTCTTAATCCTCTCGCAGCATCATCTGGCGAGGCTTGAGGCATGAAAAATACAGTCGCACTGCGGTTCATCGTTAGCTTTATCCTCGGCAGTCTGGGGCTGACGGGCATTGTCGTTTTCGTCTGGAGCGGAATGGGCGACGTGCAATCGCAAATGGCGCGATCCAGCGAGCAAAGCACGTCGCTGATGCACCTGCACCACTCCGAGCAGGCATTTGCCAGTGCGGAGCGGGCATCAGCGCAGGATCTGCGGGCCGAGAATTTGAGCCTGCGCACATTTGCCAAGGATCAGTTCAGCTATGCTTTCACACATCTGGGCATGTTGGCGGAACGGCTGCCCGACACGCCTGTTATCGTCGGGCAGATCAATGAATTGCGCGCGGATGTGCGCGGATTTTCAACGCTCTACGATGAGGCAATCGCCCTACAGGATGAGGTGAATACCGTCGGGTTGAGCTTGCACCAGTCCTTTGTCACGGCCGAGGGGATGCTGACCGCCATGCTCGCCTCTGACCGAGTGAACGATGGTGGCCAACGCTCTGAAACCTTGATGGCCATTTACACGGCCTATGATACCGCGCGACAGCTGACGCAGAACACGCTGTACCGCCGAAACATCCCCCTGCTGGCCGTTATCGAACAGGAATTGGAGCAGGCGCTGGAACCTGCTGCACGTCTGCAATCGGTCACGCGGGGGGAATTGCGCGACCAGATCGACGGCCTGGTGGCTCTGGTGGCCACCACGCAGGCGGGAATGGCCCGGCTGACGGAACTGGATCGAATCAGCCATGGGCTGGAACAGCGCCGGATGGAGTTTGAATCACCGCAAATCTACGCCGAGTTCAGCACCATCATCAGCGCGTTGAGCGAAAGCCGCGCCCGTGCCGATGCGCAGGCCGTGGAAACGTCGATGATCGCCCGAAACAACGTCGTTCTGATCGTAGCCTTGTGCATCGTATTGCTGTTGATGCTGACGCTGGCGAATATTGTCGCCTTGCTGCGACCGCTGAACCAGTTCCTCAACGCGGTTCAGAACATTGCTCAGGGCAAGGCCGCGGGCCAGTTGCCCAGTTGGCGGCGCGATGAATTCGGCCAGATGGCCAAGGCTGTGGCCCTCATAGACGATCGGGGGGCGTCGGCCAGCCGCATACACAAGGCGCTCGACCGGTCGGACATGATGCTGGTCGTCGCGCGCTCCATGAAAGATGTGGTTTATGTCAGCAAACAGTTGGAGGATTTGGCCAACGAGAATGGGGCGCAGGACGACTACGATTCGTCGCTTGCGTGGCTGGTCGGGCTGGATAACGACCTCGCCCGAAAGGCAGATATCGGCGTGGAGGCGGTGATACCTGTCAATATTGGCGGGCGGCACTTCGACGCTCGTATCCGGCCAATTGCGGAAAATAGCGCCCATGCGGGTTTGATTATCCAGCTGATCGACCGCACGGCCACCCGAAAGCTGCAATGCGACATCGGCCAACTGGTCGGGCGCGTAATCGCGGGTGATTTCACCAGCCGGATCGCGCCCAACGTTGAGGGGGGTGAACTGAACGAGATCGGCCAAGACGTAAATCGCATGTGTGAGAGTTTTGAGCGTGGCTTCGCCGATGTGGCACAGACTGTCGCCGCCTTGGCGCATGGCGATCTGACCCAACGGATGGAGGGGCAATATGAGGGTGTTTTCTGCACCTTGCAGCAGGACATCAACAGCTCGCTCGCCACGCTGGGCGAATTGATCGGGGATATTACGCTGACGGGCGAATTGCTTGCCTCGCACAGTGGGGAGGTGGCGGAAGAGGCCGATCAACTGTCCCACCAGACAGAAATGCAGGCAACGGCGCTGCGCCAATGCAGTGCAACCATGCGCGAAATGGCCCGCGCCATCGCAAATACATCTGAACGTAGTGGTGAATTGCGCTCCCTCTCAACCGCTACGGCGACGGGCGCGGGCGAGGCAGCAACTATTGCCGAGGCTGCCCGCACCGCCATGTCCGAAATCGAGACGGCCGCATCGCGGATGCGCGATATTGTGGCGGTTATCAACGCGATCTCGTTCCAGACGAAATTGCTGGCGCTAAATGCCGCGGTGGAGGCTGCGCGCGCGGGGCAGGCAGGCAGCGGTTTCGCTGTTGTTGCATCCGAGGTGCGTCATCTGGCCGACCGTGCAGCGCGATCCGCTCAGGATATTTCAGCGCTGATTTCCACCAGTATTCGCTATGTCGACAGCGGGTCTGTGCAGGTCAGCGAAACCGGAGAAAAGCTGGATAGCATCGCCCAGTCCGTCAACGATATGAACCGTGCGATCATCAGTATCTCGACCATGTCCACCGAGCAAAGCCGCTCGGTTGAGGAGGTGACAGCCGCGATTTCCGCGATGGACGATGCCACCCAGCAGCAAAGCTCGCTGGCGGAGGGCGGCGCAAAACGGGCGCGTAGTTTACAGGATAGCGCGCAACGCCTGCGTGGCCTGATTGCACAGTTTCAATTGACGATGCCCCCAACGGAGGAGGATGCAGACGTCGATCTGGCCATTACGCATCGGTCGTAATGAACCCGCCTGATTGGCGTTGCCAGAACGCAGCATAGGTGCCGCCCTGCCTGTTCAACAGCTCCGTATGAGTGCCGGTTTCGACGACGCGGCCCTCCTCCATCACTACGATCCGGTCCATGTGGGCCAGCGTGGACAGACGATGGGCCACGGCGACGACGGTGCGGCCCTGCATCAGGTCCTCCAGCGCGGATTGCACTGCGGCCTCGGTTTCGGAATCTAGGGCCGAGGTTGCTTCATCTAGCATCAGCACTGGCGCGTCCTTTAGGAAGGCGCGTGCGATGGCGACCCGCTGCCGCTGTCCGCCAGACAGGCGCACGCCGCGTTCGCCCAGGTGCGCATCGTAGCCGGTGCGCCCGTTCGGGTCGCTCAGACCGCAAATAAAATCATGCGCTTGCGCCCGCCGCGCCGCGTTTTGCACCATTTCGAGGTCCGCGTTCGCAGCCCCGTAGGCGATGTTGTCAAAGGCGGAGCGGTTGAACATCGCCGTGTCCTGACGAACCATTGCGATGGCGCGGCGCAGGCCATCTTGGGTCAGATCGCGGATGTCTGTTCCGTCGAGGGTAATGCGCCCGCCTTCCACATCATATAGGCGCAGCAACAGGGACAGCGCGGTGGACTTGCCGGCGCCAGAGCGCCCGACCAAGCCGATCTTTTCGCCCGCGCGCAGGGATAGGGTCAGCCCATCCACACCGCCGCCATCGGCAGCACCGTAACCAAAGCGCACGTCCTCGAACGCAATCGCACCTTGAACGGTGGCTGGCGGTTTCGCGTCCTTACGATCCGGCAGGTCGTGGGGAGGTGACAGGGTTTTCATGCCGTTTTCAATCTCACCAATGTTGGCGAAAATACCCATGGCAACAAAGCTGATCCAGCCTGACATTTGCCCCAGTCGTGTGGACAGCAAGCCCGCGATAGCGATGTCGCCCGGCGTCGCCTCACCCCGTTGCCAGAACCAGACGGAACAGCCGATCAACGCGACCGGCAGCAAGCCGCTGAGCAGGCTCAGCCCACCGCGAAACAGCACGGAAACTGCGCCGAAATCGAGGTTGCGATCGCGCAAGGATGCCATCGCCCGCTCCGCCGATTGTTCCTCACGCGATCCGGTGGCGAACAGGCGCACCGTTGCCATGTTGGACAAGACATCGACCAATTGACCTGACAGCGACGCCCGCGCCCCTGCCCGCGCCCGCGCCCGCGCGCGAACCCTTGGCAGAAAAAACCGGACGTAGAAAACGTACAGAGTGAACCATGCCGCCAGCACCAAACCCAATCGGGGCGACACCTGGATCAGCACCAGCAGCGATCCCATCAGCACCGAGAATGCGTAGGCCAGCGAGTTGACCACCTCGGACAGGATAGATCCGATGGCGGACACCGTCTGCATTTGCTTTTGCGCGATCCGACCCGCGAAATCATTTTCAAAAAACCGCAGGGATTGCCCCATCGTGTGACGGTTCAGGCGCGACATGGCCAGCGTCGTCGCATTCGGCCCCACCGCCAGTGAGTTCAACGCCGAGGTCAGCGTAACCAAGGTGGGCCGCAGCAGGATGAAAAACGCGCCTGCCCCGATCAGTAAGCCTGCGTTTTGGGCAAAGAATGCCTCACGCCCCTGCGCCACGGCCAGATCGACCACATGCCCGACCAGCCATGCGGCCACGGCCTCACTGATGCCCAGCGCCAGCCCGAACAGCGCCGTGATCGCCACAACCCGTCCGGTTCCGGCCAGCGCCCAGCGCAGAAACGCGCCCAATGTGTGGGGCGGTGGCCCGTCAGCCGAAGCGAAGGGGGCGATCAGGCCGGCAAAGAACGCCTTCATTGATCCGCCTGCAGGAAGCCACCCGATTGGCGTGCCCAGAATCCGGCGTACAGGTCACCTTGCGCGATCAGGGCGTCATGGGTTCCGTCCTCGACTATCCGGCCACCGTCCAGCACGACGATCCGGTCCATGGCGGCGATGGTGGACAGACGGTGCGCGATGGCGATCACTGTCTTACCCTCCATCATACCGTACAGTGCCTCTTGGATGGCGGCCTCGACCTCACTGTCCAGCGCGGAAGTTGCCTCATCCAGCACCAGGATCGGCGCATCCTTTAGCACCACCCGCGCCAGCGCGATGCGCTGTCGCTGCCCGCCCGACAGTTTCACACCGCGTTCACCCACATGGGCGTCATAGCCGGTGCGGCCGTTCATATCGCCAAGGTCCAGAATGAAGTCATGCGCCTCGACCCGTCGTGCTGCGGCAATCACATCCGCATCGGGCGCATCAGCCGAGCCGTAGCGGATGTTATCACTCACCGAGCGGTGCAGCAGCGATGTATCCTGCGTGACCATACCAACCGATTGGCGCAGGCTGTCCTGCGTCACGCTGCTCAGGCTTTGCCCATCAATGGTGATCTGGCCGGATTCCGCATCGTGAAAGCGCAGCAGCAGGTTCACCAGCGTCGATTTACCCGCACCCGACCGCCCCACCAGACCCACACGTTCGCCCGGACGGATTGTCAGGTTGATGCCGTCCAGCCCGCCGCTGTCGCGCCCGTAGTGATGGCTGACATTGCGGAAATCGATCTCGCCGCCGCTCAGCTCCAGCCTTTTCGCATCCGGCGCATCAGTCAGATCGATGGGCTGGGCGATGGTTTCCATGCCTTCGCGCACAACGCCAAGGTTCTGGAAAAAGGACGACAGCGCCCACATGATCCAGCCTGTCATCGCATTCAGGCGTAGCACCAGCGCCGTGGCCGCAGCGACCGTACCGATGGTGCCGATACCCTGCTGCCACAGAACGATGGACCACGCGATGATGGCCACGATCAGGAAGCCGTTGATGACCAGCAGCCCCAACTCCATCAGCGTGATCAGGCGCATTTGCACCTGAAAGCGGACGCGAGCCTCCTCAATCGCCAGTCCGGCGAAGGCTTCTTCCTCACGCGTGTGGGCGAATAATTTGACGGTTTGAATGTTGGTGTAGCTGTCCACGATGCGCCCCGTAATGGCGGAGCGGGCGTCCGAGAATTCCTTGGATGCACGGCCAATGCGCGGGATGATGATGTAGCACAGTCCAACGTAGGCCACCGCCCAAACGGCCAACGGTAGCATCAGGCGGGCATCCGTACCGCCCAGCAGCAACAGCGCCCCCAGCAAATAGATCACCGCGTAGACCAGCGCGTCAAAGATCTGGAACATCGCCTCGCCAGTCGCGGGAGCGGTCTGCATCACGCGGTTGGCAATGCGGCCTGCGAAATCATTCTGAAACCAGCCAACGGATTGGCGCAGCACATGGCGATGCGACCGCCAGCGGACCAGCGTGGCAATGTTGGGCATCAGCGACTGGTTCAGCAACATCGCATTGGCCATCTGCGCGATGGGGCGGATCAGCAGGATAAACGCCGCAATAAACGTTAGCTCGACCCCGTGATCGATCAGAAACGCGGTCGGCCCGCTGAGTTCCAGCAGATCAACCACGCGCCCGGCATAGAATATCAGCCCGATTTCAACCGTGGCCACCGCCAGCGTCGTCAGCAGCGTCCAGATCAGAACCGTGCGAAAGGGCCGCATATATTCCGCCAGAAACGGCCACAGCTTTGCGGGCGGCACATCATCATCGGCGTAGGACTGATAGGGGTCTACCAGCTTTTCAAAAAAGCGGAACATCACGAAACCTCGGCGGGTGGCACGGGGCGCAACCCGCAGTCCCTCGATAGTTAGGCGAGTTGACGCCAAGGGCAACCCGTCGCACCCGGCATGGCTTGTGTCTTGGGCGACAAAAGACGAAATTCCCCGCGAAGCGAGCAGGTGGGATAACGACATGGACATGGTAAACGAAAAGAAACGCGCAGCCGATTGGTTTCGCACCGTGCGCGACCAGATTTGCGCCGCGTTCGAGGCGCTGGAGGATGCGCAGACCTCAGGCCCGTTCGCGGACCTTGCCCCCGGTCGTTTCGAGCGTAAGCCGACGAAGCGACACTCCGACGACGGCAGCGATGCCGGTGGTGGAGAGATGAGCGTGATGCGCGGCGGACGGTGCTTTGAAAAGGTCGGCGTGAATATTTCCGAGGTTTTTGGCACCCTTGCCCCGCCTGCGCAGCGTGCAATGGCCGCGCGCAAGGATATGCCCGGCATGGCCGAGGACCCGCGCTTCTGGGCGTCCGGTATCAGCCTCGTCGCGCATATGCGCAGCCCCAAGGTGCCCGCCGTTCACATGAACACCCGCATGTTCTGGACACCGCACGGCTGGTGGTTCGGCGGCGGGTCTGACCTGAATCCGATGGTTGAGGTGGCTGAGGATACAGCGTTCTTCCACGATCAGTTGCAGCAGGCCTGCACCCCTCACGGCGCGGACCTGTACCCCCGCTACAAGGCATGGGCCGACGAATATTTCATGATCCGCCATTGGAACGAGGCGCGCGGCGTCGGCGGCATGTTCTATGACGATCATTGCACCGGCGATTGGGAGGCTGATTTCGTCTTTACCCAAGATGTGGGCCGATCGTTCCTCAAGGCATACCAGCCCCTTGTAGAAAAGCGGATGTTCGAGGGATGGACCGACGCCGAACGCGACCACCAGTTGTTCCGGCGCGGGCGCTATGCGGAATTCAATCTGGTCTATGACCGTGGCACCACCTTTGGCCTGCAAACGGGTCACAATCCCGAGGCCGTGCTGATGAGCCTGCCACCGTTGGCCGCGTGGCCGTGAAGGGGACGATATGAAAATCGCAATCCTCGGCTGGGGGTCCCTGTTGTGGGACATCGAAAATCTGGCGCCCTTCGTAACAGGCGACTGGCGGATGAGCGGCGGCCCCGCCCTGCCCATGGAATTTTCGCGCGTGTCGCCCAAACGGAAGATGGGTCTGGCCGTATGTCTGGACCCTGAGAATGGCGCCCTGTGCGCCACCCACGCCATCCAATCCACGCGCACAGATGTAGAACTGGCGGTGCAGGATCTCGCCGCACGCGAACGCGCCCCGATCGGCCGGATTGGCTGGGCCACCACCACCGACAGCTTTGGCCGCCTGCCCGCCGTGAACGCGCTGGTGACGCAATGGTGCATTGAGGGCGACTACGACGCCGCGCTGTGGACGGATCTGGAGCCGAACTTCGAACAACCTCCACGCGATACCTTTACCGTGCCGCGCGCCATTGCCTATCTGAAAACCCTGCGCGGCGAACAGATCGAGGAGGCCTATCGCTATATCGAGGAGGCCCCGTCAACCACGATGACTCCGCTGCGCCGCGCGCTGGAACAGGACCCGTGGTGGACCTCGCTCAGCGTAGGACCAGCAACGCGGACAGCGCCATAGCGGCAGCCATCACGGTCATGAATTTGCGCCACAGACGTTCATCCGCCAGCAGGCGGCCCAGCAGATGGCCCGCGCTGGTCCAGAACAGGCAAACGCCCAGATTTATGCTGGAAAACGAGACGGCCAGCGCCAGTCCCGCGCCCACAGGTCCTTGATCCGCCACAAAGGATGATGCGGCCAATGCCACAGCCCAAACCTTGGGGTTGACCCATTGGAACAGCACCGCCTGCACGTAGGTAAACGGCTGTTGCGCCGTCTGCGCCCGTGGTGCGCGGGTGGTGCGGAACAGTTTGTAGGCGAGGTACAGGATCCACAGCATCGCCACGGCCTTTAATACCACAGTCAGCGCAGGAACCGCAGTGATCGCCGCGCCCAATCCCAATCCGGTCAGCCCCGCCGTAAGTCCCACGCCGCTGGCCACACCCAGAATATGCGGCAGCGTTGCGCGAAACCCGAACCGCGCGCCGGATGCCGTCAGCAGGATCACGTTCGGGCCCGGCGAAAACAGCCCGGTAAAGATGAAAAAGAGCAGTGATGCCGGAATCACGTGTTCGGGCCAAGATCGGCAAACAGTAGCCCGAAAACCGTTAGCACGATCAGCCCTGCCATGACCGAGTTAAACACCAGCATCCGCCCGCGCGTGGACAGGAACCGCTGTAGCGATGCCCCGAATCCGGCCCAGCCATTGGCGGAGGTTAAGCCGACCAGCAGATACACGCCGCTGACCACCGCCGCCTCGTACAATGGCGCGTCACCCGTCACGAATTGAGAGATCATCGACACCGCCATGATCCATGCTTTGGGATTCACCCATTGAAAGGCGCTGGCCTGCACGAAGGTCCACGGCTTCGCGGCTCCACGCTCGGTTCCCGGAGGTTTGGCGTTCAGGGTTTTCCACGCGATCCACAACAGCATCGCGGCCCCGATCCAGCGCAGAACCTCGCCTATCAGGGGCTGCGCCTCGAATATCTGGCCAAGGCCCAGCGCCATAACGAAACACATGACCGGAAACCCGACCGCAACGCCCATTGCGTGTGGCAGCGTCGCGCGGAATCCGAACCGCGCACCCGATGACGCCAGCATCGCGTTGTTGGGTCCGGGCGTCCAAACGGTGCCGGCGGCCAGGGCCATGATGGCGAGGATAGTTTCGATGGTCACGGGCAGCCCCTGTTTGTTGAGGATCAGACCTTCGCCGCCACGCGTCGCCCCGTCAACGGGCGCATTGTACCGCTACGACGTGCCGTCAGGGGGGCGGATCGCATCCAGCAAAGCGGCCCGCTGCAGGGTGAAATCCGCGGCGATCCACAGTTCCTTGAGGCGGGACAGCTCCACGCCCAGCGCCTTGCCCCCCTGATAGGGCGGGATCAGATCATCTCCGCTGAGGGGAAAGGTTGCGTTTGCGCCGCGCGCACATTCGCCCAGCAGCTCACCGTCCGGCATCACATCCAGCCGTGCGGCCTGAACCAAGCTGGCGTCCAGCGCCGCATCATATCCGCCACGATAGCCACACACCGCAGGTCCGTCGCCCAGCGCCAGCAGATTGGCCGCCAGCGTCAACGCCCGACGATCCGCGCCAGACATGCGCCACGCACGGCTATCCCCGCCCAGCGCCAGCAACCGGCGTTGCCAGCGCGGCGGCACGTCCAATGCTTGCTCGGCCCGTTGCAGCGCAGGCAATGATGCCACCTGCGCGTTTGGCAGCACCGCGTTCAGCACGCCAGCTCTCGCCATTTCGCCCAACGCCCGCGCCGGAGCATCCGCGCCCAGCAGCTTGCACATTTCAACCGTAACCCGCTCCATCGACAGTTGGGCGATGCCATCGGTCATTGCGCCACAAGCGGCCAGCCCCTGCGCATCGGCTGGGCCGCTGGCGTATATGGCGGTAAAGCGGAAAAACCGCAGGATGCGCAGGTAATCCTCGGCTATTCGCGCCTGCGCATCCCCGATAAACCGCACCCGCCCGGCCAGCGCATCGGGCAACCCGCCCAGCGGATCAATCACTTGCCCCTGCGCATCCGCATAGAGCGCGTTCATCGTGAAATCGCGCCGCGCCGCGTCCTGCGCAATATCCGTGGAAAAGGCGACCGTGGCGTGACGGCCGGTGGTGGCCACGTCGCGGCGAAAGGTTGTTACCTCATGCGGGATACCGTCGGACAGGATTGTCACCGTACCATGCTCGATCCCCGTGGGGATTGCCCTCAGCCCTGCGGCGGCGGCGCGGGCCATCACGGCCTCGGGCAAGGTCGGCGTGGCGATGTCCAGATCGCTGACCGCGCGTCCCTGCACCGCGTTACGGACCGAGCCACCGACAATCAGCGCCGCGCCCGCATCGCTGCTGGCGATGTCCAGCACCTGCTGCGTGCTGGCGCAGGTCAACCATTCACCCGTCAGTCGCATGAACCATGTCCGACAGTGATTTCAGCACCCGCGCCGTGGCGCCCCAGATGTAATACGGCCCGTATGGCATCGCGTAATAGCTGCGCGTTTGCCCGCGCCATTGGCGTGAATGCACCGTGCAGCGGGCAGGATCGAGCAGATGGCGCAGCGGAACCTCGAACACCTCCTCCACCTCACCGGGGTCCGAGCGGGGGGCGAAATCCGAACTTACCAACCCGACAAAGGGATGCATGCGAAAACCTGTGACCGTCTCGTGCTCGGGCAGTTCCCCCATCAGTTCGACGTGCGCGGCGTCCAGCCCGATTTCCTCGGATGCCTCGCGCAGGGCCGCCGCCAGCGGGGTGGCATCGCCTGCGTCCACCTTGCCCCCGGGAAAGGCGACCTGCCCCGGATGGTGGCGCAATTGGGATGAGCGTCGCGTCAGGATCACGCGCACCTGACCCTGTCGGATCACCAGCGGGCACAGCACAGCAGCGGGCCGCAACACCCTGTCCGCAGGCAGCGCGGCGCGGAATGCGGCGTTCAGATCAAAGTCGGATGACGCGGCGGCACGCCCCACAGCCAGGGCGCGTTTCACCTGTGCCAGTTCGGTTCGTGCCTGAATTTCTTGCTCCATAGGGTTGTGATGGCCTAGCTTGGGGGACGACACAAGGGGATCGGCATGATGCGCACACTTACAGCAGTCTTACTGCTGATCGCCACACCGTTGATCGCGCAAGAGAAAAATCCGGAACACGCAGCAGCTTTCATCGCGCTCAAGGCGATACAGCGCGACAGCGTCGAGCAAAGCCGCGAATATTGTGGCTTTTTGGGCTATGACGCCGCCGGCACATTGCGCGCCACACGCGCGGCACCGGGCACACAGGCGTCCTGTTTGATCAAGGATGCGCCCGCAGATTGGCGGGTCGTCGCCTCGTATCACAGCCACGGCGGCTGGACCGAGGAATATGACGATGAGGTCCCCTCACCCATCGACGTATATTCCGACATGGATTCCCGCACGAACGGCTACGTCAGCACACCGGGCGGGCGGCTTTGGTTTTTTGACTGGCAGCGGCGGGTGCTGGTGCAGCTGTGCGGGCTTGGCTGTCTGTACCAGGACCCGATTTTCACGACGCGGGGCAGCCGCTCCGTGCCTGAGCGGTATTCGCTCGAGCAACTTCTGAACAGGTTTGGTGAATGATCCGGTATTTTACGCTGTTTCTGGTGCTCAGCACCTGTGGCCCCGCGCCAACCTCCATGCGCGCGGAGCAGACCGCCGAACGCGCCTTGGCGCAGGCGACACTGGATGGATTGCAGATCCGCTCCATCAGTGAGGGCCGCGAGTATTGCGGATATCTGGGCTATGATGCGCAGGGCATTCTGCGTGCGACCCCGCCAACGCGAGGAACGCTGGATGGCTGCGATATTCCAAATGCGCCGTGGG
>Ga0209309_10003664_pt1 | contig 13132 bp, 9 predicted proteins | sample COGITO_mtgs_1204_2_FD_184807 | JGI IMG/M metagenome (GOLD analysis project Ga0209309, IMG submission 184807) | Pelagic marine microbial communities from North Sea - COGITO_mtgs_120412 (SPAdes) (version 2) | ecosystem: Environmental > Aquatic > Marine > Epipelagic ...
ATTTTCCCTCATCTCTCTCTCTCTCTCGGTCGCGTCGCCCGAAGAGCACGAACGAACGCGCACCACGCGCAAATACGCGACAAACGCGCAAATAAATACACCGCGTGTACGTTTCGCGCGTTTCGCGCGTCTCTCGCAAGTCGTAACAGGATCCATTTTTCGAGATTTCAAGTCTGTTTTTACGCAAAAATTTACGCGTCTACGAAAGGAAAAACAAAAGGAGCAAATTTGCGCGTAGAAGAAATGCATTTTCGGAAATCACGCCGAACGAGCACGTACCGCTTTCACCGCGCGCGGAGCTCTCTTCTTAAAAGTCACTCCGTGCGTCGCTTTGCCCAAGTTGATGGTGTATTCTCTCGTGACGACGTCGTCGGCACCCATTATGTCTCTATGCGTTTCACGAGTTGTGGTTTTGTCTAAAAGTGGAGAAATTTCTCTTTGCTTTCTTTTCGGAGGTCTTTGTGTTAGGGTGTAGGGTTTAGTTGGGTTGCCTCTCGAACTTTACGCTTCGACTATCTATTCGCTATACTCGTCGTCTAAATCGTCGTCGTCGTCGCTACTGCTAAAGGCTAAAGCGCCGGCGGGGATGCTTTTCTTTGTCTTATTATTCTTCTTCTTCCCTTTGGGTGGGTTCTTCGCTTCTCCTCCTCCTCCGCCGAGGAAGCCGTTTTCTTCTTCTTCTTCGTCGTCGTCGCCCGACGCGTCGAGGTCGTTTTCTTCGTCGTCGTCGTTTTCTTCTTTGCGGCGGAGCTCTTCGGGCTCGACGAAACCTCGAGAGACGCGCATTGCCGTGGTGGTGCCGTCCGAGTCGATGGTGACGACGATGATGGATTCGTAGGGTGCGGTTTGTTCTTCTTCTTTTCCTTCTTCTTTTACATTTTCCTCGATGTTTCGTCGATGGTTTCGTTCGTTTTCTTTCTCGTCTTCTTTCAAAGGCAGTTCCGCGGCGGTGCCTTTCTCCTCTTCCATCGCCAAAGCTATCAAACCCGCCTTCTCCTTCGCCTCCGGCTGCTCTTTCAAAGAAGGATCCGCTAACCTCTCCAAACCATCTCCGTTCGCCACCGCCTCTAAAAACGTCTCGTCGACGACGCCTCTGTTCAGCGCGAACGCGTACGCTTTCGTCTTCGCTCTCGCTCTTCGCTTCGCGCCGTTGCCGACGTTTCCGTCCCTCTTGTTCCTCGTTGTTGTGTTATTCTTTGTGTTTCTCTTCTTCGTTTCCTCCGGTTTCGGATTCGGTTCGCACATCAAACACAACAAAGGCGGTTGTTGGTGTTGTTCTTCTCGTCTGCGCTTTCCTTTTCCTCCTTCCTCCTCCTCCTCCCTTTCGTCGCCGACAGTAAACATTTCGCACGTCGGCGTGCACTCCAACCATAAACCTGATCGCATTAAACCTAAATACGCGCCGTATAAGTCGCTCGGCGTCGCCACCGCGCGTGAAAAGTCAATCTCATCCAACGACGAAACCGTTGTCGTCTTTGCGGTCGATGTGTTCACGAACGCACATCTCGAGATGAACTCGGGAAACGAGAGCAACGTTGTCGTCGCGTTCATATTCCGAGACGAGTATTGTTTCCTTCTCCTTCGTTTCCTCCGCCTCTTTCTCCGAGCGTAGGCGAGATGTCACGACAACCCGGGTCGCGTGCCTTCTTTTCCGCGTTTCAAAGCAGCGCAGAAAGTGCCGCCGTGTCAACACTTTTCCCGGAGAAAAGATACGCTTTTTGCAGAAAAAGGAAGCGAAAGAGGTCGCACACGACACGAATACGCATCATGCGCGAGAACAACAACACCACCACCGCGTCGCTCGCAGAACGAGTCAAACGCGCCATCCAATCGCGGAGAAAATTCATCGTCGAGAAGAAAAACGAGCTCGGGGAGAAATCCTTCCGGAGACTTCTCGAAACGGATTTACGCCTGAGCAAACGACAGTTGGACGAACCGACGGTGAAAGAGACCATCGGGAAACTGCTCCTCGAAGTGATTGAACGTGGAACGCTCGAGGAGGAGGACGATTTGGAGGAGGAGTCGGACGAGGACGAGTATTCGGAGGAGGACGACGAAGACGACCAGGCAAAGGTGTTGGTAAAAAGGAAGCGAAAGAAGTCAGAGAAGCAACCAACTCGCGAGAGGAAGACGGAAACGGAAACGCCGAACGCGAAAGTTTCGAAACTTCGCAAACTGTGCAAAGATGCCGGAATTACGAAAGCGACGCACGTGTTCATGAAGTTTAAAACGAATTTGGAGCGAGAGGATGCGTTGGAGAAGTTGCTCGGGGAACGCGCGTTGGATATTCGCGCGACGGCGCGAGAGTTGGCGAAAGTCAAGGAGGACATCGAACGGGAAAAAGATCTGGAGGATATCGACGCGTCGAATATTATCGAAGGTGGGAGACGAAGGAACACGAGGACGCAGGTGAGTTATAAAGGTTTGGACGCGTCAGAGAGCGAGGAAGAGGAGGAAGAGGAGGAAGAGAGCGACGTGGAGATTGAGAGCGACTCGGACGAGGAACGGAAGAAGTTAAAGAAGAAGAAGAAGAAAGAGAAGAAGACTTTGAAGAAAAAGAGTAGCTCTGATAGTAATACGAACAACACTAGGCCCAAAAGTAACTTGAAAAAGATGCAGAAGAGTGCGTCGCCGAAGGCGTTCACCGCGGCGAGTTCGAGCGATGATGACGAATGATGACTGTGAGGTGCGCGCGCACGAGAGATATCAAATCTTTCTTAATATACAGCAACGGATAAAACTATATAAAGCATCTCTAACTACAAATTCTCTAATAACTACTTCGCCTCTTTTGTCTTTACCTTCTTCTTTTTCTCCTCTTTCTCCAATCGCTTCTTCTCCTTCAACTGCGCAATCTTTTCTTCGATGAATTTCCTCTTCAGCTTCTCTCTCGCTTCGACGGTTTCCATCTTCGCCTCTTCCCTCTCTCGCCTCGCCGCTTCCGTCTCTCTCGCCACGTCTTCAACCAACCGTCGCTCTTTCTCTCGCTTCTCCTCGTCTCTAAATTCTCGCGCTTCCCTTTCTTCGTCCTCTCTTCGCCGTTGCTCCCGAAATTCGTTCCGTTCTCGCTCTTCTTCGTCTTCGTCTTCGTCCTCTCTTCCCGCGTATCTGCGTCTTTCGTACGCGCTCCCAAAATCGTACTCGTACTCCTCCTTTTCCTTTTCCTCCAGTCGTTTCCGTTTGAAATCCATACACTCGAATCCGTCTTTCGGTATTTTCATCGTCGTCGTTCCTCCCAAATCGTCGTCTTTCGACAACTTTTCGTACAAACTCGCTTTCGTCTCCAGCGTCGTTTTCTCTCTCTCCTCGTCTCTGACGTCTTTTCCATTCCGTTCGCGAACGCCTTTATTCTCTTTCAACAATTCGCGCTTCGCGTTTGAAATTATTCGCTTTTTCGTTGGTCTTTTTCCTCTTTTCGTCGTCGTTTCCTCCGTCGTCGTCGCCGAAGAGGAAGGTTTACCAAACGCGGTTTCCGATTTCAATTTCGCCTTCTCCGCTTCTAAGAACACGAGCGAGGCGTGGGTGATATTTTCGATCGGTTTCCGTTTCCGCGGGAGGCACGAACCAGACGCGAGCCATCCGAGGTTTTCACATTCGGTCGTCTTTTTGCGTCTCTGCGTTTCACCGCGCTCGCTCGGAGCAGTGACACCACTCATTCGCGTGAGTAGTATTCGCGCGTTCCGTTGTATGGCGAACGATTGGAAAACTTGTAATTGTATAAAATCCTTCATTTCTCCCCGCGCGAAACGAGAGAGAACGACCGGGTTCTCCTCTTCCTCTTCCGCAAAGAAGCGAGGAAGAAGAAGCATCATGTCGTCGTCGTCTTCGTCGTTTCGTCCTCTCAAAATGATGTGCGTTCTCTTTCTTTCTTCTCTCTCTGTCTCTCTCGCAACGCACGAAGCGTTTCAACTGTTTTTAAAGCGCACGCGTTGGGAATATTCTCCGTCCGTCTGTCGCTCTCAAACGTTCGCTTTCGGAGCGCAAACAGAGAGGCGCTTCATTCGAAATCATCGCGAAAAAAAACACCTGTTCTTTATACGCACTCTCTCTTCCTCAAACTTTGTCGCTCACGATGCGCTTTTTCTTCTCACGCAGTATATACGTCGTCCTGTCCGTGTGGATGATGCGAAAACTTGAGGGGGTGACGGCGTCTCGAGAGACAAAAATTGCATTCGGAAGCTGCAACAAGCACCAAAAAATGAACGCGACTTCAATATGGACCTCGATCGAACGGACACACCCGAACGCATTCGTATGGCTCGGAGACGCGGTGTACGCGGACACTCGGATTACGTTCGAGAAGAGGAAGTATTTTGGAGAGAAGTTCCACGCGGAAGCGTACGCGGCGGTGAAGCGGTTCCCGGCGTACGAGAGGCTGGCGAAGAAAGCGCGGATTTTAGGGACGTGGGACGACCACGATTACGGCATGAACAACGCGGGGAAACATTGGGAACACAAGGAAACGGCGAAAGAGTTGTTTTTAGATTTTTTGGACGAAGGGAAGGAGACGGAGCGACGGTTGGAAAGAGACGGGGTGTACGAGAGTTATTCCGTGTACGAGGACGACGAGGCGAAACGAGGCAGGGAGGTACAGATTCTATTGTTGGATACTCGGTGGAACTTCGTCGATGGATCGACGCCTGAAGATGGAGAAGCGGATATTTTAGGTCCAAAGCAATGGGAGTGGTTGGAAAAGGAGTTGATGAAACCGAGCAACGCGGAGGTGACGTTGATTGGGTCCTCGATACAAGTGTTCGCCGAGCTCAATCAGATGTATAAAGCGGTGAATTATAAAATCGCGAGAGAATTCGGGAAATCGATAGAGAATTGGGGTTCGTTTCCGTCGAATCAAAAGAGGTTAATGCGTCTCGTCTCCAAGGCAAAAGAGAGAAGGGTTATATTCTTATCCGGCGACGTGCACGTAGGGATGATTGACGTTCGAGCGCCCGGATGTCATTTACCGTACGAGAGCATAGACGCGACCAGTTCTGGAATCACGCACGTCGCGGTGGAAGAAGTCCGACCAAAATGGGTGACGTATTTTTACAAAAAGATGACGCCGTCCAAGTTCATGCCGAGATGGTGGTACCCGAAGAATATCGTTCCCGATATCTACATGGGGTTAAACTTTGGCGAAGTTTTAATACATTGGGATAAAAACAGCCTAGACGTGAACATCTTGGGCGAAAGCGGTGAAGTCGTCGTATCCAAGGAAGTCTTATTTTCCTCGCTCGAAGCGCCAAAAGGAGGAACGACGGCAGAGCAACCCACATACGAGGAATGTTTCCGCGAGCGTTCGATGTCCGATTTTCAAAAACAATGGACCTTTCACAAAGCGGCGTTTTTCATCGTGTTCCCGTGGATCGTAGTTTTGGGTTTCGGCCTTTGGGCGTGGTACGTACTCGTCGTAAAAACAATCTGTTGCAACCCGAATATAGGTCGACGAAAACGACGTTCGAAAATAGATTAAAAACAATGGCATGCGGTAGCAATACTAAATATTTGGATGTAGTAGCAATACTTCACTTTCATTTTGCAACGATACGATATATGATACACGTTACTAGTCATTTCTAATTTTTGTCTCTGCTATTTTAAAGCCTCGCGCTCACCTCTAAATCCTTCTTCAACTTCTTCACGTCCCCTCTCTTAATCTTCCAATCCCCACCACTGGTTTTCCCATCCGCACTTGGCGCTAAAAACCTCGGCACTTCTTTCGACGGATCCAAGTTATACGTCTCCCGAATCTCTCTCTGCGACATCCCCAATTTCGCCAAATACAAATCGTCAATCAACGTCTCCCCAGTCGTCCTCGCGTCTCCGCACAACTGCACCACGCAATCCGCCAATATGCTCGCTTTTCTCCACGTATCTCTTTCCCCTAACTTAAAATTCGTCGCCGCTAAACTTTCGATAATCGTCGCCGGCCACAACGCGTTCCCGGTAATATTCGATCCCTCGCCTTCCGCCGCCGCGCCGAGCGCGACCATGGACATCCCACATTTTGACATGTAATACGCCGTCTTCCCTGCATATTCCGTGTAACTCTTCGGTAACGGTGGTCCCATGCTCACGACTCTCCCCCACTTATTCTTCAGCATGTGTTTCATGCACTCTCTCGTCATGATAAACGCGCCTCTGGCGTTGATGCCGTTGATCAAATCATATTTGCTCGTCGGCGTGTCGATCATGTTTTGCCACCACAACGCGCTCGCGTTGTTCACTAATACATCTACTCTGCCGAAATGTTTCACCGTCTCTTCCACCGCTTTGACGCACGCGTCCGCGGATCGTAAATCCACCACCACGGGTAACGCTCGAACGTTTGGATATTTCGATTCGATTTCCGAGCAGACGGTGTAAATGGTTCCCGGTAAAGTCGGGTGCGCTTGGACGGTTTTCGCCGCGATGACGACGTGACATCCACGACTAGCTAACGCCAAAGCGACTTCGCGCCCGATACCTCGGGAGGCGCCGGTGATTATGGCCACTCTGTTCGTCAAGTCTGGGGCGGAGGGAAGTGGCATTTGAGGGAGAGATATTAAGTGACGTCGTCTCGTTATCCAAAACTCCTTTCAAGTCTTGTGAAAAATGGGAGAAAAATTGTACGTATCGCGCAAGATGTTTTGTATTTATCACACGGCATATTCCTACTAAAAACTCTCTCTCCAACAGCGTTCGTTATTATTATTCAGTCGTTTCCATCGGCGAGGACCCGGATGATGGTGATGATGATGCTCTGAGATTTTCGTCCTCTTCGCTGAGCGGCGACAAACCGCTCCCGCTCGTTCTCTTACGCAAAAGAGGCGAGACGGAAACGTTTTGACCGGCGGCGATTTGCGCGAACACGTGCGAGGATAACGCGTTGACGTCGATGGCGTTATCGGTGTTGTTCGTGGAGAGTTGAGTGAGAAGTTGTTGGAGTTGTTGCATGCTCAAACCGCCGGCGCCGTTGTTCGCTTTTTCGGCGTCGTCGGAGGAGGTGCTCGTGTTCAAACTCGCCGCCGCTTCTTCCGGGCGTAAATACGGGTGTCTGAGAATATCTGGAACCTCTATTCTATTCTCCACTCGCCGCTCTAAACATCGCTTCATTAAATCAATCAAGTGATCGTTTTTAACCGGTAACGGAGGGAATTCGATGGTATGGTTCGGGTCGGTGATTGCGTGGAGCTTTTGTACCAAGCCGTTTATTTTGCTAAACGGCGTGTGTCCGTATGCCATTTGGTATAAGATGCACCCTAACGACCAAATATCGCTGGCTCTTCCGACTGGAATCATATCGCCGTAGGCGGATTTTTGTCCGTTGAGAATAGCTTCCGGGGACATGTAATTGATGGTACCAACTTGATGGTCGCGAACGATGTTCGTGTGATTCGGCGCTTGGTTGTGATTGATAGCCTTCGCGATACCGAAATCGATAAGTTTCAGAGTTCCTTCGACGAAGAGAAAGTTAGCAGGTTTCAAATCCGAGTGCACGATTCGAGCTTCGTGTATAGTTTTCACCGCTTCGACCATTTGCTCGAAATAGAGACGCATGAAATTGTCGTCTACGAGTTGCGCGTGGCCGCTCTCCGCGCGTTGGCGCTCGCGCTTGTTCAACATTTTCGCTAAATCAATCTCCCCAAACTCCAAAACCACTAAGATTAACCCTTCGTTTGGACAGACTTCCGCGTCGACGATTTGAACGATGTTATCTTTCCCTCGAAGACGTTTCAAGAGTTTGATTTCATCGATGAAGCCATCCACGGTTTCCTTCTGCTTGCCTTGTAAACGAATCCTCTTCAACGCCATGATCTTCCTCTTTTGCGAGACGACTTTATATACCTTACACGTGCCGCCTTGGCCGATACACTCTAACTTGGCGTATCTCGCGCCATTCACGACTATATGTTGATCGTCTTCCCGCTTTAACGGCTGTTTGGAAGATGATGATGTTGGTTGCTTCTTGCTCACCGGCGCTTGCGCGTTCGATGTTGGATGCGCCGCCGAGGAGCTCGATTCATTCTTATTCTTACTACTATTACCTTCTGCTGCTGCTGTTAGTGTTGTTGCCATGACCGGTCGCGTGACCGTAGTTGTCGTCGTGGCTGATTTTTTGCTCGATTCTAATGCCGCCGCTAGTCGCGCGCGCAAACTTTCTGTTTTCTGAGCCGTGAGCGGATTATTATTATTATTGTTGTTGGTGGTGGTGGTGGTAGGCGTCGCATGCGCGTGATTATTCCCCACTGTTGCTGCCGTTGTGACCGTATTGCCAGCATTGGTGCGGTCGCCGCTCAAACTCGAACTCGTGGTGGATGTGTGATGATGCGTCGGTTGCGTCATCGTCGGTTGCTGAGAAGTCAAACACCCCGTGGTGGTGTTCATCAGCGTCGGATCGTGCACGTACCCACTCTGTCGCCGTCTCGCCGCGGTGTGCGACACCATCGGTTTCGAGTCAAACGTCAACGGTTTCATCGCCGACGGTGGTTTCTTCATCGCGCTCGTGGTATTGTTGCTCATCATTCTCACCCCGCCGTGCAACGTCGCCGTTCTTCCGCCTTCCGTCACGTCTCTCACGTAGGGCGACGGAATCGCCGTCGTAAAATCAATATTCTTCCCTTGCACGTCTTCCAGCATAATCTCCAACGCCTCTTTCGGTTCACAATTCGCTTCTAACCCTTTCTTCAAGATTTTAATCGCTTTCTCGTCGCCTTTCAATTGCCCGCCAAACGCCGCCCACTCGCACCAAAAAATCGCGTGCGTCTGCCCGATGCCTTGCGACTTCAAAAACTTAAACGTATCTCTCGCGTCGTCCGTGTTGTGAACCATTTGTTGTCTCGCGTAACCTAAATACACTCTCAAATAATCTTCGTTCTTCGCGTTCCCACTTCTCGGCAGCGTTTTCGTCGCCAACTCGTACAACCGATACAGCGATACGCCGTTTCTCGATCCGGTCACCACGTTTACTTTCCCAGTCATTTTCTCCGCAAACATGCCTTCCTCCCCCTCTAAAAACTCCAACCACGCTTGCGGTGACGTCGGGTTCGCTCTCACCGCCGTCGCTCTTTCCACGCGACTCGATTTCTCTCTCCACGGCGTATCGCCTTTATGTTTCAAATACTCGCCTAAAACGCCTTCCCACGAGCCTCGGTCGCGCGAGGAGCGCACGTTGGTCGTGATGGTTTGCGTCATGTTTTCCCGCTGTCCTTGAGCGTTGTTCAAAGAGATGGTCGCAGTAGTAGAAGAACCACCACCGATTACTTTTGGAACGTAGTCGGATAAACCTTTATCTTTCTCGTCGTTCGTAGTATTCTTCGTTGTATTGGTCTCTTCTTCTTTGAAACTCTTCCCATCAAAATTCTCCTTGTTGTTGTTGGTGTTGTTCTCGTTGGTCGTGAACAAAGTTTGATTCTTTCGATCGTCGTAAACGCGATGATCGCGGTGACTGCTCATCGCGAAGAATCACAAGTTCGTCGCGTGTATACGCGTCACGAAAAGAAGAGTCTCGTTTTAAAAGAGCTTCTCAACCAAATCAATCCACACGGGACACACAAACAAACGGTTCCAAAACGCTTTCAAAAATGAGATATATCCTTTTCACACGAAACACATGCACTGCTCTCCGACAAACAACAACAACAACAACACTAAACCTTTCTCTCTCTCTCTTCAAAAAAGGAATACTACCAGCACTGAATGCGAAAGAGGGAAATTTGTGTTTAGAATACTATATGCGCGCGCTTTAGAGAGAATGTGCGGTCTGAGAAAGATTTAAAAATTTCCCTTTTCCCCCTCTTGCGCGTCAAAGGAGCGGAGGCACAAAAAAATGCATTTAGGGTCACAGTCATTTTTTTTGGTCTCGATTGCCCACTTTTTGGTCTTCCGCTGCCACTTTTGAAGAAGGTCTGCCTGCCACTTTGGAAAAAAGAAGCAAAAAGAAGACATGAGACGAGCACTGTGAATCAGCAGCTTTTGTCTTTGTTGTGTTGTTCTCGCGCGAAGAGGAGAGACGTTTATCATAAAAGGCTTTGGTGAAAGAAAGGGAGCGGAGTTGTTGTTGTTGTTGACACGCTTTATTGAGAGGACAATTTACCACCTGCGCTTTAAAGCAGATATTCCTCTTCTCTTTTTTCTTCTGTTTTTAGGAAATGATGATTACGACGACGACGGCGTTGACGAAAGCGCTTCTTTCTCTTTGTCTTCTTTTACACGTCTTCTCTGTTGAAGTCGAGGCGATTCGACCGATGACGACGGAAAGGATGCCGTCATCACCACCCAAAAACAAGTATAAAACGAACGAGGAGTTACGCGACGCGTTCGATGCAATCGCGAAGAACTGCGTGGAGACGTCCCAGGGGAAACGGCACGGAGAGGTGATTCCAATCGGCAGTTCGGTCAACGGGTTCGAGATATTCGCGATGCGAGTGAGGAACTTATACGATGACCACCGAGACAAGGGCAATAACGGAGAGAGGACGACGAGCGAAAATGAAGAGGATGAGGACGAGAATGTACAAACGACGCCTTCGTTTGGATTCATCGGGAATATGCACGGCGACGAACCAGTCGGGAGAGAAATAACGTTGCGCTTAGCGGAGTGGGCGTGCGGAGAGGACGACAATCATCGCGAGAACGAGGAATCCTCCTCGTTTTTTGGGAACGATATCGAGAAAGCGAGTAAAGTGAAAACGAAAGCGACGTTGTATTTCATCCCGACGTTGAACCCGGACGGGTTTGCCAAACGGAGACGAGAGAACGCGAACAATATCGATTTGAACAGAGATTTTCCGTTTATCGAATTCGCGAAACCGGAACCGAGGAGAGTGCCGCATCACGTGAAGATGGGGGCACCTCACGTGCAAAATAGGAGGGTGAATGATTTATACGACAATACCTTGAGGCAGTTACAACCGGAAACGCGGTCGATTATTGAGTTCAGCAAACGAGTTAATTTGACCGGCGCGTTGAATTATCACGAAGGCGCGTTGGTCGCGAATTATCCCTGGGACGGGAATCTCGATGGATCCACGAAGTACTCGCGAGCGCCGGACGACAAGATTTTCAAACGCGCAGCCTCGTTGTACGCGCAATCGCACGGTGAAATGAAAGAGTCCAAAGAGTTTGTCGGAGGCGTGACGAACGGCGCGCAGTGGTACCCGTTGTGGGGCGGCATGCAAGATTGGCACTACGTCAAGACGCAAACTTTAGACATTACGATTGAAGTGAACGATCGCAAATGGCCTTCGGAGGATGAAAGACTCGGTGAGATTATCCGCGCGCACTGTCGAGCGTCTATTGATACCGCACACGACGTCATGTTTGTTTCCGCTCGCGGGTTTGTGTTCGATAAGAGTTCGAACGAAGCGTTGGAGAAGTGCGAAGTGCGCGTCGAAAATTTAGATTTCGATCGACAACTTCGCAACGATGGGCAAACGAATAAACCACCGCTGCCGGTGTTTACGAATAAGAGAGGATATTTTGTGAAACCAGTTTTTATTGCTGGCGAGACGAGCGGAGGTACGACGAACACGTTTGAAATTATGGTGACGTGTCCGGACGCGTCGCAGACGCATCGGCAAAAGATTACCGACGTGGACGTCTCAAATGGCGTCGATTTGGTCGTTCGCATCTTAACTTCAAACAGTAAAAAGACCGTAGACGTGAAGCAAATGGCTGCTTTGAGAGCTTCTTCTTCTTCTTCTTCTTCTCCTTCTTCTTCATCATTCCACGGTGGGGCGCGCTCGCAGCGCGGCGGCGCCACTCGAATATCGCCAAAGAGTAAGAAAAGTAAATACATCCTATTTGGCGTAACGTTAACTATTATCGTTATTCTCGTTCGCCGCCAACGCCGTCGACGTGCTAAATTGAACGCAGTGAGGAAACTAGAAACGAACGGGCAAACGTTTTTGAATTCGCCCGTACCGAAAGCGAGTAGTTTGATATCTTAGAGATTGTAGAAGTAGTAAACGCGTTGAATATATTAATAATATAGTAGTAGTAAACAGATAGCATTAAAATAAAAACAGGCTCTATCTTTAAGCGTCCTCTGTCGTTCTCCACCGCGTGCGCGCACACATTTGAAAATACAATTAAAATACAGTATATGTCGCCGCGCGCGCTTGAGAGCGTGGTGAGCCTTCTTCGTCCGTTCGTTCTTTGATTTTTTTTTTTCGTTTTCTTCTTCGTTTTCGTCGAACATGTATATACCTGAGAGCAGCAGTCGCATTCTTTATTGAATCATCGCGGGATAACTCCCGTGTCTCTTCAAATCGTGCACGTCGATGACTTCTCCGATCATATCAGAAAAGGACTCCACGCGGAAGACGTTGCCGCACATTTGCCCGGACGAGTTCACTCTCGGAATCGATCTCACCGGCATCGTCCCGTACTTCCTGAAGCCTCTCATGGCAGTCTCTCCAGACTTTGTCGGTCCACACGCGACGCCTTTCTCCCCGGGAACCCACCCAATTGTCCCTTCCGCGACGAACACCGCCCCTTTGGGAAACGGACTCGACGCCGGGAAACACTCGGAAAACAACTCGTTCTTCTCCTCGGTCGAAACGAACAAACAATCGCCTTTTTCTCCATCCGGCGCTAACCCCCAATACAATGGCATTGGATTCCTCGTCGAATCTCTCGCCACGATTAACCTGTGCGCCTTCTTATCGTAAATCACAAACGCGAAGCCTCGCTTCCCTTCCGCTTCGTTCGCCTCGGCGAGTTGCTCCAACTTCGACGCGATGAAGTCCGTGTTCAGCGCCGGATCGCACTTGTGCGTTCTCCTTTCGTGTAAGCGAAAATTGTTCGACCAGCGGTAGAAATCGAGCATACGTTGCGCGTTGGAGACTTGCGCGTACGCGTCCACGTGTTCGCCTCTGTTTTTTATATTGTTCGGAGAAGTATATGTAAGTATTTTTAAACTCTCTTCAAAAGTGGTGTTGTTTTGGCGTTTTCAGGGACACAAAATGAAGATATTTTCACACCATCTGTGCACCTCTTTTCCGCGCGCGCGAACATTACAAACGAAGAAGACAAAGAAGAACAAAAAGAAGAACAAAAACGAACCTGACGAAGGCCGAGTGCATGTCGTCCAGTGTGTGCAAATTCGGCACGCAAAAGTCCCCGCAGAACAGCACCGTCACCTCGTCGTCCG
>Ga0209309_10003676_pt1 | contig 13100 bp, 4 predicted proteins | sample COGITO_mtgs_1204_2_FD_184807 | JGI IMG/M metagenome (GOLD analysis project Ga0209309, IMG submission 184807) | Pelagic marine microbial communities from North Sea - COGITO_mtgs_120412 (SPAdes) (version 2) | ecosystem: Environmental > Aquatic > Marine > Epipelagic ...
CTCGGCAAGGTCACTGGTCAGGGCCGCGGTCCGAGGCGGAGCATGTGAGGCGGGGAGCCAGCGACGCCGTTCTTGAGCGAGGTTGTCGCGCGCTCGCGCAACCTCGAGTCTGGCGGCGACGAGGTGAGTGCGCTTCACCGGCTCGATGGGTTGATGGCTGCGCGTGGATGCTGACGTCGAGCCGTCTTCGGTTGGGGGAGTCGGCGATGGAGACGGAGGGGATACCGGAGCGGGCGTCTCTGGAACGCCAAGGCGGGCGCGCAGGACGGCGCAGTTGCAAGGATTGCGATGCGCGCAGGGTTTCACCGGAGGAGAACGCTCGGGGTCGGGCGACTGATCTGGGAGGAGCCCATCAGCGGAGACGACGGATGTGCGGTTGGGTCCGTTGGGAGCGGAGTGGCGAAGGGCTTCCGGGGGCATATCACGACGGCGGTGCGGCCAGGGGTTGGGAGAAGTTTCGGCGTCTCGCCCCGTGACCCAGCGCTCGTCGTTGCCGCGCCAGGTGCCGTCGTACTTGACGTCGAGCGATACATGCGCATTTCGGAAGCGAGACGACGGCGGTGGGCGCCAGTCCGCTGGAGGGCGAATGTTGTTGTTGCGCCAGCGCGATTCTTCAAGAAGGTTGTTGTGGCGAGGGTTTGTCGGGAGAGTCGGCGGGCGACGGATGGGCGGCGACGGAACCGGCAGCGGGATCAGTTCGGGCGCGGACGCGCACGAGCTGAGCTTCTGCGCCGTGCACGGATGGAGCGACGGCATGAGCGGAAGATGGCTGGGGTTGAGTTGGAGAAAACCTGGCGGTGGACGCAGGATCTGGATTGGCATGGAGCGCGGAAGAGCGGCACTGCCCGAGGCGGCAGGGCTGCTTGGGTCGTACGGAAGGGGTGCGGCGTCGGAGGAGCCACAAGCAACGGAGAGTTGCGGGGGCTCAGAGGGGCCGGCGAGGGATTCAAGGGTGCCCGGTGGCAGCTGGAGCAGGGCGTCTCTCAGCCGCGCCGAAAAAAGTTCTTGAGCTGAGCAATTTGCGGGGGCATGGCGTGCTTGCCAGTAGCCGCGTCGGGGTGGTCGCCAGCACCAAAGTTCTTGCACCGAGCGGCGGCGAGGTTCTTGCAGTGCTGCGGGTGATTGTTGTTGGCGAGCGACTGGAGGAGCATCGTCGCGACGTAGGGCCAGCAATAGGCATTGAAGTCGGTGCCCGTTGCTTGGCAGAAGCCGCCAATGTCGACGGTGTCGGGCGGCAGGGCCACGTACGATTTGGTTTGCGCGTCGTAGTAGTGGCGCTCGAACTTGAGGTTGCGGCCGCTCCAGGTGCACTTCTCGGCAAGCGACTTCGGAGCGATGACGGGTTTGTCGCCGGCGCCAGAGGGCTGGCGCGCGGGGGGCGACGAGGACGCGGATGCAGCGGGCTTGGAGTTGGGGTTGGAGCTGGAGTTGGGGCGGGAGCTGGAAGAGGTAGGTGCGGACTTCTGCTTCTTGGTCGACGGCGGTTTGGTGGCGGGGGAGCCACCACCCGAACCACCGCCACCACCGCCACGGCCGCTGCCACTGCCGCCGCCGTTCCCGTTGCTGGAGGCCGACTCACGAGCAAGTTGGCCGACGAGCGACGGGTACGCATTCGAAAGGGCGAAAAGGTCGTCTTGTGCCTTGTAGGCGTCCGTGAGCATCTCGAAACAGTGATCGCCCTCCTCGAGGAACGACGACGGCGCCTTGGCACCGGGAGGAGATTTGGTCCAGAGGACCCATCGGCGCGAGGCGAAGCGGAGCGCCGAGTCGATGACTTTCAAACCGAGCACGGTGTGGTCGACGCCCATCGGCGCCGCTGCGATGTAGGCGATGACCGTATCAACGAGCTCGGAGAAGCCGTGCTGAGCATCATGACGCGCATACGCAAGGCCGGAGAAGAGACGCGCTGCCATTTTCCCCGTCGCGGAAGCCGTTGCGGTCAGCCACTGCATGTTCTTTGGGACGACCTTCGGCGCGAGCGAGCGACTCCGGTGAGCATGTAGGCGAACGAGAAGCTGCTTGTGGAAGTCGAGCGAGTCCCACTTGCCCGCGAGCAGGTCCTTGATGAAGGACTCGTCGAGCTCAAAGGTGTAGTCGTGCGGCTTGACCGAGCCATCATCTTCAGTGACCACGCACATTGAGAGGTACTTGTTGAGGTGCGGGCGCGCCTCAGCAAGGGTCTTGAAAAGAGGGTCGGGATGGTGAAAGTTGGAGAGGAGGGCCTGGGTAACGAAGACGTTGCGCCGGGCGAAGAGGAGTCGGAGTCGGTTGACGTCGGAGGTTGCCGTGTCGAGGAGAGCAAGTAGGCCCGACGTCTGCTCATCGTATTGCGATGTCCCGTCCGCAGCGGTGCGGTTGGGAACGACGACAAGCTGACCAGTCACCGCCGGCGACAGAAGGAAGAGGCCGAGCTCGCGCGTGTAGCGCAGGGCGACTCCGCTCGCCGAAGAGGCAAGGGAGCCCCCCGACGAGTCGGACGACGCAGTCGGGGTGTCGTTCGCCTCATCCTGCGTGTCTTTGTGCGCAAGCAGCAGAGCACACCGCTCTTGCGCTGACTTTGCACGCGCATCGTGTACATCGAGCAGGCCGACCTTTCCCTTGAGGTTGGAGTCGAGAGCGAACAGGGCGGCGAGCGACGAGTTGTCGGTCACGTCAAGCAGGTTGTCGGCGAGACCGACGGCGAGTTGGAAAGCTTGCGACGCAGGAGTGCCGGCGACGAAGTCGGGGAGCGACTGCATATGCAGCAGGACCGTGTCAAAGCGCTTGCGAATGACTGTCGAGCCCGGCGTCCCATAGGAGAGGCGATCGGCAACGTCGGAGACGGCGGAGAGGAAGCTGGATGGGGCGACGGCGAGGGCCGCAGGCCACGCAGTGGTCACCATGTGAGCAGCGAGGAGCGCCGGCTTCGAGTCGTCGCCGAGAGACTCCATGGGGCCAGTTAGCTGCGGTGCTACTAGCGAGTTCGCAACAACGAAGTACTGCGAGGTGAGATCCTCACGGTCAGAGAAGTGAAGGCGAAAGCCGAGCAGACCAACGAGGTCGGCGGCCGGAGCGAGGCTGCCATCGGCTGGCTGGACCAGGTCGCCGAACATGACTCGGCTGGGCCATTGGGAGGACAGGTTGTCTGGCGTCGGCGATGAGACGGTCGGGATAAGGTCAATGTTGCGTAGGGGAAGAAGGTCGAAGGCGCCCGCCAACACGGCGTTAACACGCATGAGTAGCGTGGTGAGGGCGTTGGCAGGGGTGACGGACGGTGAGAGCTCGAGGTCGATGCCAGCCTCAACGAGGCGAAGGAGAGCTTCTCCAAGACGATGCGGAGCTACGATAAACTCGCCAACATGCTTGCGGAGAACTTCCGGAGCCGGCTTGAAAGCACGAAGGAGCAGCGATTCGACGAGGTGATGGTCCAGGCACGGATGAGCTGGATCAAGCTCTGGGTCGGCGATGGCGCCCAAAACAGAGAGCCATTTGTCCAGAGGCGTGTCATGCGCATGGATGTAGAGGATAGACGTGGAATTATAATCCCAGAGGTCATGGTGTTCGACGCGTCCGGCGTCGGAAAGCGCGTCAAAGTCAGAGGCGTCGGTGATGACGTTGGAGGAGCCGGGTAGCGGCCGCAGAGCGAACGGCATGGCAGAAGATGTCGAAGAAGGAGGAGAAAAGAACAATTTAGCGTGAACGTTGACCGTAAACTAGCGAGAACGGGTAGCCAACGGTGGTAGTAAGGCGCGAGGAAGCCGTAGAGCCGCTGCCGAGCGTGACGAAGAAGTGAAAAGAAGAAAACACCAAAAGCGCAGCACGCAGGGTGGTGCAGCGCAGCGGTGTTTGAAGCGGCTGATGTGGGTAGATCCGCTTGAGAGTCGAAACGAGCGAGCCCAGAAAACTCGGCAAATGCTTGCCGAGTTCCCATGGACTTCTGCGATCGTTTCACTCTTCTGGGTGTTCCTTCTGCCGTTTCTGTGGCGTATGTGTGGCGTATGATGACGCACAATGACGCTACAATGACAGGTGGAAGGCAGATGGACACCCCAAGCCACCACAGTGGTGCTACCCCCCTCAGCAAGAGACAAGAGGTTACAGCAGAGCAGTAACATTAAGTCTCTCGGAAAAGGCGGTGCAGGGGAAAGTGGGTTTTGTTATGAGGCCGGCGCCTCAGTAGAGGTGGCGCCGGAGGAGGCCCTTCTGACAGCTCCACTTGCCACGGCAGCGTCGGTGGAACCAGAGGCCCTTCCTGCCGTGCTCCACGTAAGAACGCGCGCGTGAGGAGAAGGACGAGGCGAAGGAGCGGCATCGCCGTGACAGCCGCGGTGTTGCTCGGGCGAGGACGGGGGCGCGAGCAACAGGAGGGTGAAGAAGTGTGGCCGGAGCTCGAAGAACGGGGAAGAGGACGCCCGTGTCGCTGGTGGCTGAGGGCGCCGAGACGGCGTCGAGCCTTTGAGGGAGGACACACAGAGGACGCAATTGGTCGTCTGCGCGTCGGACGTGCGTCAGGCACGAGTGAGCGGCAGGGGGAATCGCGATATATGCCGAGCGAAGAGCGCGTGTGGCCCGCGAGGGGGCGCACAAGAGTCGAACTCGGCAGCCGCAGGATTCCATGCGTTGCGTTGCCGCTGCTCACTCGCAGCAGTGACGGTTGGGTCGCGAATTGCGTACGTCGACCTCCGCCAGCCGAGCCAGGTTGCTGGGCTCAGGCGGAGGGGAAAAAGGTAAAGGTCGGGAGCGGCGCGGGGCGCTGCCTTGGGAACCCGGCCGACAGCGACAGAGGAGCGAGACGGGAGATGGCTGGGCACTCAGAATGCCTGGCGAGGAGCGGAGGCAGGGCTGTGGGAGCCCAGCTCAAGAACGGCGAAGAGACGGTCGTGACGAACGACGTACACGTCGCCGTCAGGGAAAGACACATCCCATTGTGGATTGGCAGTGGAGGAGGACGACGCCGAGCGCAGGACGCGACCGGCGTAGTGTACCTCTGAGCCGTTGAGGCGGAAAGGGACGGCGACTTCGATGCCAGGGGCAATGTTTTCTCGGCCGATGGGATTACCAGCGTCGCAGAGGCCAGACGCTTCAACCTCGCAGTCGAACGCGTCATCGTCGTCTTCGTCATCAAAGTTCAGAGTTTGCTGAGCCGAGTGCCTGGGTGGCGTGAGCGGAGTAGCACGGATCTCGGCAGGAAGGCGAGCAAGGGGCCGGCGTGCGGGAGAGCAGTCGGAGAAGCCGGAGACGGCATCGGAGAGGTGGGCAACGCAGTCGTCGGCGTCGATGGTGGGGAGGTTGCGGGAGAGACGGGACGTGATCGGCGCAGAAATGGCGGAGAGGAGAAACTTCTCGTACTCGGCGGGCTCCATGTGGGCATACGTGCGGATGGACTCGGGGCAGAGCCATCGCACCATGGCCTGAATGGTCGCGTCGCTCGAGTGAAGAGCCAGGAGCGCACTGGCTAGCCAGACGCGACCACTGTGAAGCGAGAGCGTCATGGCTACCGCCGGCCCAAGTGCCAAGGTTGCAAGGGCGTTGAAGGTGTTGTCCGCCTGCGCGTGCGTGAGCGAACGGGACGTGTCGTCAGAGCAGAACAGGGGGCACCGACGGCGAGAGGAGGCCGGGACGGGGCAGAGGAGCTCTAGCTGCTGGAGTCGGAAGGCTGCGTTGGTGGGGTCGTCTGGAAGGAAAGGCAAGTACATGGGTCGGTCGCCGAAGTGTAGAGCAAAGGGATCGCTCTTTGTGCATCCCGGGAGCAGGATGGCGCAGTCGCCTACACGCAAGTCACGAAGCGCCACTGCCGGCGGGCTGTCATAGGTGACGCCGCTGATGCGCCACTTGAGGTTGCGGCGCGTCATGGAGGCGGCGCTGAAGTCGGCGGCAGTGTGATCGAGGAGATCGGCCTTGCGGGAGCCAGAGTGCCGCAAGGTGGTGAGAAAAGCGGCGAAGCTTACCCAGAAGGGGGCCTCCCAATCGACGATGCGATTACCTACGCGAACGGGTTCGTCATGTCCAGCTCCAAGGATGGCGGAGGTCTGCTGATTGGTGAGGGGCTCGCGGCGCGAAGGGATGAGGGATTCGGGGCCGTGGACCCGGATATACTCGGCAAGCAGGCCCGTGACCAGTCTGGAGATGGAAGGGGCCGGACACATGACGATGTCGTTGTGCCGGTGCACACGACGAACGGCGTCGAGGCATGCGCGTGCGCTGGCGGGTTTGGGAAGCTGATGGGAGCGGTTGCGGGGGACCATGGTGCGGTATGCCCAGAGGAGGAAGGCGGCTTGAATGAAGCATTCGCGGCGACGACCTGCGCGATCATGTCCCTCGTGCGCGTCTGGGCAGTCGCGCCATTCGGGAGTGCCGAGAATGCGACAGAAAGCAACCCACTTCTTCCATGCTGACCTGTCCTTAGCTGCCGTAGTGCGAGGGACGGCAAGATCAGGTGTGGAGTGCACGTCACGTATGAGAGCAGTCAACATGCTGGGGTCGCGGGGGCAGAGGCGGAACCGAGAGCCGTCCTGCGTGAGGGTCTCGACCAGGGAGGACTCTCTTGCCGGGAGAGAGACGCGAGCGGCGTGATGAGAGGACGGCGGCGGCGGCGGGTTGCGTGCCCATGCGTAGTCGGCGTGATGGAAGCTTGCTGGTGCGCGTGCGTTGCGTTGTCGGTCGGGCAATGGAGGCCCGTAGGAAGGGAGCCGTGGCGCGGATTGCAAGGGTAGGGACGGGGCGAGCTGCACGCTGCGAGGTGGGCGAAAGGGGGCGAGCAGCCGCGTGCGCGACGGGAGAGTCGGAGCCCGGGGCGCCGGCGACGGAGGCGACGGCGGTGGGCGGTACGCCTGGCCATCGCCGGTGATGTCGCTGCTGTATCGTTTGCCGAACTTGCGTGGACGTTGGTGATGTTGCTGCTCGTCACGCCAGAGGTCCAGCGGGGCCGGAGGGTTCGAGCCGAGGGAGATGTCGACTGCGGTGCGCAGGTCCTCGAGCAGCACGATGACGCTGGCGTGCGGGGGAAGCCACAGCAGCGCAACGCGCAGCTGGGCGCAGAGCTCGCTCAGTGTCTCAAAGTATCCACGACTGACGGCATCCGCCATCGCGTTGGCTGGTCCGTAGATGTGAGCGACCTCCGAGATGGGTGCCAAGCGACGAAAGTTGGGAAGGGCGAGGAGGCGCAGATGGACGAGCTGCATGAGGGGCGCACGCGCAGAGTGGTTTGCGACGATGAGCGCCGAAGTTAGCGAGTCCGTGAGAGCGAGAAGACGGCAATTGAGCGCCGAGGGGATGCTATCACCAAAGGTGGCGTAGTTGCCGAAGATGGCGACGAACTCAAGCACGTTGATCGGGAGCTCGGTCGGGCCGGCAAGGTCGCGAGGCAGAAGGGGGAGGTACCAGGCTTGACCGTGCATGTAGCCGCCTACTCCGGGGGTGGGAGTGCCCGATTTTGCGGCGTCGCTCGACATCACGAGGAGGGAGCCGGAGTGAGATGGCGGGCGGTTGGGAATGACGTGGGCAAGGACGGAGATGCCGGGACGTTCGATGAGGCGCGTGATCCACAGGCGCGCTTGATCTTGCATGGCGTCGGTGGGGACAAAGGGATGTTGGGGGCCGAGGCCTGCGAAGGCGCGGTGAGGGTAGTAGAAGTGATACATCGCCGCACGGAGTTCGCCGGCCCAAGGGAGAAGATGCTCGAGGAGGCCCGCAAGCGACTGAGCGTCATCGAGGCGCATCTTGTCACCAGCGGCAACTCGCTTGAGCTCGGCGATTGCGCGAGTTCGCTTCGGCGGCGGGATGGAGGCGACGCCGAATGTGCTGTGGAGGCGAAGGCCGGTCCAGAGGACCGACGAACCCGCTTGCCGCTTCTCAGCGATGGCCATCCTAAGGCCTACCATCGTGGTGACTTCATGCCAGCACGTGAGCAGCCTGAGGAAGCGGGCGAAGCCGACGCACTGGAAGACCGGATCGTCCGTGTAGATGAAGCACGAGTACAGACGTTCTTCATTGCGTCCGGTACGAAGAGTAACTTGACGACGGCGAGCGAGCCAGGCCGCGCAAGAGGGGGACGCGGCAGCTTCGGCGGCGAGGAAGGGGGCATCGAGCACGTCCATGCGGCGAGCGACGAGTTCGAGGAGCGAGTTGCCGAAGCGTTGAGCGAAGCCGCTGGCGTTGCCGATGCCGTAGCCAAACACGTGCTCGATGACGTGCGTGTACTGACACTCAGACGCGATGTCGGACAGCTTGAGCCAGAGCACCGAGGTCTTCCATATTTCTGATGGGTGCAGGAAGATCTGGTTGAAGCAGTCCTTAGTGTCATCGTTAAATGACAGCACGGGCTCGCGCCACACGCGGGCGGCGCCTTGCAAGACGGCGTTGTCCCGCATGGCGGTCTGGAGCCGGGGCTTGCTCTCAGTTGGGAACTTTTGCGTACCGTCGCGCAGGCACGATTTGAAGCCGATGGCGTCGTTCAGCGACGGGGCTAGAGCGCCGGAACTGTCGCGGCAGGGTCTCCGCGGAGCGCCACAGTCGCTGATGCGGCGTGGGCGGTCAGGCTCGAGCTTGCGTGCGCGAGTGCCTTGTGGGGTGCACCTGCACGGCAGGATGCCGAAGGCGACGATGACGAGCTGGGTGTCGCAGGTTTCTCTGTCGTACATGACGGTGCTCTCCTCGTTGTTGACGAACTCGACGTAGCCGAGCGACCTCAGGCGGCGGAGTTCCTTGTCGACGTTGGCGAAGCCGTCGGCGAGGGAGAGGAGATGGGGACAGACGACGATCTGAAGGTCAAGATCGGCGAAGAAGAGGGCGCCATGTCGGACTTGGTGACGAAGGGATTGGTCGGGGTAGTCGTCACCGAGGGCGTCGAAGTAGGCGGACGTGTTTAGGTGCGTCGGGAGTGGAGTGGAGAAATCGAGGGGGAGATAGTACCCGTCGGGGTGTTTGGAGCGAAGGTCCCACACGATGCCTTGAGCGGCGGGCAGGAAGCCGTCCTGTCCAATGACGACCGGCGCAAGGCGGCGTCGGGTGCGCACCGGGATCTCTTCACCGCGCTGCATAAACTTGAGCGCGTCGACGATGGCGAGCACCGCCGAAGCGAGCTTACGGATTGAACCGCCCATGAGGATGTCGCGTAGTGACATCGGTCTGTACGCCGTGACCTGCTGCTGAGGGTAGACTGGGGCTGGCAAGGTTGGCGTCGGCATTGGGGCGGCGAATGGAAGGTCGACGAGGGCTGGGTTGTCAAACTCGGTGTAGCATAGGCCACGCACGTTGAACGGGATGTCCGCGTTGTGGGTCGTGTCCACTTGATCCACCCAGGTAGAGAGATACGCCTTGTTGGGGTCGGAGACTGGGACGGCGTTGATGGCTCGGCGAAGGTGAGTGTCGATGCTCTCCAGTAGGGCGAGCTGGCTGGGCCAGGCCGAGGGAACGGCGGAAGGGGCGTAAGGCAAGGTGAGGACGGGGGTTGCCTGGGTGGCGCCATCGGAAATGGAGTGACGATGCGGGACGGGCACGCCATTTTGGCAGTGGGCGGCGATGCGTGCGAACGCTGAGGCCGCAGGGATGTAAAGCGGCGACAGAGCAACGTCGTCGAGAGAGGCCCAGACGGCCACCGAGAGCAGGGCTGGGTCGAGGCCGTCGACGACGGTCTCGTGCGGCATTGGGAAGGCGACCACTGTGAGCTCTTCTGTTGAGTGCACTAAGAAGCCGTGAAGTTTGCGCTCCTCCTCCGGGGATCGTCGTACGTCGACGACGAGGCGCTCGGCGAGGTTGACGGCCGAGTCGCGCGGTAGGGGGCTGCCGGAGTGGGTGGCGACGGGGAGCTGGAGCAGGTCGCTTGCGACGAGAATGCGGAGGGCACCGTCGCGAACCGAGACGAAGGCGATGGCGACATCGCCGTGGTCAAGGTAGGAGATAGGTTTGAAGTGGCGTGCTGCGCGTGTCTCGAGGACGTCGAGGCCGTTGGCAACGGCCGCATCCAGTGCTCGGGCAGTGAGGTACTGCAGCGACCGCGTGACAGAGCGGTCCGCCATGGCGTCCGCCATGCGGAAGCTGAGCATGTCGCCGACAATGGGGTCAATGTCGGCGTGCGGAATGGGCTCGGGAGGGAGCCGTAGTGGGGATAGGTGATCGGGAGAGCCGTCCATCAACCGGATCAGTTCGCGCCAGTCGGGTCGGTAGGCCCGTTTGTTGCGAAGCCAAAGCTGCTTGGGCGGGCCGAGCGGAGGGACACCTACGCGAGTGCACGAGGCGGCAAGGCCCTCCATGGAAAGGACAGAGTGGATTGTGGTAAGGTGTTGGGTAATCCGGGACACTGCCACGCTGCGCAGGAACCATGGGGAATCCCGGCTGTCGTGGAAGAGTTCGACATGGCGCATGTAGACGTCGGTGAACGACATCACCACGAGGTCGACTTCCGGGTCGTTGTCGATGCGGACGCGAGATCCAACGACGATCGGCGCAGAGGGGCCGCCGCAGACAATGTGGCCGGCGACCGTGGGGAACGTGTCGGAGACGACGTGGGGGATGAAGGTCATGGTGCCATCAAGGTATTGCTCGTCGCGAACGTCGGCGTCCGGAAGGGCGATGTCAATGATGCGAAGACGAGGGTGCCGCATTGGGCGGAGGGAGGGCGGATTGCCGATCCTCGCGCAGACTGATGCGGGCTCGCCACGGATCGCGCAGCGGCGGCGAAGGATAGGGCCGCCGTGATCGCGGGGCGAGAAGAAGTCGGGAGTGGAGAGGACTATTGGCGAGGGAAGGGCCAAAAGGTTGGTGCGAAGAATATCCAGCATGTCACGACCAACGGTGACAAAGTCGGCGTGCTCTTCAATCTCGAGGAAAACTAGTTTTCCCGCCTGCTGCAGACGGAGGACGGCGTGTGGGACGCTGTCGGTGACAAAGCGGGCTCGATAGTCAAGATTAGCACGCCGGGCACCACTTGGGGCGACCGGTTGGCACGGGAGGCCAGCTGAAAGGTGGACAATCGCTTCGGCGGGGATGGGGCAGGGAAGGTCGGCGTCGGCGAGGGGAACGGCAGCTGGATAAAGCACTGCGTTCACCCGCTGCTTGACGGGGGATTGCTCACAAAGAACAGCCACCCGCGAGCCGCGGTGCTCAAACGCCGCGGAGAGCGTGCCGATGCCGGCGAAGAACTCAACTGAAGCTGAGTGATCGCCTTGAAGTCCCCAGGTTGAAGATGGCGAGGGCGCGTTGCCGCGTGTCGTCGTCGCCAAGTAGCGGGCTCTGGCTGAGCAGAAGAGAGAGGAGAGCGCGGCTCGCTGGACCGCGGGGGAGGACGGATCCCACGAGGAGGGGCGCAACGCAGGGATGACCGAGAGGGCGGGTCCGTGCGGAGCGACGATCGGTACAGAGGGAGCCGTTGGTTTGGTGACTACGTTGGTGCTTGAATCGGCGCCGGGTAGGTCGGGTGCGCCGTCGAAATGTTGTTGGTGGGGTGGGCTGGGGCGCTTGCGGGGGCCACCTGCCGACGGCGGGCAGCGCGAGCTGCGCGCGTTGTGGATCTCAAACTTGTTCGAGTCGTCAGCAAGGACGCGTTTGAGAGTGCGAGTAGCGAGCTCGGTGAGCTCGCCGGAAGGACCGTGAAGGAACACGTCGACAATGCCGTCGATCGGCCCGTCGCTTCGAGCTGCTCGCGAGGAGGAGGGGGGGGCGGGCAGTCACAGGCGGTGCGAATTGAGTCGCATCGGGTGGTTTGGCACGCGAGGCCGCATGTGACTACCCTCAGAGGACTGACTCCCAAAACTTTGTGCAGCTTGGCACACAGAGGATGGGAAGAGAGGTCTCTGGGGCGAGTTTGACGACATCCCGGGTCGTGTGAGGTTCGCGCACGTGTTATGCACAACTCATTCGCACTCTCTCCCATGTTGGTGTTGGGAAGGGGAGAGGGGGCCTCATGCGGCAGTGCGACACCTGACGAGGCGGGCGAGTCGCCCGACGAGTCGAGGCCAGAAGGTTGCGCTGACGAAGGCGGGCAGTTGGTGGCCTCGCCTGTGTCGGGGTGGGGCGCAAGCCGTATGAGAATTTGTGACGAGGAGCGTGCCGCTCGCGCGTCTTTTGGACTTGGGAGTTGGGAGAAGGGGCTTGGTCGGTAGTTGGGGTCGGTCGACGAACCCTGGGTTGAGGGGTTTGACGGAAGCCCAGGCGAGGGAGCACCTTCGCGCCGGCTGACTGAGCAGGGAACGCCGAGCACGCTGGAGAGCAGTCTGACCAGTTCTGCGTCGGCGTCGTCGGGCGAGATCGGCGAAAGGACGATGGGGGCCGTCTGTTCGCGCTCTGCGTTGACATACTGCCGGAGAAGGTCGGCGTCACGCCCGTGATCGCGGGACCCGGAAGGCGATGGTACAGCGCCGGAGGGCTGCGTGGGGTCATCAGGGGGTATCGACGAGTTCCACGAGGGGTCGCTGTTGACAGCGGGAGGGGGCGTGGTGGCGGAATGACCGGCACTGACGGCAGGAGCGTCGGTCGTGGGGCCGTTGCGCTGCGTTGTCCAGCTAGCTGGCCACGGTTGTGGTTCGCTATAGCCGGGCCAGTCGGCTTTGTGAGGCATCCAGTCGGCAGGACGCACCCACGTGCGATGAGGCTTGGGCGGTCGAGAGACGGCGAGCAGCAGCGGTGCGAGGTCGCTGTCGCTTGCCGCTGGCCGGGCCTCTTCGTCTTTCACGGGGGTGCTTGCTGTACTGACGAGGTCCGACGTGTCCCGAACAGTCGACTCGAGGTCGTGACCACGAGCAGTCGACTGAAGGCCGACAAGGCGTAGCATGGCGTTCGCCAAGCTGGCCTCTGCTGCACGAACGTGCATTTCTCCAGGGATCATGCGCGTCGTGCGATGAAGGGAGAAGCCGGCTGGCGAGGGACGTGACGCTGAGGAGGGGTCGGCGACGGTGGGTGCATCGGAGGCGACGGCAGGGCCGGTCGTGGGTTCGCGTGGCGACGACTCGGCAAGGTCACTGGTCAGGGCCGCGGTCTGAGGCGGAGCATGTGAGGCGGGAAGCCAGCGACGCCGTTCTTGAGCGAGGTTGTCGCGCGCTCGCGCAACCTCGAGTCTGGCGGCGACGAGGTGAGTGCGCTTCACCGGCTCGATGGGTTGATGGCTGCGCGTGGATGCTGACGTCGAG
>Ga0209309_10003677_pt1 | contig 13098 bp, 9 predicted proteins | sample COGITO_mtgs_1204_2_FD_184807 | JGI IMG/M metagenome (GOLD analysis project Ga0209309, IMG submission 184807) | Pelagic marine microbial communities from North Sea - COGITO_mtgs_120412 (SPAdes) (version 2) | ecosystem: Environmental > Aquatic > Marine > Epipelagic ...
AGTACCAAAGAATACAATAGCGTAAACAATCCAAACCACAGCGATTAAAATATCGATTGGCCATTCAAGTTCTGCGTATTCTTTTGAGCTAGTAATACCAAGTGGTAATGTAATTACTGCTAATACAATAACTAGCTGCCAGCCCCAAAATGAAAAGGCGGCGAGTTTGTCTGAGAAAAGACGCGTTTGACAAGTACGTTGTACGACGTAATAAGACGTCGCAAAAAGTGCACTGGTACCAAATGCGAAAATTACTGCGTTCGTGTGTAACGGACGTAGTCGAGAGTAAGTTAACCATGGTGTATCAAAGTTAAGTGCTGGCCAAGCTAATTGGGCAGCAATCAGAACCCCAATACTCATGCCAACGATGCCCCAAATCACTGTCATAATAGCGAATTGGCGTACAACCTTATAGTTATACTCAGTTTGTGATGCTACTGTTTGGCTCATTTTCTGGCTTCCGCTGCAATAAATGCGTTTAGAAATGAATTACCCACCTTTAAAAGTGGGGCCTACTATTTTCTCAAGCGTGTTATCTAAAACTTTCAATACATGAAAGCTTCAGAAAAAAAACTTGAGAAACCCTTATTTTTTGCGGGTGAAATGATAAATTTTTTGGCCTAAAAAAGATAGGTCAATTACATAAAATTATGACATCAATCAATGTTTGTGAGCTTGTTGTTTATTTTTTGATACAGTTTGTGCCTAATTTGGCTTAATAGTAACACTCACACTTGTTATTTGCAGTCGCGATTATTAGTATTTGCTTTTCTTTAGTGCGAAATTGTTATGCTTATATATAGGTTAAGTTTATTCACCACGGTATTTTTTTTATTAACAGCGTGTGATTTTTCCAAAAATACAGATGAAAAATTTCTAAAAAATGCCACATGCACAGCCAATTTGCCTTGTACTTTTTCAAATGATGTTAAAGTATGGTTAAGCGAGAAAACTCTTTCTCCCGAAACCCCATTTACTATTTTTAGTGATTTACCAACAAATATTACAATTGAAGATGCCAAGCTCAAAGGTATTACTATGTATATGGGTTACATTCCTCAGCAATTTAAAAAACATAATGGCCTGTGGCAGAGCAATACCATGGTTGGCATTTGTTCTGAGCAAAATATGCTCTGGAATTTAGAGCTAACAGTCAAAGATAATACAACCTCTTTAATACAAACACTAAATTACTCTTTTTATGTAACGTATTGAAGTTGCGACTGGAAGCTTCTGCATACAACGTACATTTTTGGTGTGAATTTGCTTTCTCATACATACGATTATTTGAGTGACTAGATCAATTAAATTATTTTTTTAGATTTTGAGACTTATAAACTTCAATGATAAATAAGTGCTCTCAAAAAGTTCAACTTTAATTGCGACTGAATAAAAATCTAATCAAAAAACTTTCCAAAGTGGCTAAATAAGACTATTTAAGCACCAAGTATGCATAAATATGGTTATTAATTAACATTTAGTTTTGCGGTTTTAATAATGTGCTGTGATTAAGTTGTTAATTTGTCTGTTTTTGGTACACAGCTCAGTTAATTACATTTGATTACAAAGTGAATCACTTTGGTTTCAGGTGTGTTTCTAATGTTTCTGTATTTTCTCATACTTTTGTTTTTAAAGTGTATTTATTAATTAACACTGAAACATAATGCAACCTATGTACCTGGTATGGTTACTCCATTTTATTGATTGATATAAATTGAGTTGCTGTTAAGTTTTCGTTCAGTTAAAAGCGCCTAAGTTGCCCATCTGACTCACTATTCTTATAACAAGTGAGCATTACCAATAAAGGTAAATTTCCAACAAGTAGGGTTCTTTCATGAAAAAATCAACTCTTGGCTTAGCTGTAATTGCAGCGATACCAATGTTCTCAAGTGTGCAAGTTTTAGCGGCTGACGAAGCAGCTACATCAATTGAAAAAATTCAGGTGACGGGCTCTCGTATTAACCGTACTGATATGGAAACAGCAAGCCCAATCACAGTTATTGGTGATGACTTTATTGCAAAAAGTGGTTTCACATCGGTTGCTGACATACTTTCTACTCAGCCATCAGCTGCTGGTATTAGCTTAGGCGCTTCAAGTAATAATGGTTCAGGTGGTTCTGCGACAGTTAACTTACGTGGTATGGGTGCGCAACGTACACTGGTGTTATTAAATGGTCGTCGTATGGTTTCTTCAGGTACTGGCGCAGATTCTTCTGTTGATTTAAACACCATTCCTGTAGCAATGATTAAATCTATCGAAATCTTAAAAGACGGCGCGTCTGCAGTATATGGCTCTGATGCTATTGCTGGTGTTGTTAACATCATAACAAAGAAAGATTTTGAAGGTTCAGAGCTAAACGTTGAAGGAAGCCGCACTACAAAAGGTGATGGCAATAACTACGGTGTTAGTTTATTACACGGAATGAATATTGCCGATGGCAACTTAGTTGTTGGTGCTCAATACTCAAACCGTGGTGAAGTAATTCAGTCGGATCGTCGTTTTGTAGAGCCTGGCGAGTCTTCATTTATCCCTGAAGGAACACTGGGCGGCAGAACTTACCAGGGTAATGGTGTTTTTGCAGATAGAACTACTTCATACGACTTCACAACATCAAGCTATGCTCAAACACCTAATGAGCTATACAGCTTATTTACTAGTTTTGACAAAGAGCTAGACTCAGACACTACATTTAATGTTGATTTGATGTATACACGTCGTGAATCTAATCAACAACTTGCACCACAACCAGCAAGTATTGATTTAAGTACTTCTAGCTTGGATTCAACTTACACAGATAGCTTCCGTGACGCAGATACAGGCGATCTTACTGACTCTTTAGAGTACAGAAGAAGAATGGTTGATGCTGGTCCTCGTATTTATGAGCAAGAAACTGACACTTACCGTGTATCTGTTGCATTACAAGGTTTATTAGATAACGATGCAAGCTGGGATGTAAGTGCAACTTACGGTCGTAATGACTCAAAAGATAAAGTTCAAAACTCAATTAATGCAAGTCGAGTTGAAGAAAGCATTTATGCAAACCAAGCTCTTTGGTTCAGCGGTGATTCTTTAGATCGTAGCTTATTAACATCCAACGATTCAATTTATACTGAGTCAAACGAAGGTGGTAACGAGCAATTTATTCTTTCAGCTGGTTACAGCGCAGTAACAGAAAGTGATATTGGTTACGCAATCGGTGTAGAAAACCGCTTTGAAAGTGGTTACTACACACCAGATCTAATTACTCAGCTTGGTGAGAGCACAGCTGCACAACAAGATCCAACTGAAGGTGATTTCTCAGTACAGTCTATCTACTTTGAAACATCTATGCCGGTATTAGAGACTGTTACCCTTGAAGGTGCTGCTCGCTACGATAACTACTCTACCTTTGGTGGCGAAACAACGTGGAAACTTGGTGCAACGTGGAATGTAACTGAAGAGTTTATGGTTCGTTCTGTATTAGCTACTGGCTTTAGAGCACCAAACGTATCAGAACTGTTTGGTGGTAACTCAGGTTCGTACGATTACCTAGCTGATCCATGGGGCAACGAACAAGATGCTCAAATACTTGTAAACTACACAAGTGATAACGATCTTAAAGCCGAAGAAAGTCGCTCTTTCACTTTTGGTATGGTTTGGGAAGTAGCTGACGGTTTATCAACAACTCTAGATTACTGGAAGTTTGATATTACTAATGCGATTACTCGCTTAGATGTTCAAAACGAAATGAATAGCTGTTTTGCAGGTGACTCAGAATCATGTTCATCAGTAAACATTACACAATCTGGTGACTTATCTAACCTAAGTTCAGCACTTACTAACGTAGGTTCTCAAGAAACGTCAGGTGTTGATTGGAATATTAGCTACTCTGCAGATAACTACCGTATAAACCTTGATACAACTTATTTAATTAAGTTTGAAGAAGATGACATTAATTACACAGGTACTATTGATGGCAACATCGGTGGTTACTCTAAAATAAAGTCTAACCTTTCAGTTAATTACGATCTAACTGATTCATTAAATATCCTTTATAACGCAAGATTCCTTCGTGGAATGGATGGTGACTACTACGGTGAAAACTTTAGTACTGACAACGTTATTTACCACGATATTTCAATGAGCTACAACTTGAATGATGCATTACGATTTACTGGTGGCATGAACAACATTTTCGATAAAGAGCCTGAGAAAGTATTAGGTGGTAACGATATGGGTACTGTTCCAGAAGTTTATGATGTAATTGGTTCACGTGTTTTTGCAAGTGTAAACTACAAGTTTTAACTAGCACATTAATCGTATTAAGGCTCAGTATTTACTGAGCCTTTTTTATTGAACAAAACAAAGGAGACAAGTACACTAAAACGATATTTTAGAAGGAGAACTGATTGTTAAAACAAGATGAAAACTTATCTTTTGTCATTGAACCAGAGCTTACTCCTCGTTCTGAACAGCGCATAGATCTGTATTTTTCTATCCCTAATGAAATGGGGATTAATCCGCAAACGCTTACCGAAGAATCTTACTTTAATAACCACTTTAAATCGCATTTAGCCTACAATGCTAACAATATACACTTGCCATTAGTACGAAGCCGTTTTGTGAGTAAAAACAAAGGTGAGCAGCAAGATTATCGTCAAAACCTTAATTTATTTTGTTACCAAGTACGTTTAGCCCTTGATGCCGATATTAAAGATGCGTTAAAAATTGATGAAGCAGAAGACTTTTATAAACGCGCTAACGAAGTATATGAACAAAGTGAAGGACTTCTAAAAAAGCTGCGTCGCTATACGCCAGATGATGAAAAACTACTGCCATTTTTTACCAATGCTGATAACTATTTAAGTTGGCATGTTGAGCAATCATTTTTAAAGCTTTTAGATGAAGGCCCACGTAGTAGCGATTATGCAAAAGAGCGTAACGATTTAATGCAGTTTTGTAAAAACGAAAATGCGTACCGGGCTGACAAAAACTATAATTCTGAAACCACAATGCAAGACGCTAATCGAATAACAAATAAAATGCGCTTGCTGCAACGCTTGATTGAGCATGGCGTTATATTACAGCGCCAAACACGGTTTCTTAATAGCTACCTTAAGCGATTAGTTAAGGGTACTGTAACGGCAGTTATCATGGCATTCGTGATGGTTGTTATACTTAATGCCCGCTCAACGTTTACTGAAGTCACCGCGACGCTTATTTTAATTTTAGGGGTTATTTACGGGCTACGTGAAATATTTAAAGAAGATATTACGCGTATGATTTGGCGAGCTATTGTACAAGGGCGACCTAAGTGGAGATTTAGTTTTAAAAATAGTATTACTAAAGACAAAATAGCGAGTCAGCTAATTTGGCTTGAATACACACGCTTTAAAAAAATCCCTAAAGAAGTAAAATCTATATTTTCAAAACGTCGTCAACAAAATAAACAAGCTGCGCAGTGGTTACACTTTGCAAGTGAGACACGGGTAAGCGCGAAAGAATTTTTACCTGGGTACGATACACTTCAGCAAACGCTACAATTTAGTCTTGCGCCATTTGCGCGTTATTTAAAACGTGGTGAAGGGAAGTTATATCATTTAGACAGTAATAAAATATCTAAACAGGCGGTTGAACGGCGCTACCAACTTAACATGGTGCTTGTGCTAACTGAGGAAGATAGAACACTTTATCAACGCTATAAAATAACGTTAAATCGAAGTAAAATCGTCAATATTGAGCTTATCTACTCCAAAAAGTGAATTTTAGTAATTAAAAAAGGGACTGATAAAATCAGTCCCTTTTTTAAATTTATTTATTAGCTAAACCATGTTTGCTATATAAAGTTACTTTGTTTGATACTAGCGTGATCTCGATATTTTTTGCTTCGTCGCCCCATACACAATTAGTATGCAGTGTTTTTTCAACACAGTTATCCGCAGAGCCTAAGATGGTTTCAACTTCAGTCTTATCCATACCTACTTTGATTTTCTCGTAACTCTCAAGACTTACCTTAGAACAAGCCGCAAGGCTTAATGTAGCTGCGATGATAAGGAGTTTTTTCATTGTTATATCCTACTTAGTATTAATGTTTGAATTTTCTGATTTGGACAATCATGCCCATTCGTGGGTGGTCAAAGTAATGTACTTCACCACTTATTACACGTCTAAACTGAGAAAAGCGGGCTGACTCTATATCGCCATTTTCTAGCTTTTGGCTAATATCAAAATTAGCTGTAATGTATAAATAATGTCGTAAGTGTATTTTAAATAAACCGTCTAGTTCCCATTCTGCCTTTGATTGCTCCGGGTCGTTAAATAGTTCAGGTTGTGAATTTAATAAACTTACAAAATCAGGGTTTGAATAGCTAGGGGTTACGTTAGAGTCACTTTTAAGGTGTTTACCTGCGATTAAATGCATGCTTGGTGCACGCGACTTACTTGCGCCTTCAAAGCGCCAGCCTGTATGTAGAATAGGTGTTAATCCTTTGCGATCTAGCTGTCGGTACTGCGCTTTAAATTGCAGCTGTTCTGGCGCTAATAAATAAGTTTGCTGCATATCATCTTTAGCGGGCGCTAGAGGTGTAACAGGTAGCTCATCATAGCTTTGTAGGTAGTTTGTACTGTCACCACATACACCCGATTGCGGGTTTGAATTAACTAATGAATCTGTAAAAGAGCGTTTTTGAAAACGCTCATCACCATCTATACAGGCTTGCATTGCTTGCTCTGTATAAAGAGGGGTCATTAAATCTAGAGAGTTTTTATCCTCAATAGCTTTGTGCTTAAGTGTAAAATCTTCTTGCAAATACGGAGCTGGGCGCTGTTTAAATACAAGCACCTCAACCTCAAACCAGCGTTCTGCAAATGCAGTGCTGCTAAACAAGCAGCATAAAATAACCAGCGATTTTTTTAGCAACATTAATGGCTAACCTTTTTTTCGAAATCTGCAATCATTGCAGTGACCATTTTTAAGCGTTCGCGAGCGTTAGCTTCACTAATTGCAAAGCGCAATTTATTTGCGCCATCCATTTTGTACACCTTAGGCGCACTTTGTATCAAACCAATGATGAAGCTAGGGTTAACCTTGGTATCTTGGCTAAATTCAAAATAACCACCTTTTGGGTTTGCCTCAATTTTTGTTATACCCAAATTACTGGCCTGCATTTTAAGCTGCTGCAAGCTGAACAAGTTTTTGGCTGCATCTGGCAGTAAACCAAAACGGTCTATAAGTTCTACCTGTAATTCGTCCATGTCGTCAAGGTTAGCACAACTTGCAACGCGCTTGTACATGCCTAAACGTGCATTTACATCGTGTATGTAGTCATCAGGTAATAGGGCAGCTAGTTTTAAATCTACTTCGGTTTGTTTTTGAAGTAGGTTTTCAAGCGTTGGCTCTTTACCTTCACGTAGTGCATTTACGGCCTGCTCGAGCATTTCCATATACAAACTAAAGCCTATAGTTTGCATTTGACCTGATTGATCGTCGCCAAGTAACTCACCGGCGCCACGAATTTCTAAATCGTGTGTAGCGAGGGCAAAACCCGCGCCTAAATCTTCCAATGATTCGATTGCTTGTAAGCGTTTACTCGCATCTTTAGAAAGTGCTTTGGGGTCACCTGTGAGTAAATAGGCATACGCTTGGTGATGGCTTCGGCCAACTCGTCCACGTAATTGGTGTAATTGCGCAAGGCCAAGTTTATCAGCTCTATCCATAATAATGGTGTTGGCTGTAGGCACATCAATACCCGTTTCGATAATCGTAGTACATACAAGCACGTTGTATTTTTGATGATAAAAGTCAGTCATTATTTGCTCAAGCTCTTGCTCGCGCATTTGGCCATGGGCTGAGGTTACGCTTGCTTCCGGCACCCATTCACTAATTTCTTGCGCAACACGCTCAATAGTTTCTACATTGTTATGCAAAAAGTAAACTTGACCACCGCGTTTAATTTCACGCAGTACGGCTTCGCGTATTAGTTCTACATCGCGTTGGCGTACAAAGGTTTTAACCGCTAAACGTTTAGCCGGCGGGGTCGCGATAATTGATAAATCGCGCATGCCGCTCATGGCCATGTTGAGTGTACGCGGTATTGGCGTTGCAGTTAGTGTGAGTATGTCTACATCGGCACGCAGTGCTTTAATTTTTTCTTTTTGGCGAACACCAAAGCGATGCTCTTCATCAACAATGAGTAAGCCTAAATCGTTAAACTTAATATCTTGCTGAATAAGTTTATGTGTACCAATAACTATATCGAGCTTACCGTTTGCCATTTTTTCAAGCGTATCTTTTTGCTCTTTAGTGGAGTTAAAGCGCGAAAGTACACCTACTTCAATAGGAAAATCAGCAAAACGGTCTTTAAAGTTTTCATAGTGCTGCTGAGCCAGCAAGGTGGTAGGCACTAAAATTGCCACTTGTTTATCATCGTTAACCGCTACAAAAGCAGCGCGCATGGCCACTTCTGTTTTACCAAAGCCTACGTCACCACATACTAAGCGGTCCATGGCTTGCTTTGATTGCATATCACCTAATACCGCTTCTATGGCGTTGCGCTGATCGTCAGTTTCTTCAAACGGGAAGCTATCGCTAAATTGGCGATATGCAGGGGCGTCTAGCGTAAACTTATTACCGGGTTTTGCTTGGCGCTGTGCATAAATGTCGAGTAATTCAGCTGCTACATCGCGAACTTTTTCAGCCGCACGTTTTTTTGCTTTTTCCCATGCATCTGAGCCAAGCTTATGCAGCGGGGCGCTAGCTTCTTCACCACCAGAGTAACGACTCAGCATATGCAATGCAGACACTGGCACGTATAGTTTAGCTTCACTTGCGTAAGTAATCGTAACAAACTCAGTAACTACACCTGCAGCATCAATTGTTTGCAAACCTTGGTAACGCCCAACACCGTGATCGAGATGCACAACAGGTTGGCCCTCTTTAAGCTCGGCTAAGTTACGTATTAGTGCATCTTGGCTGGCTTCGTACTTGTGCTTACGGCGTCTGCGCTGAGATACTTTTATACCTAGCAGTTCTTGCTCGGTAATAATAGATAGGCTTGGTTTAGTGCCAAGTACGACACTTTGTTCAAGCGGGCTTACTATTAAACCTACATCACTCGCGCTTTTTGTAAATTGTTCGAGTGTTTCAAATTCTTTAAATTTTAAACCGCTTGGTTTTAAAATACTCAGTAATGATTCGCGACGACCATCGGATTCAACACTGAGTAATATGCGGCCTTTTTTCTTTTTTTGCTCTGCTACATAATTTATAAACGCGCCATAAGGTTCATGCTGCTTATGATCAATTCGAATAGCAGGCAGCTCGCTAACGCTTAAGTTTTTATTGCCCGCTTTAGTACCAAGCTTTGCAAGCGATAAACGAATACGTGCAAAATTGCCTAAATTAGAAAACAGCTCTTCAATAGGCTGATAAAGCGCATTGGGTTCTAGTAATGGGCGAAGTGGGTCAACTCTGCGGTTCTCATAGCGTACATTTACATCGTGCCAAAAGTTATCTGCCGCGTGCTCTAAATCGCCCAGTTGCATAACGGTAGTTGTTTCTGGCAGGTAGTCAAAAATAGTCGCGAGCTTTTCAAAAAACAGCGGCATGTAGTATTCAATACCGGCAGGCCAGTTACCTTTGCTTACTTGCATGTATACAGAGTCTTGCTGCGAGCTTGCACCAAATTTTTCACGGTAGCTTATTCTAAAACGTTCAATATCAGCGTCGTTAGTAGGAAATTCATGTGCTGGAAGTAGCTCAATTTTATCTACTTTTTCATCAGAACGCTGTGTTTCTACATCAAATAAGCGAATAGTGTCGAGTTCGTCATCAAAAAAGTCGAGTCTAAATGGATGCGGGCTACCCATTGGGTATAAGTCAACGATAGAGCCGCGTATAGCGTATTCGCCGTGCTCCATTACTTGTTGAACATTTAAATAACCAGCTTGCTCTAAGTTGTCACGAAAGTTATGTGTGTCTAGCTTGTCGCCCACTTTAAAGTTTATTGTCGAACCGTAAATAAACGAGGCCGGGGCTGTGCGCAACATTAAGGTAGATACAGGCACAATTAACACACTTTGTTGTTCTTTTTTTAAGGTGTTTAAAGTGGCTAACCGGGCTGAAATAATATCTTGATGGGGAGAAAAGTGATCGTATGGCAGAGTTTCCCAATCAGGAAATACCATTACTGGGTTATCGGGTAATAAATATTCTAGCTCTGTTTCAAGGCGCAGTGCGCTTGGTGTATCAGGCGTAACAATCAAGACTAAGTTGTCTTGCTGTTTAACGCCTTCAGCAATGGCAATACTTAAACCACTTCCGCTTAGCTGGCCCCATTGAATTTTATCTTTATGAGATTTTACCCAAGGCAAGGCTGCCCATTGCTCAAACGCCATTTATTACTCCATTTATAGTTGGCTCTTAGCAAGTAAGAGCCATCTTGAGTTAAGTTTACTTAGTCTCGATATATTTTTGTTAGGTCTTTATAGTGATCAATTCGTCGGTCACGCAAGAACGGCCAAATACGTCTTACGTTTTCTGAGCGTTTTTGATCAATTTCAACCACTAAAATTTGCTCATCAGTATTATTAGCCTCTGCTAATAATTCACCTTGTGGGCCTGCAATGAACGAATTCCCCCAAAAGGCAATACCATCGCTTTGCGCACTTGGGTCACTTTCATGGCCGACACGGTTACAGCTAATTACCGGTACACCATTGGCAACAGCATGGGCACGCTGGCTAATAACCCACGCATCTTTTTGACGAGTTTGCTCAGCAATGTCGTCGTTAGGATCCCAACCGATAGCGGTAGGGTAAATTAACACTTCAGCGCCAGCCATTGCCATTAAACGTGCAGCTTCAGGAAACCATTGATCCCAACATACTAGCACGCCTAATTTACCCACCGAGGTTTGAATAGGCTCAAACCCGATATCACCTGGGGTAAAGTAAAATTTTTCGTAAAAACCAGGGTCATCAGGAATATGCATTTTGCGGTATTTACCCGCAATACTGCCATCTTGTTCTAATACAACTGCGGTGTTGTGATAAAGGCCCGTAGCGCGCTTTTCAAATAAAGAAGCGACAATTACAATACTTAGCTCTTTAGCAAGTTCACCTAAGGCATTACTGCTAGGGCCTGGAATGGTTTCGGCTAAATCAAATACATCAACATTTTCGGTTTGACAAAAATAGAGGCTTCGGTGTAGCTCTTGAAGTACGACCAGTTTTGCACCTTTTTGAGCTGCTTCACGAATGGCACTTATTGATTTTTCCATATTGTGCTGAGCGTTATCGGTATTGCTTTGTTGCACTAATGCAACGGTTAATTTTGCAGGGCTTGTCATTGTGCTGCTCCAGCTAAAAATCCACGAGGTAATTGCATTGTAATACAGTGCAGGCTGCCAAATTGTTCAATTATTGGTTGGCAATTAACGCCAATAATAGTGTGTTGTGGGTATGCTTTTTGAACTTGAGCAAGAGCACGTTCATCATTGGCATCATTATACGTTGGCACAAGCACAGCATTATTAATAATTAAGTAGTTAGCGTAGGTAGCCGGTAAGCGTGTTTGCTCATCGTCATAAGCGGCTTTTGGCCACGGTAACTCAATTAAGTTATATGGGGTGTTATCGGCAGTTTTAAAGGTTTTTAGTTGTTTTTCCATCGCATCAAGTGCGCTAAAGTGCTCATCAGTTTTATCGTCACACTGCACATATACAAGGGTATTATTTGGTGCAAAGCGCACTAAAGTATCAATGTGGCTGTCGGTGTCATCGCCCGCTAAATAGCCATGTTCAACCCATAAAAAACTCGTCGCGCCTAAGTGATCTTTTAAAAGTACTTCTATGTCAGCAGGATTTAAATCTGGGTTGCGGTTTTTGTTAAGCAAACATTCGCTGGTTGTTAGCAACACACCATGCTCGTTTATTTCAACACCGCCACCTTCAAGTACCATATCGAGCGCTTGATATTGGTTGTTTGTGCTACTTAGCTCTTTTACCAAAGCACGATTAATTTGATTGTCTAATGCGCTTTCAAATTTATTGCCCCAACCATTAAAAGTAAAATCATATACTTTTAGTTGCTCTGGTGAATCAATAGCGGCGCAAGTAAGTGGACCATGATCGCGAGCCCAGGTATCGTTGGTAGGTGTTACTACAAAATGAACATGATTAAGAGAGACGTTAGCGCTATTTAGCAATGCTGTAATATGCATTTTTAGGGCACTGTTGTGCGCTACAATAACAAGCTGCTGTTGCGCTGTTATATGCTTAGCAAGCTCAATATATACAGGTTCTACACGTGCTAAATTATCAGCCCAATCGGTGTCTTTGTGAGGCCATGTAAGCATAACAGCGTCTTGCTCGGCCCATTCTGGTAAAAGTCTAAAGTTCATGAATTTTATATACTAATTAAGATGACGCTAGTTTAGCATTTTACATAAAGATGTCAGCTAATTATCACTGTTTAGGTCGGCCTGGTTTTGATCAAGTTCTTGACGTTTTTTAAGTTGGCGGGTTTGAGCATGTAAACTCGCTCTAACAATCAGTTCTTGGTCAGTGGTTCTAATTGCGGTAAAGAGCATGGTGTATTGATAATGTTCGCTATCTTGTTTTTCTACTGCCACAACTTCGGTGTAACAATAAACCGCAGAGGCTTCGTGGTGCAAAAATAGTTTTGTTCTAAACGCTTGGCCAATTGAGTGTACTTCGGGTGATGTAAAGCGAATACCGCCACCGCCGTAGCTATCACATTGAATTGCATTATCTTGCGCTTGTTCTGAGGCCAAAATATGGCTCATTATTAAATCTATTTTACGTGACTGGGCTTGTAAAAATGTAGCTAGCTCTTGTGCTATATCGCCCAAGTTACGCAGTGGGCGTAACGAGCTTTGCTCAAGTTCACTTACTTCATTTGCTAATCTAAATAGTGGGGGAATGTCGTCTTCTAGCTCAAGCTGCGATTTAGGAACTTGTCCGTTCGATACAGCGAATAAATTCACTCTTATACTTTCATTAATTTGAAAGTACTGCTCAAACTCACCTAATCTTTCACTATTCATTATGTTCTCCACCACGTATTTATTTAATAGTAGCGTTGTGAGTACTAAATTG
>Ga0209309_10003679_pt1 | contig 13093 bp, 3 predicted proteins | sample COGITO_mtgs_1204_2_FD_184807 | JGI IMG/M metagenome (GOLD analysis project Ga0209309, IMG submission 184807) | Pelagic marine microbial communities from North Sea - COGITO_mtgs_120412 (SPAdes) (version 2) | ecosystem: Environmental > Aquatic > Marine > Epipelagic ...
AACCGACAAAGTCTTTTTTTTGCACCTAAAAATTACTCATCAAATTTCTTGTCTTTCGCAGTCCAATTTGAGATATTAGTCGCTCGCTTAACTAAAATGCTATAATAGCTATGAAAAAACAATTACTAACTTTCATTGTAGCACTTGCTTCGATGTTCTTATCTGTAGAGTCATCGGCTCAATGTACTGTCTTAACAGGTCCATTGTCCGAAGATTTTGACTCTCAATCTGGTGGTTCTTATATCTCACCAGATTTACCGTCCTGTTGGAATTATTATAGTACAGCTACGTATCCTTACGCTTACGTACGTAATTATTTCTCTTACGCAAACTCAGGAACAAATGCGATTTATTGGTATCGTTCGAGCAGCTCTTCATACAATGGAGATAGCGCAGTCGTTATGTCTCCAAAATTCGATTTGTCTGCTGGAAATTATGAAGTGAAGTTCTCAACGAGATCTACATCTACTTCATCATTTTATACCAATGTATATTACGTAGGTGTTGCAGATTCTGCAGGCACGCCAAGTTCTATTACTATAGTAGATACATTTACTATTTCATCCACAACGTACTCAGAGTACACTGTTGATCTTAATGCTGCATCGGGTGTTGGTACAGGTGACTCACGTGTAGTATTCATGATGACTGGTGATGGTTCTACTTATGGTTATGCATTGATTGATGACATCAAGATTCGTGTCAAGAACTCTTGTAATGATATCTCCAATCTATCTGCAATAACATCAGGTAATGGTATTAGCTTGTCATGGGATGGTGATGCTTCTCACACGTCTTATACTATTGAGTACGATACTGCTGGTTTTACCCCAGGTAACGGTACTACTGTGACGATCACTTCTGATTCTACAGAGATCACTGGTTTGACTCCTGTACAGAACTACGATTTCTATGTTACAGGAAACTGTTCAGCGACTAGTTCAAGCTATGCTGTAATGGCTTCAGCATTTTCCCCTTGTGCTGCAATAGCAACACCGTGGACGGATAACTTAGATGCAGCTTCTCCAGGTGGTAGTACGAATCCAAGTCTTCCTGCTTGTTGGCAGTACTACACGGGTGTATCGAATGCATCGATCTACGCTACGTACCATTACATCTACAGTTACATTTCTAACTCTTCTTCGAACTCGTTGAGAACGTACCGTTCTTCTTCGTCTTCGTATGTAGGCGATACTGCAATGTCACTAACCCCTGAGATCCAAGGTTTAGATAGCGCTACGAAAATGCTCGAATTCTATGGTCGTAAAGGCTATTCTTCCTACCCAGGTGAGGTTATCATCGGTGTGACTAATGCTGCAGGTGATGCGTCCTCTTTGACTATTGTAGATACGGTTTACATGAATAGCGACGCATTTGAGAAATACACTGTGTATTTAGATGCTGCAGCAGGTGTTGCTTCAGGCGATGCTCGTGTTGCTTTCGTTACTGTATGTAATGGCGTTTATGATTACATGTACATGGATGACATCACAGTTAAGGATATTCCTCCATGTCCAGAACCAATTGGTTTGTCTTTAGCTGCTACAACGCAAGCTTCAGCAACCATCTCTTGGTCTTCTAGCTCTGCGGCGTTCAACATTGAGGTGGGTCCTATGGGCTTCACACAAGGTACGGGTACGTCGTATTCTAGTACGACAACTTCATACACAGCGACTGGATTGACGCAGAATACGTACTACGATGCCTACGTTATGGCAAACTGTACGTCAACTGGCGACGGTACATCGAACTGGGTAGGACCGTTCACATTCAAAACAGAATGTGGCGATCAGGCCGTTCCTTACTCAAATGGATTTGAAGGTTTCTCAAGCGGTAACACGACTACACCGAACCTTCCAGATTGTTGGGCTTACGGTAAGACGGGTACTTCAACGTCATTGTACGCTTACAACTACAATTACAGTTACTATTCAAACACTGGAACGAATTCAGTACGCTTCTACGGTTACGCTAGTACCACTTCGACGAACAGTGCTGATGGCGATACACTCGCAGCGTTCTCTCCAAGAATTGCTGGTTTGAGTGGCAACGATAAGCAAGTGATTTTCAACGTAAAAACGTCATCTTCTGTTGCGTACTACACGACAAAGATGATCATCGCGACTGCAGATTCAAATGCATCAATGGGATCCATCCACATCGTGGATACAGTGAACTATTCAAACGTTTATCAAGAATTCACGGTTGATTTAGACAATGTACCTACGAACGCTTCGCGTGTTGTGTTTATGATAGTTCCTGAATTTGTATCGGGTTACACGTATGCATACACTTACGCTTATTTAGATGATATCGAAATTCGTGATATTCCAAACTGTCCTATCGCACTAAACGCTTCAGGAAATGCAACTTCTGATTCTTCTGTAACAGTTACTTGGACAGACAGCTCTGCTGTTTCAGACTATATTATCGAGTGGGGTCCAACAGGATTTACACAAGGTACTGGAGCTCCAATGGATACGGTTATGGGTAGTTCTTGGTCAATCAATACCCTTGATGATGCAACAACCTACGATTTCTACATCCAGTCAAACTGTATGTCTACAAACGGTTCTTTATCTCCGTGGGTAGGGCCAATCACTGTGACTGTTCCTTGTTCACCGACAGCGGCGCCATGGGCGGACGGTTTCGAAAGTTCTCCAGGATATTCGGGTAATAGCTCTAATCCTAACCTGCCAAGCTGTTGGGCTTACGACGGTACTTACGGTACTTCATACTCTATGGGTTACGGTTATGCGTACTACGCGTATTCAGGTAGCTACTCATTGTACAACTACATGTACTTGGGTGGTGGTGATACCAATGTTATTTCCGCACCAATGATCCAAGATATTGATCAAGGTGGGTTAATGGTTAAGTTCTGGGCGCGTACGAATTCTACGTCGTACCCAGGTGGTTTCGACGTTGTCATGACAGATGCGATGGGTAATTATGAGACAGCTCGCACGGTGCAAAGCATCAGCTTGAACAGTAATACTTCTTACCAAGAGTTTCAAGTTTATTTAGATTCTAATGCAGTTCAAACAGGCGACAAGCGTGTAGGATTCCGTATGTATTCTAAAGCGACTTCTTATGACTACGTTTATATCGACAGTGTACAAATTGAAGCAATCCCAGCATGTATGAACTACAATCAAATGGCGAGCAACATTACTAGCTCATCTGCTGATTTGACTTGGGATTACACAGGAACAAACTGTTTCAATGTTGAATACGGTCCTGCAGGATTTATTCAAGGTACAGGTGTTGGTGCATTAGCGGGAACGCTTGATACCAACGTTTCTGTGCCGTACAGCTTGACAGGTTTGTCTCCAAATACGTCTTATGATTTCTACGTACAGAACTGTTGTAACAATACATGGGAAGGTCCATTTACATTCGCTACAGAATGTACGGGTCCTCTAGCAGCGGGAACGTATTCAGTAGGTCCTACTGGTGATTTTGCCACTTTAGATAGTGTAATGAACGTATTGAATGCCTGTGGTATCGGTGGTGCAGTAACCTTCGAATTCCAGAGCGGTTCATTCTCGTCTTCATCTTATCTTGGTGAAATCAGTGGTTCTTCAGTTACAAATACCGTAACCTTTAAAGGAAGTACTTCAGTAAACGATACCATTGTAGCCGGAACTGACGCTGCGTTCGTACTCGAGGGAGCGAAGTACATGAACTTTGAAGACTTGTTTATCTACACTCCTAACAATAACGGTTTCCGTTTAAATGGGGCAAGTGATATTAATATATCGGGCAATACCATTATGGGTAGTACCACTTCAACGTCAAGTGCGGTGAATGGTATAGTTGCTTCGGCAAGTGCTACAACTATTTACTCTACTACCATAGGGGAGAATAATATTACTATCGAGGATAACAATATCATCGGTGGTTACTTTGCTATTCGTTTCTATGGCTCGTTTGCAGCACGCAATGGGGATCTTGTTATTCAAGGTAACACGTTTACGGATCAGTACTATTACGGCATCTACGTATACTACGCCAACAATGTTGAAATCAGCGATAACGAATTATCAGATTTCCGCTCAGGGTTCGCATATGGTATTTACCCTTATCAAGTTGATGGTTGTCAAATAATAGGTAACCACATGTCGGAAGTGTACTATGGAATTTATGGTTACTATTTGTCAAGCACAAGTGTAGCGGATGCACCTAGTGAAATCACTAACAACATGATCAACGCAGGGTATTACGGTTTGAACGTATTGTATTCTGACAGTGTTGGTGTTTACCACAATACTGCGGTTGGTGGATATGCAGGTGTTCGTGATTACTACAACGCGTCAAACGTTAACTACCGTAATAACATCTTTACAGGTGGAACGTATGCGTTGTACAACTACAATACTAGTGCATTCGGTGATTACAACTTGTACTACAGCTCGGGTACTTACCTAGGTTATAGTTACGTGAGTAGCCCATACGCGTTGACTTACATTGATTCTGTAGGTGAATTACAGAGTATGGATACTACGATGCATATGAATTCAGTTGAGGGCGATCCGATTTTTGCCACGGCAACTGATTTACACGTGTATGGACCATTAGCGAACGACGCTGGTGACAATACGGTAGGTGTGACAGTTGATATCGATGGTGATTCTCGTCCAATGTCAGGTTCAACAACAGTAGATATCGGTGCTGATGAATATGATGTTATCGGTGATGATGCTGCATTAACAGCATTGTTAAACCCAGCTAACGGTATTTGTGGTGATGATAGTTTGATGGTGAGTGTTCAAATCGCCAACAACGGTCAAAACACGTTAACCTCATTAACTGTGAGTGTAGATATCTTCGGAACTACTATGACTGCTACTCCAACAGGATTGTCTGTCCCATTCGGCGGAAAAGACACTGTTGAATTAGGCTACATTAGCAACTTCGTTGGTGGTACGTACTCAGTAGTTGCTTACACGCAGCTTACAGGTGATGGACGTCCTGGTAACGATACACTTTCTTTAAATGTAGATATTACGGACGCACAGCAAGTAACTCCGGTTTACCCTGAGTTTATTTGTGCAGGCGATGATGTAAACCTTTCAGTTACTAATCCAACACAAGGAAAAGTAATGTGGGCTTCAGGCGGCGATACTATCGCTGTAGTTGATGCAGATTCTACAATCATGCTTTCTAGTGTTATGATGGATACAACAATCACAGTTAGTTCTATCAACTATACAGAAAGTGTAGGTCAGTTGTCTCCAGGTTCAGGTTACAACTATACCGGTGCTTACGGTTTGAGCTTTACAGCATACAGCGGTATGTCTTTGGATAGTGTTACTCTATTCCCTTCAGGAGCAGGTACGTCTACTATTGTTATTGAAGACGCATCATCGGGTACGCAATTGTACAGTATTCCTGTAACTACTTCAGCTACTGGCTGGAATCCAGAGCAGGTTTATTTAGGAGCTTCTTTACCAAGCGGATCGTACAAGATTTGGTTGAATGGAACTACTACTGGTGGTTTATACGATAACCTTAACTCATCGTACCCATACTGGTCTGGTGATAGTTCTGTAGTTATCACAGGTGACCGTAATGGTTATACTTCTTGGTACGAATACTTCTACGACTGGAAAGTAACAGTTGGAGGTTGTGAGCGTGAAGATTCTACATTCACAGTAGGTATTCACCCGGATGCAGTAGCTGCAATTTCTGTGGATACAGCGAATGCGACTATCAGCGCAACGGATTGGATGGCGAACTGGAGCACTTCTGGTACTTCAGGTGCGGACAGTATTTATGTTGAGTTCTCTAATGGAACATCTTCAAACGATACTTCAGGTACCGTTACCTTCAATGCGAACAACGCAGGTGAGACAGTAACTGTTATCGCGTTCGGACCGTGTTCTTCTGATACTGCAACCTTCACGTTCGATGTGAACCAGATCAGTGTTGACGAAGACTTTATGAACGGTACTTTGAAAATCTATCCTAATCCAACGCGCGGTCTATTCAACGTAGAATTTGCAACAGCAACGGCTACGAATGTTGAAATCAGCATCGTGAATATGGTAGGACAGGTGATTTCGAATGAAGTAGTAACAGTGAATGGATTATACAATAACCAATTTGACCTCAGTGATGAGTCAGCTGGAGTATACTTCATCAAGTTTACAACGGAAGAGGGAGTACTTACTGAGCGTATTACTGTTGAGTAATAAGTTCAATTAACATGAATTCCTTAAGCCCCGGCCATTGGCCGGGGCTTTTTTTTGTTCAAAATTCTAATGTATCAGCCTTAATTGTTATAAAATCAACGATTTAGGAAATTTGCTGCACTGATATCTTGCTCAGGTATACCATTTTCACTATAATCGTAGTGAACAAAACTATTTACCATGAAGAAACTCTATCTCTTACTGGTGGCTTTGCTATATTCTATAGGCTCGCTCACCGCTCAAGTAATGACTCAAACCTTTAGTAGTATACCTTCTACTTGGACACAGTCCAATACTTGTAACAGTACATCTACGAATGCCTCGTGGAAATTAACGACCTCTAACCCTGGTTATGGTGCTTCCGGTTACACCGATAATACCGGTGGAACAGGATCTTATGCTATGTGGGTAGACGGTTCATCTCCTTATCCTTGTGATGTAAGTATCACTACTGACTCTATTGATGTCAGTACGTTGACTTCACCTTCTTTAGAGTTTTACTGGTTTAAGAACAATACCAGTACATCCTATTTTGACAACAACACCTTAACCGTTGAAATCTTTGACGGTCAAACGTATCATCCGGTATGGTCGGGCAGTACAGATTCAGCGGGTTGGCGTAAAGTGCAAGTAGATTTTTCATGTATCAGTACACCAAATGACATCGCCCTGAGATTTACCGTAAGTAAATTCAACGGTGCTGCATCCTTTTACAACGATATAATCGTCGATGATATTAAAGTACAAGAATTACCTAGTGGATTCTCTAACTGTGCTGCACCTACTGGTATTGCTGTAGGAACGGTATCTGGAGGTTCGGCAACGGCAACTGTATCTTTAGGTTGTAATTCTAGTGCAAGTACTAGTGTTATTTATGGTTTAGTAGGTTTTAACCCTTCTAGTGCCGGTACGTCAGCAACTGTTTCGAGTGGCACAGCTGCTTTGACATCGCTTGCATCATCAAGCACGTACGATATTTATGCCGTAACAACTTGTGGCACATCAACATACTCTGACACTTTAGGGCCAATAACTTTCCTTACACCATGTGCTCAGGTAACTACTCCTTACACAGAGAACTTTGATAATTCAGCAACGGGTTCGGCTTTCAATCCGTCTTTACCGGTTTGTTGGGATTTTTATGTGAATACTACAAGTTCTTCATACTATCCTTATTTCTACAACCGCAACTATTCGTTCTATGCCAATTCAGGTACGAACTTCTTATACGGTTACAGATCTTCAAGTACAAGTACATCTACCTCATATGCAGATACTACACTAATCATCACTCCTGAGATTCAGGGTCTTGATTCAGCAACAAAACAACTTGAGTTCTACGCAAGAACTACATCAGTGGGTCGCCCGGGTGAAGTGATCATTGGATTAACTGATGCTGCAGGAACACCAAGTTCTTTGACCATAGTTGATACAGTTTATGCTACGGCAACGGCTTACAATAAATACACCATTTATTTGGATGGTGCTACAACAGGTGATGCACGCATTGCATTCATGTTGAGAAGAGAAATAGGTGTTTATGATTATATCTGTATTGATGATGTATCTGTAACAGATATTCCTCCTTGTCCCGAGCCAATTGGATTAGGGTTAACAAGTGCAACGCAGACTACAGCTACCATCTCATGGTCATCGAGTTCTGCGGCGTTTAACATTGAGGTAGGTCCAATGGGCTTTACCCAAGGTACAGGTACTTCGTACTCTAGCACGACAACTTCGTACACAGCTACTGGTTTAACTCAGAATACGTACTACGACGCTTATGTTATGGCAAATTGTACGTCAACAGGCGATGGAACGTCAAATTGGGTTGGACCATTTACCTTCAAAACAGAATGTGGCGACTTTATAGTACCTCTAACGGAAGGCTTTGAAGGACTAGCGTCTGGAAACACCTCCACGCCATCGCTGCCGGATTGTTGGGAATATGTAAAGACCGGAACGTCATCGAGTTTTTATGGCTATACGTATAGCTATGCGCCCTATGCAAATTCGGGTACCAATTCATTTAGATTCTACGGTTATGCAAGTACTACTTCAACGAATAGTGCAGATGGAGATACACTAGCTGCGATTTCGCCGCGAATTGCAGGATTAGGCAATAATGACAAGCAAGTGATTTTTAATGTAAGAACATCTGGTTCTGTAGCTTACTATAATTCGAAAATCATCATTGCAACGGCAGATACGAATGCGTCATTAAGCTCAATTCATATTGTTGATACGATCAACTACACTGCATCCTATGACGAATACACGGTAGATTTAGACAATATACCGACAACATCTTCGCGTGTTCTATTTATGATTGTTCCGGAATTTGTCACGGGCTATACCTATTCGTACACCTACGCTTACGTAGATGATATACAAATTCGTGATATACCGAACTGTCCAGAACCAATGAATGTAAGTGCACTTGCAACGTCAGATTCTTCGGCAACATTGACATGGACGGATAGCTCAGTAGTAAGCAACTATATTATCGAATACGGGCCTTGCGGATTCATACAAGGTACCGGAGCACCTACAGATACGGTAACCGGCACAACTTGGAGTGTAAATACCCTTGACGATAATACGTGCTATGATTTCTACATGCAGTCAGATTGTATGTCGTCGAATGGAGCAATGTCTCCTTGGTCCGGACCATTCTCGGTTACTGTACCGTGTTCGCCAATCGCTTCACCTTACATTGAAGGCTTTGAGAATTTGGCAACAACGTTTGGAACACAGACCGATCCTAACCTTCCAGATTGTTGGGTACAAGATCGCGGTGTTTCTCCTTCTTATGTAAGGGGCAGACTGTATGGTCCTCAAGCCTATGCGGGTGACGGTTTTGTAGAGTTCTGGGGACTCGCCATGAATTCGGATACAGTACTAATGTCATCTCCGGCGATAGAAGATTTAGATCAAGGCGGAAAAATGGTAACGTTCTATGCTTTGGTAAATTCCACCACATACCTTGGTGAATTCCAAGTTGGTTTATCAGGTTTCTCAGGTGCTCTTTCAACAGCACATCCTGTAGCGAATATAAGTTTGACAACGTCTTACCAGCAGTTCCAGGTATATTTAGATTCCAACTCAGTACAACCGGGTGATGCTCGTGTGGCATTCATTTTACCTGAGGGTTCTGGTCAATGGAACGATTTGAAGATTGATAGTATCACCATTGATGATATGCCATCTTGTGTGAATTACAATCAAATGGCTTCGAGTATTACGGATACCTCTGCATCGCTCACTTGGGATTACACAGGGTCGAACTGTTTCAATGTTGAATATGGGCCAATTGGCTTCGTTCAGGGAACAGGTACGGGTGCATTGGCAGGAACAGTTGATTCAAATGTAACAGCTCCATATAGCTTGAGCGGATTGAATCCTAACACAACCTACGATTACTACATTCAAAACTGTTGTAGCAATACATGGGAGGGTCCATTTACATTCACCACTGAATGTACAGGTCCTCTTGCAGCGGGTACCTATTCTGTTGGTCCAACTGGTGATTTTGTAACAATGGATAGTGTCATAAGTGTATTGAATACGTGTGGTATTGGTGGCGCAGTAACTTTTGAATTCCAGTCAGGATCGTTCTTTGCTTCTTCACCTATTGGTGAGGTGAATGGTGCTAGCGCAACAAACACCATCACATTCAAAGGAAGTTCATCTGTAAATGATACCTTGAGTTCGATAGTTCTTGAAGGTGCATCTTACGTTAACCTAGAAGATCTTTACATAAGTGCCTCTTCTGGTTTTGCAGTACGTTTAAACGGAACGAGCTACATTAATATTACAGGAAACACCATCGAAACATCGAATGCTGCTTCAACAAGTAATATTGCAATTGTGGCCTCATCGTCTCCAACATCCTATTCGTCTGCAACGTCTGGAGAAGAATACATTACAATTAGTAATAATGTCTTAAAAGGAGGTTATTTCAGTATTGCATTCTATAGTTCTTTAGCTAATCAAGGTGCCAATCACGATGTAGTTATTTCAGACAATGAGATTACGGATGCGTACTACTACGGATTATACATCTATTACGCTCGTAACTTTGAAATCACAGGTAACACCATCCATAACTTTAGTAATACTTACAATTACACGGGGTATCTCTACAATATTGACGGTGTGAAGTTTACTGGTAACCATTCAAGCAGCTATTACTCGTTATTAGCATATTACTTGAATACATCAACCTTGGCAGCCTTTGATAGTGAAATCACGAACAACATGTTCAGCGATGGTTACTACGGGATGCGTATTTACTACGGTGCAAACCTTGATATTTATCACAATACAGCTGTAGGTAGTTACTATGGTATTTACGATTACTACAACGCAAACACAGTTGATATCCGGAATAATATTTTCCAAGGAGGAAACTATGCATTGTATTCGTACTACTCAACCGCGACTAAAGACTACAACTTATACTACAGTATGGGTACGTATTTAGGCTATATCTACAATGGTTCTGCGAATTACCCAACCGATTCTGCCTCACTAGTGGCGGTCGATACAACGATGAATGTAAATTCTAGAGTTGGTGATCCAATTTTTGCAGGACCTGGTGATCTTCATGTCTTTGGCCCATTAGCGAATGACAAGGGAGATAACAGCATCGGCGTTACTGTTGATATTGACGGTGATACTCGTCCTATGTCAGGATCAACAACTGTCGATATCGGTGCTGATGAGTACGATGTAGAAGGGGATGATGCTGCGCTTACTGCGCTATTAGGACCTGCGGACGGAATCTGTGGTAGTGATAGCTTATTAGTTAGTGTTGAAATTGCGAATTACGGTCAAAATACATTAGACTCGCTGTCTGTTAGTGTAGACATCTTCGGTGCTACAATGACTGCGACTCCAACCAATCTAGGTATTCCTTTTGGAGGAAAGGATACTATTGAATTGGGTTACGTCAGTAATTATGTTGGTGGTCTTTATTCAGTAACTGCTTACACGCAGCTTGCGAACGACGGTCGTTCAAACAATGATACGTTAACAACGACGGTGGAGGTAAGTGATGCGCAACAAGTATCACCGGTATACCCTGACTTCGTTTGTGCGGGAGATGATATTACCCTTTCGGTGACAATTCCAACACAAGGCAATGTAATGTGGACTGCAGGAAACGATACGCTTGGCGTCATTGCAGCGGATTCATCGTTGACTTTGTCGAACATTACTACCGATACCACGATAACCGTAAGTGCAGTTTCTTATGCCGATACAACAGGTAATGCCAGAGGAATTGGTACCGGAGGTGGTAACTATAACTTCTTCGGAACAGTTGGGGTATTATTCTCGGTAACTAAATCGGCCATTATCGATTCTGTTACACTTTACCCGAATGCGGCAGGTACAACTAACGTCGCTATTCAGGACATCGCGACAGGCGCTTCTGTATGGACAGGCTCAGTCAGCACCACAGCAACGGGTAATACTGCGGAGCAAGTTTATTTGGGCGCAGCAGTTACTCCTGGATCGTACCGTATGGTTGGGGTATCCTCTACAACTGGAGGTTTATATCGAGAGTATGGTGTAAGTGGCTATCCTTATTCAACGTCTGGTGGAGAGGTGAGTGTTACCCAAGGAACACTGAACAACTACCACTATTTCTTCTACGATTGGGTAGTAACAGTTGGAGGTTGTGAGCGTGAAGATTCTACATTCACAGTAGGTATTCACCCGGATGCAGTAGCTGCAATTTCTGTGGATACAGCGAATGCGACTATCAGCGCAACGGATTGGATGGCGAACTGGAGCACTTCTGGTACTTCAGGTGCGGACAGTATTTATGTTGAGTTCTCTAATGGAACATCTTCAAACGATACTTCAGGTACCGTTACCTTCAATGCGAACAACGCAGGTGAGACAGTAACTGTTATCGCGTTCGGACCGTGTTCTTCTGATACTGCAACCTTCACGTTCGATGTGAACCAGATCAGTGTTGACGAAGACTTTATGAACGGTACTTTGAAAATCTATCCTAATCCAACGCGCGGTCTATTCAACGTAGAATTTGCAACAGCAACGGCTACGAATGTTGAAATCAGCATCGTGAATATGGTAGGACAGGTGATTTCGAATGAAGTAGTAACAGTGAATGGATTATACAATAACCAATTCGATCTCAGTGATGAGTCGGCTGGTGTATATTTCATCCAATTCACAACGGATAATGCTGTATTAACAGAACGTATCACAGTAGAGTAGTTTTCATAGCTATTAGCGATACCTTTAAACCCTGGCCGAAAGGCCAGGGTTTTTATTTTCTATAATGTTCGAAATAGGTCAGATTGTAAAGTTTAAGGATGCTGGTGGAACGGCAAAAGTATGCCGCATAGATGGCGATATCGTATATGTATTCGATGACTTTGGTTTCGAAAACGCACATGATGTTCGCGAACTGTTGCCAGTTGTTGAATGGCAGGTAGGGGCAGTTGAGCGTAAGGATAAACGCCGGGAAAAATCGGCCCCAGCGGCGCAGCAGATTGACCGATTATCTATTGACCTACATTCTCACGAACTACTTGAATCCACTCAAGGGATGACGCGCTATGAGATTTTGAACCATCAATTAGACAAAGCAAGTGCCACCGTTCGTGAAGCGCGAAGACGTGGAATTTCCAAAGTATTGATCATACACGGAAAAGGATCTGGCCGATTACAAGGAGAGGTCCACGAATTACTAAGGAAAATGGGTGGTTGCGAGTTTTATTTCGCTGATTTTAGCGAAGGAGGATATGGTGCCACTGAAGTTCGTATTGTAAATCGCCTGCAGTAACTTTGCAGCCGTTCTTTACATTTTAAGTTTAAACATTAGACGAGCCTTATCGCTTCGCAAGAAGAGGAAAGTC
>Ga0209309_10003683_pt1 | contig 13082 bp, 4 predicted proteins | sample COGITO_mtgs_1204_2_FD_184807 | JGI IMG/M metagenome (GOLD analysis project Ga0209309, IMG submission 184807) | Pelagic marine microbial communities from North Sea - COGITO_mtgs_120412 (SPAdes) (version 2) | ecosystem: Environmental > Aquatic > Marine > Epipelagic ...
CAAGTACGAAGGTAACAGTTAATACCATGGCGTTACGGACGGCACGTCTTCGAACTATGTTCTGCGCGACATTGGTTTTTATTTGCGCGCAAGCGCTGTTCGTTCGCGGCTGGGAAGAGGAGATGCCAAGCCCGCCGCCGAGTCCACCGCCGAGTCCACCACCGAGCCCACCGCCTTTAAACAAGTTTGGCAAGAAGATACCGGTGCCGCAACAAGAGTTTTTCGATCTTATCTGCCAATGTTTGAGAGAAGATCCCGTGAAAGGTAATTGCCTCGAAGTTGGCTACACCGAGCGAAATTCTGATGGCGACATTTACGGCGTTCTTTCGCATTGGGATACGTCTGAGATATCGGATATGTCATTTGCATTTTCAGGATTCCGTTTAACGACTTCTGGAGCTCCGTTTCTTTGTGCTCCAATGCTTCCAATCGAAGTTTTAGAACAATTCAATCCGGATTTGAGCTTGTGGAACACGTCGCAGGTTTTGACTTTCCTAGATACTTTCGGTGATCAACGTGCGTTTTTGGGAACTGGTTTGAAATTCTGGTCAGTGTCTCGAGCTAAAAATTTTGAGGCGATGTTCAGCGGTTGCGCTAATTTTATCGAACCGATTTCATTTTGGAACGTGGAGAATGCTGAAGACATGCGTGGAATGTTTCGTCGATGTACTAAATTCAACGCCGATATTTCTCTCTGGAAAACGCCTCGAAACAAAAAAATGGATGAAATGTTCTTGGAATGCGAAGCATTCAATTCAAATCTTAATTTCTGGGATGTTTCGAATGTCAATGACATGGAGAATGTGTTTGGCAGGGCGTTTAAGTTCAACAAACCGATTGGCGATTGGAACGTGTCGAGCGTGACCTCGATGCGAGCAATGTTTTCAGGCGCCCTATCATTTAATCAAGACATTTCAAAATGGGACGTTCACAACGTCGTAAGTTTCCAAGACATGTTCTCCGATGCAATTAAGTTTGCCGGTGACGTGAGCAAATGGGATCTTTCGTCTTCCTACATCACGTTTACGAGCATGTTTTCGGGAGCTCTCGCGTTTAACAACAAGTGGGTATGCGAGACATCGACGAGCGGCCCGCCGGATACGTGTGAATTGAAAAAGCCGTACTTTTTCAATGCTCTCGGTAATAGAGTTTTTCCAAACAATTTCACCGAACTTCAAGGTGCAGTTTGTAATTGCCTCGGCGAAGAACCAATTCACGGTATCTGCACCGAATTTGCTCGCGAGAGCGAGTACGGCGTCCTTCCGCAATGGGACGTTGCGCTCGTCCAAAATTTTAGAGCAATCTTTGACGCAGATTTTCTTTTTGCCACCTGCACCGGAAAAGTTACACCCTTTTCACTATCGCTCTTCGATGCCGATTTGAGCTATTGGAATATGAAGAATGCAACAAATACTGCGTTTATGTTCCGTTTCTTGCCCAAGTTCAAAGGCAAAGGTCTCAAATACTGGGACGTCTCCAGCGTGACGAGAATGGACAGAATGTTCGACGCGAATTTTGAATTCAAGGAAGCCATCGGGTATTGGGATACTAGTCACGTGACGAATATGGAGAAAATGTTTCGTAACGCGCACTCCTTCAACCAAGATATTTCTAAATGGGACACGTCGTCGGTCAGAACTATGTTTCGCATGTTTTTGAACGCCACGGAGTTCAAAGGAACCGGTATTTCTAAATGGGACGTTGAGGAAGTCACGGACATGCAAGAAATGTTTTTGAACGCAACTCACTTCAATGACGACATCGGCAGCACGTGGTTGGGATCGGCGGCGACTAACGAACAAAACGACATCTTTCTCGGCGCGGACGCTTTCAACAAAGTCTACGAGTGTAACACCGACGTCGACGGTCCGGTCTCGTCGTGCGCGAAACAAAGAGCTCCCTCGCCGTGGCGTTGCGATTAACGATGCGCGCGCGACCATCATTTTTCACGAATACAACGACGAATACGACGACGAATACTACTCGCGACCGACGACGACAAAGACAAAGACAATAAAATCCACGACGCGAACTCACGGTCGGTTGTTATAAAAAAAAGCGTTTGATGGTATGATACTTTACACATTCGAACATATAATAATTTCACTTTTTCCTCTTCTCGTTCTTCTTTTCTCAGACAGAAAGACGAGTTCTTTTTTTCTCAAGTTCTCCTCTCTTCCGGGAAAGCCGACAGAAAATCACACGCATCATCGCATAAAAAGAATCATGTCCGACGAAGAGTTTGACTTGAAAAAGAAGAAGAAAAAATCCAAGAAGGTTGATTTCGACGCGTTCGAGACGGAAGATACTCCGAATGATGGTGGTGATGATGCTGGTGTCGCGGCAGCCGTCGCGGAGAAAATAGAAGATTTGGATCGTACGTGTTTTTCTCTCGTTTTGGGTTTTTCTTTGTCTTCTTTTTTCTTCATCCGCTTCTTCCTTTGTTGTTAACGCAACAGCAGTTTTCATTCGGCGAAAAGAGATGGTGACGACGATGAGAACGCGACGACTGTCGTCGAGCCAAGCCGCTTTTGGACCTAAACACTGCTGCTGGTGATGTTTAGAAGAGCATTTGATAAAAGAGCGGAGAGGAGGATGCGAAGACACAAAAGCACTCCTTCACAGTTATCTCTCTTCTCACGTGTCTCATCTTTCAAAAAATTAAAAAAAAAACTCACCACTCACCACAAAAATCTCTCAAACAACCTTTCACAACAACGACAACTTTAACTTTAACAATAACAACAGTCGAAGAGTTTGGTAAGAAGAAGAAATCGAAGAAGAAGAAGAAACTCGCGTTATCGGACGACGAGGAAGGAGGAGGAGAGAACGAAGAGGAGGAAAAAGCGACGACCTCGTCGTCCGGCGGCGGCGTTCAATCCGGGTTAGGTCTCCCTTGGGACGGTTCCGATCGAGACTACCACTACGACGAACTTCTCGGTCGCGTCTTTGGCATTCTCAAGGAGAAGAATCCGGCGTTGTCGGAGAAGACGAAAACGATTATTAAACCGCCACAAATTGCGAGAGAAGGGACGAAGAAGACGGTGTTTGCAAACTTGATGGAGATTTGCAACGCGATGCACAGACCGCACGAGCACGTGACGCAATACATGATGGCGGAACTCGGGACGACGGGGACTTTAGACGGTCAGCAAAGGCTGATTATTAAAGGGAGATTTCTGCCGAAAGTGTTCGAAGGTGTTTTGAGACACTACTTTATCGATTACGTGATTTGCAACATGTGCAAGAGTTCGGACACGCAGTTAGTGAAAGAGGCGACGACGAGGTTAAGTTATTGTAGGTGTCAATCGTGCGGCGCGTCTAGGTCGGTGTCGAATATTCAAAAAGGTTACACCGCGGTTGGGAGAGGCGAGAGAAGGAAAGCCAGAGCAATGGGGACGTAAAAGGAATACGGAAAACGTCTACATCATCATCGTCGTCGTTAAGAAGTATATTTTTAAAAACATTTGTTGTATTAGAAGAAAAGAGAAAAGAAGAAGAAGAAGAAGAAGAAGAGGGGCATCGTCATCGTCATCATTTTACTTAGTATCGTTACAACGTTTCAAATTCTTTGGCTATTTGCTCATCCGTCATTTCTTGCTTCGTCGAGCATTTGTTATACGTCGTGTCTGCGGACATCTTACAGACCCACTTGTCGTCGTCGCCGAGATTGGCGATTGACTTTTCAGGAACACGCCTCCATTTGGAACAGTCGTCGCACTGTATCCATGTCTGCTTAACGATGACTTTAGTCGCCCTTTTGCCGGAATTTGGCGGCGCGTTGCTGCTCGTTCTCGCTCTCTTCGAAGCTTTCCCGCCGCCGACGACTTTGTTCGATCCAGGTAGTGGAGGATTCACCGGAACTCGTTGCTTACCGCCCCATCGAACGGTTTGCATGCTCAACTGCACGGTTTCTCTGCTTCCGTCGTCGTATAAAACTTCGTGCTCACCCGTATCCGCACGGAACGATTCAATGACCGCATTGAAGAAGGTTTCATGGACGGGCCAAAAGACTTCAACTAGTCTTCCGATGGAATCTGCGCCAGTTTGCGTGCCAATCGTTTTCAGCCATTTTCCCATCGTTTCTTGGGTGACTGCATGTTTTCCGACTAAACGCAACGACTGGCGCCATTTTTTCGCAGAACCTTTCCCGCCCAAGCGCTCAAATTCAGTCGCTGGACACGTGTATTCGGATATTCTGCACTTCATGTCACCTGAATCTCGGCGAAGCACGGCGTAACGAACGAGTTCCTCGCCGCGGCGTCCTTGCGGTAACAAGATGCCTCGCATGCCACCGACAGCGACCGGAATGGGAGGTAAAGCAAAAACCATTCCACCATCTTCCAAAGGTGGTTCCGGAACCCCCTCGTAAGGCTCCCAGATGGATGGCAAGTATCTCACTGTCAACAGAGGTAAGAAAAAGCGCTGCGTCAAGTTTTCCTCTATTTTTTCCTCATCTTCGTCGTCATCTGAAGGCGATGGAAAAAGGATCGGGTTTTTGCGCGGCGTGGGGTATTTGAACGTCAATTCGTGTTCTCCGGTGAAAGTATCGAACGCAGTCACCGTAGCTCGTCGCCATAAACCGCGCGTTGGAACGAGAATTTCAATGAACTTCCCGACGGCTTCGTCGCCGATGCTCGCTCCTTTTGATCTCAGAATATCTTTGATATCTATTTGAGACCCCGCACGTTTGGCAGTTTCGAGCCATTGTGGATCGTCATCAACAAACTCTTCGACAGGAATGACCTCGTACGAATCCAAATCGGCGATTGGTGTCGGTTGTTCCGGAGGTTGCGGAGGTTTTGGTTTTCTAATCAATGTGCGTTTTGATTTTTTGATTCCTTCCGTTTTGACCTTCTCGTCCACATCCATAGTTGTCGGAGTAGTAATCTTTGCCTCGGCTTTCGCTTTCTTCTCCGCTTGAATTTCCTCTTGCTGGTCGACGTACGCTTTGCTTTGCGCCTCGAACATTTCTTGCGCCAGAGCGTACTCTTGTTTAGCACTCTCGTACGCTTCTTCCTGTTCTGAAACTGCGCGATCGCGTTGCTCTTTGAGGTTTTTAAGCTTTTCATCACTCATTTTCATATACACACTTCGTCCGCCATCGCACAAGGAACCAGATTTATCCTTGTACTCAAAAGGAATGGCGATATTTCGAACGACGCATTGGGCGTCCAATTCAGCTTCGAGTTCCATAGCGGCTTGCGTCGCTTCCGCGACGAAATCACGCTTCTTTATCCTCGAATTTTTCTTTTGGCGCCCTTGCTTCAGTTGTTCGCCTTCTCGTTCGTTGTTGTTCTCGTTATTGTTCTCGTACTCATCGTCATCGTCTCCTCCTTCAGCGCTTTTGCGCTTTGATCCCGGTTTAGAACCAGGGTTACCTCGGTCATAGACTTCTTCATTTTCACTTGGAAAGTCGGTTTCCGTCTCTAAAGCCGCAGCTTTGATGGGAAAATGTTTGACGGTATCAAACGCGACCGCTCCGGCAAGCACTTCGTCTTGATGTGGCGGAATCTGTTGGAACAATCGAGTCTTTTCTTTCAACGGTCCAGATTGTGGCAAGTCTCCTTCCTCATAAAAAGGCGCGTTCCACGAGTACAACTCGTTCGCGTTCACGCCAATAGCGGCTGCAACTCCATCGATGGTATCATCTGCTGCGCAATAATACACTCTGTACCCGGATTCCAAAGCTTCCTCGCCGTTTAGCGTACCTCTCGCGTTCATATTTATTCCATCTGCGGCCCACGCGCCGCCGACGCCTCGTTGTCCTACTCTTCCTCCTCCAGACGCATCCTTATTGGCGTTGGCTCGCGAGCGACTACGTGCAGATGGAATACTTTCGTACGGTAACTTCACCGGGAGACCGTCTGGAAATCGGAACTTATTCAGACATATGAACAACCACTGGTGAGTGCCATCTTCGTAGCGAATTTCGTGTTCGCCAGAATCGGCTTTGTATCCCACAAACTCGCAAAATTTATACGCTTGCGAACCGTCCGACCAGATTTCCGCGGGTCGACCGACGACATTTGCACGCCACGTGCCACCTTCGTCACGCAACCATTTACCAATGGGCACACCCCTCTTCAATTCATCCGCTTCTAGTTCCTCGATCGGGTAACCGCTATGTATACGTATAGATTGACGCCACTTTCGTGCGTTGCCTCGTCCACCCAAACGCTCAAACTCGAGAGCCGTGACGAGTTGTTCCTCAGAAGTAACGTTGCCTTTTCGATCTTTCTTGTAGAACATGACGTTTTCCTCCCCTCTTCGAGCTCCTGGACGCATAAATCCTTCCATTCCTCCGCATTGAACTTTGACTGGAACTTTTTCCATAACGAGATTTTTCTTCGCTTCGCCTGTACTCCTCTTGTCGTCAACGTCGCCGTCTGTTTGTTCATCTTCATCAACAGGTTCAATTGAGCACTCACCGCTGAGCGCATCCGGAATTTGAGCATCCTTTCGTAATCGTAAAGAGCATAAGTCGAGGATTTCCGGCCATTTTCTATGTAATTTGGATTCGATAAATCCATCGCGTTCTAGAGTAACAATGGCCAAGTTGTATCCGAGAGCGTCCCCGAATTCGTCGTGGGTCCACATCGCGCGAGCATGGTCTAAAGTAGCCGCATCGTGCGCGCGATAAAGTCTCGCCATCAAAACTTTTATTTCAGTGGAAGTTATGTACGCTTCCTCTTCTTCGTTTTTACCTTCTTTCTTCTTTTTCGTCGTCGTCGCCGCGGCGTTCATCTTTCGTCTGCGTTCGCCGAGCGTTCTCAAGATGGCGTTTCTAATATTCGTCACTTTTTCTTCGTCGATTCGACCCTTATGCGGCAAAACTACGGGAAGAGGAGCTCCTCTTCGATTAATAGAGGCTTCGACTCCAGAAGCTAATCCAGATCGCAAGAGATCGTACCCGGAAACAGGTGCACCAGTTTCGCGTCTCTCTAGGCGACGATTGCGTTCGTTTGAACGGATCCGTTCCTTTTCTTGTTCAATCTTAGCCAAATCCGCATTTTCGCGTTCACGTACTTTCGCCATTTCTTTGTTTCTTTCCAGGTGAGGACGAACGCGTCGGAACATTTCGGCCATAATTTTATCGCGTTCCGCAGGATCGATGTCTTTCTGTCTCAAAAGTTTCAGAGGTCGCCCGAAAACGCACGGATCTTTAGGATTGACGTTTGCATCTTGCGCGTTTGCGCTTTCATTCTTACCCTTTACTAATCCAGCAGCCGCTGCAGCTTCTGCGGCTTTGCGCTGTTCAAGCAAGCGCTGCGCCTGCTCTTTCTCAGACAATTTTTCTAAAGTCTTTGATGGTGGCGGTGCTGGTTGCATCCAAAGTTTCGTGCGTTCTAAAAGTTGCGACTTGCGTGAAATATTTGGATATTCCGCCTTATTCCAAGCGACAATATCGCGCGCGTCCAATCCTCGCTCTCTGGCGATTTCATCAACGCTTTCGTTCCTTTTCGTGTAATACGCAACAGCGCCTCTTATCACGGCATCCTCACCAGCCTCGGGAGCTTCTTCCTCCTCTGCTTCCTCTTCCATGATCGCATCGTTAATTAATTCGTTTTCTACTTCTTCTGGTTTCTTTTTCTTTCCTTTCTTTTGGTTCTTTTTCGGACCTTCTGTTCGCAACAAAAAGTGAACGAGATCCGTAAACGTGGCGTACGCCAGCGCTTTCACGGAACCATTCCCTAATGGCAGTTCGAGCTCCGTATCGCGATCTTCGATCCAAACGTCCGTGATGGCAACTTTTTTACCCATTACCCATCCGGACGATCCCTTTACACCACCTCCGTGTTCATCACCTCCGGCGTTGTATTTCTTGATCTCCTCGTGTTCTTCACCAAACTTTTGACAATCCGCGTCGCATCGAATAAAGCACGCCTGTGCCGGGTGTATCTGTCCTAACGCTTCAAATCGTTTACACTTTCCTATTATCTCAGCACCTTGCGGTAAATGGTCTTCACAATAGGCGCGAGTGCAACACTCGCATCGAAACAACAAACCGCCGACCGCGGCAGACTTCCGGCCACACTCGTGGCACGTGTGGTGCGGACATGACCATCTCGCCGTGCGTCCAATTTCTTCCATGGTGTATCCAATGCATTCAGGATGAACAGAAACTGGGCACAAGTCGCAGCAGACGATTTGGCCACCGTCCCAGCATCCTTGACACGTGTACGCGTGACCGTAATCTCTTCCCGCGACTTGACCGCGGGAACGTTTCCCGCCCTGTAATTGCGCTTGACTTAACCCCGACTCTTTCGCGTTTACGGAAGGTTCGCCAGATTGTAAATCGTAATCGTTTGACTTTAACACGGTAACCATACCGAGACCATGACCGCCGTCAACTTGCATAGTCGTCGTCTTTCGATTGCGCTTACCGGAAAGTATGTTGCTTTGAAACTCCTTTGCGATTTCTTTTAAAGACGTGTTCTTTTTCACCTGAACTAAAGATGCATCGCCGACGGATTCTACAATCTTTGCCGGCATCATAAATGTTGAAATAGGAGTTTCCTCAGCTTTGCCTTCAACGAAATCAGTCGCCGTAAACTGCGTGTCTTCTTTCAGCGTTTGCAAATCTCTTCGTTTGCGCTCGCCCTCCTCGCTTCGATCCATGAGCGTGGATAACTCTTCATCTGTCGGCGGATCGCCAGAATCTTTAGAGAAGACGGCATCGACACCAAAACGTAACATCGAATACAAATCGTTTTTATCCAGCGCTTCCATAGCCTCTGCAGCGGCAGTTGAGCCTCTGGATACCATTTTTTCTAAGAATAATTTTTTCTCTGCGCGTTGCGTCATTCGTTCCTCTACGGTGCCAGCAGTAACTAATCGATATATGTGCACCGTTTTCTTCTGACCGATGCGATGGACTCTCGCCATCGCTTGCATATCTACCTGAGGGTTCCAATCGCTATCAAACATGACGCACGTATCTGCCGTTTGCAAGTTTACGCCCAAACCACCCGCGCGAGTACTTAAAAGAAATGCAAACACAGGCGAATTTGGACGGTTGAATGCCGCAATATCTATAGACCTCTGCACACGATTTGTAGAACCATCGAGTCTAGCGTATTGATAACCGCGCAAATGCAAAAAATTCGCTAATATATCCAACATAGATGTAAACTGCGAGAAAATAACCACGCGGTGGCCATTTTCTTTCAACTTGATCAAAATGCGATCTAATACCGATAACTTCCCTGAGGCTTCGATGATATCTTCTAAGGTGACGCCTTCATCCTGGATACCCGGCGAAAACAAGTACGGGTGATTGCAACATTTCCGCAGTTGCATCAATAGTGAGTTCAATTTGCGCCAATCGCCGCCACCGCTACTAGATTTTTCCTTCGCATCTTCGCCGGCGACTCCTGCAAGTTTTTTCTCGTTCTCGGAAGCCGCCGCTTCGAGCGATTGCAAAGCGCCCGATTCCCGCATCAGTAACCGCCTGTACCAAAACGTTTGTGCCGAGGACAAAGGGCACATAATTTTCGTTTCAACTTTTGGCGGTAACGAAACTTCCACTTCGCCTTTGACTCTCCTCAAAACGAACGGACGCATTAAATAGTGCGCCTTCGCGAGTAATTTTTCGTCGACTTTATGCTCCCTCATGTTCAAATTAAAAGCGCGGTCGAACGGCTCCGAGGAAGTAAACACGTCCGGGTGAAGAAACGATAAAAGCGCATATAACTCGTGCAAGTTATTCTGCACTGGCGTACCAGTCAAAAGGATGGTGTGTTGACGGTGAATGCGCTTCAAAATCTGATGCGCCGTCGTCTCTTCGTTCTTCACCTTGTGCCCTTCGTCTAAGATGACGCATCTCCAGTACACTTTTTGCGTCAACGCGAGCGCAAAAGATGGATTACACGCCATTTCATACGTCGTTAGAGCGACATCGTATATTTCTGTATTTATCACGACTTCTCTTCGTAGCCTTTGACGTTCGTTTTCATCCGAACTGTGTAACCGAACGACTCTTAATTTTGGACACCATTTGGCGAGTTCGTCCATCCACGAACTCATTACTGAGAGAGGGCAGACGATCAAATGCGGCCCTTTCACCCCGCGCATTTCTTTGATACACGCGAGAAACGAAATCGATTGTAACGTTTTTCCTAAACCCATCTCGTCGGCCAAGATGCACGAACATCCTTGATCGAACATTCGAACAGCCCACCTCAAACCTTCCAGCTGGTATTCTCTCAACACCGCAGTAATCGCCGCCGGTTGATTCTCAACTGGCATCAACAGCTTATCGCTCGGTTCATACTTTTCCGCTCTCTCCTCTAATGCTTGCACCGCCTTCTCTTCCATGAATGGCTTTAAATGCGATATTTGTTGATGTAAGTACTTGGCCCGTTTCGAAATCGCCAACTCGATGTCCTTTTGAATATCTTTCTTGTTCACCGCCGTCGCCTCTTCGTCGGCGGTTAAAATTTTCGGTGCCCTCGGTTTCGTCCTCGTGTACGGTTTTCTCGGTTTCTTCTGTTCGAATACGTACGACGTGCGACCCGGACGCGTTTCTCGACTTCCATCGTCTCCTCCCAACTCGCTCGAAAACACGCTCGGTTCGCCTTCGGTTAAACCGTAGTTGTTCGAACGCAACACCGGTTGTCCGTCTATCATAATCACTCTCGCTTTTGTCACGCGAGATGTCCGTCGTCTGCCTCCCGACGAATCCTCCCCTAACGCCGCTTTCAAGACGTCTTCTGGAATTTCAGCCGCTACCGCCGGGTCTATTATTTGTTGTTGTTGTTCGCGTTGCGCGTCGTCGTCGTCGTCGTTCTTTTTGGTTCGGTCGTCGTCGTCGTCGTTGTTCGACTCCGGTAAAACTAAAATCGTCTTCTCTTCTTTGTCTTCTTCTTTGTCTTCTTCTCCTTCTGCAGCTTTAGAAGCAGCGGCGGCGTGTTCACCGTCCTCACGACCACCACCATCAGACGACGACGTCATATTATCGAATAATGGAAACAAATATAAATAATAGAGCAAGAGTAGTAAGAGTAGAGAGAGAAAGAATGGAAGAGACGAGACGAGACTCTTTTGTTTGTTGCGTTTTTGGTAAGTTTTCATCAATAATCAGTCAATTATATCAATCGCAATATAATACAAACAACAACACAACTTCGACGCTTCGAAAAAGAGAGGAGAAGAAGAGAGAATATGCAAAACTGGTATCAGTGAAAAATGGAAATTTCATGCCTTTATGTAAATTAGTATCTATCTAGATTTTGTTGCCTAACCTATCGTACGCGGGCGCTCTGTCCATGCGCGTGGGGTAAAATCGAGCGCGAGGCATGTACCCTTCGTTTTGGTACAACGTCACGGTAACGTCTTCGCTCTCCGCGAGTTGGTATAAATGAGGAAGCATGTCGAACAGCGCGTCGTCGGCTGGGTCGTCGATGAACGATGACACCGGTAATGCGTTTTGTGGATGGAACATGTAGGAATAAGGAGAGTTGTCGATGATGATGGTTTTGCGCAAGTCGCGGCCTAAACAGGTCAAGTCTTTGACGTAGTTCCCTTGGAACGGGTAACACGCGTCTCGAAATAATCGGTGTCGAACGACACCGTGGACGTCCAGTTTATCCATCAAAGGATTCGCGTATTTCGCTAACGAGGCCGTGAACACCACCAACTCGTATTTTTCTGCCATCTCGATTAAGAACAAATCCACCCAAGGTCTTTTCAACACGTACACGTCGGTTATCCTGCCGTCGATTTCAACCGGGATTATATAATCCGGGTTCGGTATCGGCCGAAACGACGAGTGGACTAACGTTTCGTCTAAATCGAGAACTAAACATGGCTTACTCGTCGCGTTGCCGCTTTTCGCGCATCTGTACGTTTCCGGTGCAGGGAGAAAATACGCGCCCGTGTGCAAAGTAAATCCTTCGCCGACGACGTTGGAGAACTGCGGTTTAAGACACGGAACCGGAACGCACCCGGCAACTGTCGGCGCTTTCTCTTCTTTCCTGAGCGGTGCTTTCGCATCATCCCGTATGTTTCGTTGTTGTTTCGTATTTGTATTGTTGTCATTGAGCGACGACGCATTCGCGCCTCCGAAACACGCGCCAAAGAATCGAGCAAAGATATTTCTCTTCCTCGCGAGGACCGTCGTCGACGTCGAGTTCTCGCTATTGCCTCTTCCGCTACTACTGTTGATGCTACTACTCCTCGTGTTGTTGGTGTTATTCGTGCTGCTACTCATCTCTGCCTCTCTGTTGTGTATCGTGGTAGGTTCGTCGTCCCCTAAAAACTGCGTGATGACGTCTTCCTCTCGTTCCATGTGGTTGGGATTTTTTGTGCCATCCCCATCGCTGCTGCTCTTTTTCGTCGGTAAAGGACTGTTGTCTCTCCTGGGCGACCACAAACTCCCTCTCGCTGGAGTTAAACTCTTCTTCTTCTTCTTCTTTTGTCTTTTTGTCGTCTGAATCGTCGTTGATTTCGGCGTCGACGACGATAACAGTTCGTGTTCGTCCTCTGTTTCTTCCTCGTTGTTGTTGTTGTTTATATCGTCGTCGTCGTCGTCTTTCACTCTCGAAAAGGCGCGAGACAACAACCTTTTCGTCGCTCCGTTGATATTCTTTTTATTATTATTATTCTTCTCTCCACCTTTAGAAGAAGAGGAAGAAGAGGAGGAGAACGAGGCTGCTTTTGAGAACATCGTCGGTGTCGTCGAGGTCGTGCTTGTGTTTTGATCTTGTCTCTCCATCTCCACGTACCCACCGTTGACACCACCGACTTTCGACGACGACGATGTCATCATCATTTTAATCTAAATCTCTCTCTTTTTGTGTTGGTTCGTTGTTGTTACTTTTGCAAGAAGAGTCATGCGTCGTGTGAAGAGAGATCGAGAGATCAAAAAAAGTAAAAAAAAAAGTAAAAAAAAGAGAGAAGAGAGAAGAGAGAAGAGAGACAGACGACTAGAGAGAGAGAGAAAGAGGTGTGAAAAAAAAAAGCATCCTCCTCCTCCTCCTCTCATCCTTTATTCTAAAACTACTCTTATCACAAAAGTAGTATTAAAAACGTGATGATGTCGATGTCGTCGCCGCCTTCTCGGTGCTTGGCAAAAACTG
>Ga0209309_10003688_pt1 | contig 13068 bp, 11 predicted proteins | sample COGITO_mtgs_1204_2_FD_184807 | JGI IMG/M metagenome (GOLD analysis project Ga0209309, IMG submission 184807) | Pelagic marine microbial communities from North Sea - COGITO_mtgs_120412 (SPAdes) (version 2) | ecosystem: Environmental > Aquatic > Marine > Epipelagic ...
ATAGTGTTGGTAATTGTATCAAATGTACGTTCTGCATCAGCTTTACTTAGGTTTAACGAACCTGAAAGTTTAGCTACTAATTGTTTTTTGTTCATTTTTGGCTCCGTTTATGGGTTATTTCACTATAATTTACATAAAAGCCTATAAATCAAGCTTTTTATTAGTGTGTGTTAAAATAAAAGCCCCAATATGTTGTGATTTGTTAAATAAGTATTGATTTTAAATGATTATTTAAAAAATATAATTACTCAAAAACTTAAATAAACCAACATCATTTAAGTCATTAAAAGTGGTAAATATTACTAAAGAGCCAATTATTACAAATCCGATTCGATATAAAAACTCAGCTGATTTACCACTAAGTCCATTAGTTTTAATTCTATCAATAAAATTAATTAACAAATGACCTCCATCTAAAAGAGGAATTGGTAATAAATTAATAGCTCCTAGACTAATAGAAATATAAGCAATAGTGGATATGAATGCTAAAAAACCATATTGAGCAACTTGTCCAGATATTTTACCAATACGAATAGGCCCACCTAGTGATTTAGGGTCACCTTTTCCTCTTATTAATAGCCAAACATACTTATACATGGAAGTTGTAATATAATAAACTTCACTTGTTGCATAAAATAAAGCTTTAGCAGGCCCTACTTTAACGTGATTAACTGTATTATTATAAGGGATTAGTTTTATACCAATCATTCTTTTTTTTACGTCATTTCCAAGACCATCTTTAGTCTCAACCATATTAGGTTTTACTTTTAATTGAATTTCCTGGCCAACTCTTGAAACAGTAAAATTGATATAGTCTGAAGTTGATAATGTTATGTATTTAGACACTTCCATAATACTCTTAACATTTTCACCATCTATAGAGACTATTACATCATCTTTTTTAACACCCGCAATAAAAGCTGGGCTATTAGCTTGAACTTCTGCAATAGAAGCTGGAGTAAAGTCTTTTCCAACAAAAGTGTAAATTGAACCAAAAATTGCAATTGCTAATATAAAGTTAGCAAATGGACCTGCTAATAAAATCATAGCTTTTTGTGAAAATGTCTTAAAAGCTAATAACTTATCATGATCTTCAGGAGGATATTGTTTTCTTAAGGATTCTTTATCATATTCACTAAAAATACTATGGTCACCATAAAATTTAACATAACACGCCAAAGGGATAGGACTTAGTTTCCACCTGACACCATCTTTATCTGTCCAACCAAATAATTCTTTTCCAATACCAAGTGAAAAAACAGTGACTTTTACACCATATCTTTTGGCAAAATAATAATGGCCGTATTCATGAACAAATGTCACTACAAAAAAAAGAACTAAAAAAGGAATTATATAACTAAGCATAGAGGTTAGATTTTAACTGAATTTAAAGACATACTCAATAGAAGATTAATAATACGTCTCCACTTTTATACCCTTAAGAAACGTCCTTGAATAACCTAGTTTACCTTGGTTTATAGAGCTAAGATTTTTAATAAAATGCATTCCTCTATTAGGGTCTTGCCTTATCGGTTTACTAAAGACTACTTTAGTGTCAGCTTCTCTTAGTTTTTTCAAATCAGCTTCTCTTTGAAGTCTTCTCATTTCTTGATATTTATCAAGTTCATCACTGTGGTTATTATCCTTCTCTTTTAATGGTTCATCTTTTAAAGAAAAAACAGACATATCAATATCCTCAACTTTTACAGATGTCTCTTTACCTTTTAAATAAGCAGCTTCCAGTTCTTTAATCTTTTTATTAATTGGCTTTGTTTTGACACAAGAATTATCAACTTTATCAAAAGCTGATATTTGCCAATTAGGTATATTTTTTTTACTCATTAGATCTCCTTTCCTTTTGATTTTTTATATTTTAAATACTGATTAACTAAGGTGTATTGTCTACTTAACAATCTCCCTTCCATGGTATTTAGTTTCATCATCCTATCTCCACCACCACAATCTTTTACGTAAGCTGCTCCCATTAATTCAGTTCTCTTATCAAGATCTTTTTTAATAGTTTGATGAAATTCTTTATGCTTAATTTTGATAAAAGTTGGGCTATTAATGTTTTTATTATACTCAGACATTTCAATACCAAACACCCCACTTTCAATTTTAGGTATACGTTGTAACCGCCAACCCAAGCTGGTGATTTGTTGAACCATTAATCCACTGATTGCATCAAAAATGTCATAAGTTTTAAGCATAAAATCAACATAAGCTTTATATTGTTCAACATCTTCTCCAACCATCACATGATGCTCTGCATAAATGCCAAGTTTTATTGCATTCATTGATACTTTTTCTTTACCTAATTTTGTTTTAGGTCCAGTAGACCTTCTTGCATTTTTTTTATTAGCAAGAATTTGCTTAGATGACGCCATATTTTTTCTCCGTATTTTATGGGTCTTATTTGTGAGATAAGTAATTATTTAAGCACTGCCTCTATGAATAATATTTATTCGGGGCGCATAGCAAAACGCTAAGAACTTCCTTATATCCTATTGTCTTTAATATTCAACAGAACGTTTATAGAACGTAAGAAAAAAAAACTAATAACCAATTTTTTTTAATAAAAATGTCAAAATTTTATAGGACTACATGGGAGACTATAGGACTTTATAAGATTAAATAAGATAACGTGGGATTTTAAATAAAAGTTTTTTATTTTAAGTAATCATTCTGAAATTAACTGAATATCACTAAAGTATATTCCATCAAAATGCTTGTTTGCAAGTTGAACTATCTCTCTTTTGCTAATGCTTTTAATGATAGTTTCTATGTTCATTAACCTTTCTAAATAAAGATTATTCTTATCAGCAGAATGAATAGCATCTAACCAAGTCGAATTAGATTCTAAGCTAGTCTTATAATCGTTAATTAAAGTTAATTTTTTATCTTCAAATAATTTCAAGTCAAAATTACCTTTTTTAACTTCATCTAAAATAACATCTATTTTTTTATTAATTTCTTCAATATTTTTGGGATCAGCTCCATAGCTTATATAATAACTTACAAGTTCAATTGGTTTGTATACGCTGTCGTAATAATTAGCTGATATTGAATAAACTAAATTATCTTTTTCCCTTATTTGATCAAAAAATATTTTATCAACAATTGAGTGTAATAAATTAGTTTTATATTTTTCCTTAATCGTGTTGTTAAATTTCTTATGATATAATCTATTTATATAAGCTTTTTTGGGATCCTCTTGTTCATACTTAATCTCTTCAGAACCTAAATTTATTCTAACACCACGATCAATATAACCATCTTTTCTATCTACCTTTGGTAGACTACCTATATACTTTTCAATTAACCTCTCAATTTCATCAAACTCAAAGTCTCCAACAATTACAAAATTGAAATTGCCACCATCTTTAAATCGATCAATATAAAAGTCCTGAACATCTTTAAGGTTTATTTGATTATAAAGCTCTTCTGTTGGGTACTTCATTCTAGGATGATTTTGATAAAGCTTTGCCCTGTATTCTAAATTAGAAGCATGAGTAGGATTTTCTTTATCAATATTATATTGGCTAATTTTATCTTCTTTAAAGATATCTATATGAGTTTGATTAATTCTTAAATCAGTGAAGTTTAAGTATAAAAACTCAAACATCGTTTCTAAGTATTCATTAGTTGAATACCCCTTAATACCCTCTTGTTGACCATCAATAAAAGTAAATAAGTCTACAAAGTTATTGGGATATAAATTTTGTTTTTCTGTAACTGTTAATTCGCCAATGTCTGCAATAGATAAGATACCACTAGTATATTTTGCAGAAGGATAGATATCATCACTTGCTTGTGAAGACCCGCCTGAACTGTAACCTCTAATTCTAATTTGGTCTTTTTTAAAATCTGTTTTCTTTAAATAAACCTCAGGACCATTAGCTAAAGTTAATTTGATAACTCCTGTATTAGGGTACTTTGATCTCTTAACAATCTTGGATCCAACTAGGTCTTCCTTAATCAATTTAACTTCTTTTAATGCAAATTCGTAAGGCTCGATGTCTTTATTTTCTACTTCTATATAAAGTTCTTTTATCTCAGCTTCATTAGGCAGGTTTTTAATATAACTTGGCGCTTCAATTTGAATAATTTGATTTTTGGCTTTGATATAATTTTTAAAATAATTATTTAAATCGTTAACGGTAATAGAGGGCATTATCTCTTTCGTAAATTTTAATTCGTCTTCAGAAGAGCTGATCATTTCATCGTCTAAAAAATGTCTCTGGTATTCATTAGCAAAGTTTTCAGAACTACGAGTTTCTCTATTAATAATGTTTTGCTCTATGTTTCTTAAATAATTTTTTTTAGCTAAATCTAGTTCTGAATTAAGAAAACCAAACTTTTCAATTTGCTTATTAAATGTTAAAAAATCCTTAATACCCTCTTTAACTTTAGCTTCATTTAATGTTGTTGAGATTATTTTGTATTCATCTAAATCAGAAATTTGATAACTACCTAATCCACTATATAAAAAGGCTATTTCATTTTTTTCTAGTAATTCTTCGATACGTCTATCGTAAATATTTTCAATTAAATCATAGATCTTATTATCCCGATAATTGCTAAATGTATTTAATTTTTGAAATTTAGTTTTTTCCCAAATACTAAAAGTAACACTAGTTGTTTCTTCATCTTGGTATTTAAAAAAATAGTTTTCTTTAAAATCAGGTATTTCGTAATTAGGTATTTCTACTTCATTATTTTTAAATTCTGAAAAACTATCTTTAATTAATCTTTTAATTCTATTAACATCAACGTCTCCAATGACGAACAACCCCATCAAATTAGGCTGATACCATTTTCGGTAATAGTCTCTCGCATCTTCGTATTTAAAGTTTCTAATAACCTCAATATCACTGATAGGTAGTCTTTCTAATAGAAGTGAGTTTCTGTAAAGATAGGGATAAAATTTATCTAAATATCTTTTAGTTGCACCTAAATCGCTACGCCACTCTTCTTCAACAATCTTTCTCTCCCTTTCAAAGGCTTCGTCCTCTAAAGTTAAATTATTACTAATATCTGCTAAGATTTTAATGGTGGTTGCAATATTTTTAGGATTATCACTTGGGATTTCATATTCATAAATTGTCTCAAAGTATCCAGTCGATGCATTATAATGTGAGCCAATATCAAGACCAATTGAGGACATAAACTTATCGAGTGCATTTTTTGGATAATTTTTAGAACCATTAAAGGCCATGTGCTCTAATAAATGAGCAAGACCTAATTGATTTTCTTCCTCCATTATGGAGCCAGCTTTAATAACTAATTTTATATAAATTTTATCTTCAGGCTTTTCATTTTCTCGAATGTAATAGGTAAAACCATTATCAAGTTTGCCATAAGTAATTCCCTCATCCATTGGAAATTCATTTTCAGCTCTTAAGACACTGGTAAATATAAGAAGGATAATTGAAGCTAAAAATAGCTTACTTTTTAAATACATAATGATTAATAACTATTATCACCTTCATCTTTAAAAACATCTAATATCAACTGTAAATAGTCATCTTTAACTTTATCTATATTCTTTATATCAAAGCTTTCACCCTCAAGATAAATCTCCGATTGCTTCCCAGAAAGTATTAAATTTAAAGAGATTTTTTGATCATTTAAATAAAAAGCAACTTCATCTTTAACCTTTTCTTTAATGTCTATATTGCCTTCAAAAAACTTCCATGAGTAACGATTATTTTTAGGTCTTATTTTTTTAAAACTTTTAAGAATTTTATCAAGATCTGAAATGAATTGTTTGTTAGACAAAACTTCTTTTTCCCAAATGTTAATAAATTCTAAGTGAATTTTAGATTCTTTATTTTCAACTTTTTCTCTTAAAGCTTTTTTTCTAATTTTTTCATCTATTATCTCTTTTTCAATAATTCTAAGCTTCTTATCTAAATCTTTCATTATTTTGATTATAAAACTTTTTAAATTTATTGTTTTTATTTCTTTGATTTCTCCACAAAATAAAAAATAAAAGTATCAGTCCAGGTTGTAAAATTACAAATATAACAATGTTAGCAAGTTCATAGCCCATACCTGTTGCCTCCCCTATAACTTCAAGAACCCATACACACCAAAGAAAGAACTGATCAATCATAAATTTTTATTCAATATTTGTCATTTCAACATCACATTTATAGTGCTCTAAGAACCTATTATTTTTAAAGTCGTATTTTGATAGAGTCATGCTAGGTTTTGTATCTCCATCAAGCAAAATCATTTGAAAGCCTAATTCATAATCTGCAAATCTTGCTGTTATCTGGTTTTCACCAATATTTAATTTATTAGCTTCAATCATTACAAATTCACCCTTCTCTTTATCAAAGTATTCAAGTCCTACTGCTTGCATTGTAAATTTTAACGGGTCATGCTTTCTTCCAATGACTACATATTTCATATCAAGGCATGAGATTTTTAAACCTTGATCAGCGTTAGAGATAGATGGCATTAATAATAAGATAAGTAAAATAATTCTTAACATTATCTAACTATCCAAATCATTAAGGGTTTTACATAGCTTATTGGCCTCTAAGACGGATGGAACAAGCTTATCTAATTTCCAGTTATTAGTGGTTATGTCAAAATACTTAGCTGCTTTAAAATCGACCCCATCTACTATCTCAATTTCATACTTCTGAAATTCATCATAGAATTCTTTTAAAAAATGCATGTATTCTTTAATAGGAAATGTACCTAAATTAAACGATACCCTGTATCCCATTAAAAAAGGTGAAACACTTATAACATTTGCTGTTACATCTACACCGTTAATCTTTATAGGAATGTTTTTGTCTATTAATTGCTTAATATCTCCAGGTTTTTCATAAGTATAAAAAGTAAAATTATTATAAACTTTTGTACAATTACTTTCTGTTGAAATAAAAAAATTCAATGAATCCCCGTGAGTAACTTCACCTGAAACTCTGGCGTAGGCTAAGCTGTTAAATTGATCAATGGTCCATTCTTCATCATCTGCTTGAGCTTGATAGGCAATAACTAATAGAAACAAAAACAAATGAGCTGATACAAAAATTAAGAACCGCTTCATGATTTAAGCTCCACATTTATTCCGTTTTCCTTGAATATTTTGATTATTTTCTCCCAAATGATGCTGTTATGGGTGCTGGGACTGAGTTCAAACTTGAAGGTTTGTTTGTAAACTGGGCTGCAGTTATCATAAGCAATGTAAGCGCTTACATGACAGTATTTATTAATACCGTTTATTTCCATATATCAAAACTTCTATTGTTGATTGTATTTTTAAGGGAAAGTAATTTGTAGTTAGTAATGGTTTCACCCCTTCTCTTATCAAGGGGTCTACGTAAAGAGGAGAACAATGAAAAGAAACGTAAACGCAAAAAAAGGAATGAAATCCAATGCATGATTCTACTTAAATCATTAATCTTTGGCTCTACTAAGTCTGAATTTTGTTAAAATAAAGATATGCGTAAATATTCAAATATCGTCGAGAATGGCATACGCAGATATGTGCAGAGTAAGGTTTAATTCTGAATTGTTGAATTCATCTATTGGTGCTATCTTCCTGGCACAATGTCTTCAAAAGAAACTGATGCACGAATAAGAATAGATAAACTGCTTATAGAGGCAGGTTGGAAACTGCCTGCTTGGGCAAAAGATGAAGAAATCAATGTTAAAACAGAAATAGATAATAAGTCTGGTGAAGCAGATTATGTATTATTAAGTTCAAAAGAAAATCATCTTTGTACTGTTGAAGCAAAGAAAACTTTACTCTCACCTCTTGTTGGTAAAGAGCAAGCAAGAGGTTATGCAAAATCATTAAATTGTAGATTTATAATTTTATCAAATGGTATTCTTCATTATCTCTGGGATTTAGAACAAGGTAACCCAGTAAAAATTGAGAAGTTTCCATCTCAGGAAGATTTAGAGATGAAAACTACATTTAATCCTCCAAGAGACGAAGATGAAGAGTATGGTGTTAATGAAGACTATTTAGCACTAACTCAATTTCCACAATACAAAGATAGTCCTAATTACAAAAATGAAGATAAGAGAAAAGAGTTTCTTAAAAAGAATAATCTAAGATTTTTAAGACACTACCAACTAGGCGCTATCAAAGCAGTTCAATCAAAAATAAAAAAAGGTGGCGACAGATTTCTATTAGAGATGGCAACAGGTACAGGTAAAACTACTACCTCTGCTGCTATCATTAAAATGTTCCTAAGATTATATAAAGTAAATAGAATTTTATTTTTAGTTGATAGATTGGAACTAGAAACTCAGGCAAAAAAGGAAATAAATGATATTCTTCAAAATGATTTTGAAACAGCAATTTGGAAAGAGAATAGAGATGATTGGAGAAGAGCAAACATAGTAATTTCTACCGTTCAATCATTTACAAGAGACAATAAATATAAAAGAATATTTAAACCAAATAGTTTTGACTTAGTTATATCAGACGAAGCACATAGAAGTTTGGGTGCAAGTAGTAGAAATGTTTTTGAATATTTTATTGGTTTTAAATTAGGTCTTACTGCAACTCCAAGAGATTTTTTAAAGTCAGTTAATGAAGATGATATGTCTATGACTGACCCTAAAGACCTTGAGAGAAGATTAATGTTAGATACTTACTCAATCTTTGGATGTGATGATGGTGAACCAACATTTAGATATTCATTACTTGATGGTGTCGATGATGGGTTTTTAATTAATCCTACTGTTGTTGATGTAGAAACAGGTCTGTCAGCAGATATTATGAGTAAAGAGGGTTTAACTTTTAAAGGAGTTGATAAAGAAGGAAAAGATGTTGATGAACAACAGTTCTTTAAAAAAGATTTTGAAAGAAAATTTAAATCTGATGAAACAAATTTATCATTTTGTAACGCATTTATTCAAAATGCTTTGAGAGACCCATTTACAGATGAAATAGGTAAAACATTAGTATTTTGTGTTTCTCAAAAACACGCAGTTAAAATTACTACAATATTAAATGAACTTGCTGAGAAATACTTTCCTAATCAATATCAGTCAGATTTTGCTATTCAGGTCACATCAAGCATTACTAGTCCTGACCCTCAACAAATGACGATTGATTTTAAAAATAACAATTTAAATGGGAATTCACCTTTAAATGAACTTTACAAAACTTCAAAAGCAAGAGTTTGTGTAACAGTAGGAATGATGACAACAGGGTATGATTGTAAAGATTTATTAAATATATGCTTATTTAGACCAATATTTTCTCCAACAGAGTTTATTCAAATGAAAGGTAGAGGAACAAGATTATTTGATTTCAAAGAATGTTGGATAGATGAAAAAGAAATACCAAAGACAATCAATTCAATTAAATCTTCATTTAAACTTTTTGATTACTTTAAAAACTATCAATATTTTGAAGAGGAGTTTGATTATGACCAAGTATTAAAATTACCTTCTGAAGGTTCTATTGGTCGCGAACCTCCTATTAATCCCAAAAATGCAGACGAAGTATTTAATAAGAATATTGACCCTATTCATAAGACAGAAGAAATAAACATTCCACAAGCAGGAATGAGGATTGATAGAGATTTATATAAATCTTTCAAAGAAGAATTTTTTAAAGATAAACAATCATTCAATTCTCTTAAACAAATGATTGAAAATCAGAATTTTAATGATGCAGAAGAATACTTTAAAGAAAAGTATCTTAAAAAATCATATTCACTTGAAAGATTAAGAGAAGCGTTAGGACTTGATGTTAATATCTCAATTAAAGACTTACTTTTATATACATTTGGTTTTATCTCTAAAATTAAAAATAAAGATGAAATACTTGAGGAAGAGTTTGATAAATTTGATGATAAATTTAAACCTGATGAAAAATCATTTAATGCAGTAAAACAAGTGTTTGAGGCATATGCAACTGATAAAGATTTTAGAGAAAAAATTGATAGTGGTAAATACGCAGAATTAAATGTACATCCATCAGGAGATTACTTCTTTAAATTGCCAGAAGATTTAAGAAATAAGATACCAACCTATATTAAAGAAAATATTAATTTAGAGAGATTTATTAATGCTTGATGATGTAACCAAAAAAAGAATTAATACTTTAAGACAAATATTAGTTGGAAAATTACCAGACCCAAAAGCACAAGTTGAACAAATCACAAATGGTCTAATTTACAAATTTATGAATGATATGGATGAACAATCTGTATCAATGGGTGGTAAATCAACTTACTTCTCAGGCAAGTTTGAAAAATACTCTTGGAAAAATTTATTAGATACTAAAACAAGTGGTGTTGAAAAAGTCAAACTTTACGAAGATGCAATTGAACAAATGTACACTAATGAAAATCTTCCTGAGTTATTTAGAGAAATATTTAAAAACTCATTTCTTCCATTTAAAGACCCATCCACTTTAAATATGTTTTTAAAAGAAATTAATGAATTCAATTACTCTAATTCAGAAAAACTTGGTGATGCATTTGAATACTTGTTATCTTTTATGGGTTCACAAGGGGATGCAGGTCAATTTAGAACACCAAGACATATAATTGATTTTATTATAGAGATAGTTAATCCACAAAAAAATGAAACTATATTAGACCCTGCTTGTGGTACTGCAGGATTTTTAATTAGTTCCTACAAACATATTTTAAATCAAAATACTAAAAAAAATTTAGGAGATGGACTGACTGCATCTGATAGAAAAAAAATTGGTGAAAACTTAAATGGTTATGACATTTCTCCTGATATGGTTAAAATGTCTTTAGTAAATATGTATTTACATAAGTTTACTAATCCTAAAATTAATGAGTACGATACACTTTCAAGTGAAGAAAGATGGAATGAATATTATGATGTGATACTTGCAAATCCTCCATTCTTTTCTCCAAAAGGAGGGATAACTCCTCATAACAGATTTGGAGTTAATTCATCTAAAGCAGAAGTTTTGTTTGTTGATTATATTAATGAACATTTAAAACCCAGTGGTCGTGCGGGAATTATAATTCCAGAAGGTATTATATTTCAAAATAGTAATGCATATAAACAATTAAGAAAAAAATTAATTGAAAACTCATTGATTGCTGTGATTTCTTTGCCCCCTGGAGTTTTCAATCCTTATGCAGGAGTGAAAACATCAATATTAATTTTAGACAAAAAAAAATGTAAAGAAGATAAAAATTTTTACTACTTTGATGTTGAAAATGACGGTTTTACACTAAATGCAAACAGAACTCCTATAAACAAAAATGATTTACCTGGAATAGTTCGTTCTTTTAAAACTAATTTTGTAGAAAATGGTAAAATAAAAATTTTAAAAATTACAAAAAGTGAAATATTAAAAACTGATGATTTTTCATTTAATATTAAAAACTTATTCAAAGATGAATTAAAATCAAATTTTGAATTAAAAGAATTAAGAGAAATTGTTGAAGTATTTGATAAAAAAAGAAAACCTTTAAAAAAGACTGAAAGAATTTCTGGCGATTATCCATATTATGGAGCAACAGGTATTATTGATTATGTAAATAATTATATTTTTGATGAAGAACTTGTATTGGTAGGTGAAGATGGAGCAAAATGGGGTGTTAATGAACAATCTGCTTTTATTGCTAAAGGTAAATATTGGGTAAACAATCACGCACATGTTTTAAAACCAAATAATTCATTAGTGAATAATTCTTATATTGTAAATGTTCTTAATAACATGGATTTAAGTGATTATATCACTGGTATGACTGTACCAAAACTTAATCAAGAAAAACTGTTATCAATTAAAATTCCCATACCTTCATTAGAAACTCAAAATCAAATTGTTAAAGAACTAGATGGTTATCATAAAATTATTGATGGATGTAAACAAGTTATAGAAAACTACAAACCTTCAATTGATATTGATACTAAATGGAAAGTTAAAAAACTTAAAGATTTAATCAAACTTTCTAGTGGCAATGGATTAACACAGAATAAGTTTAAAAAAGGAAGTTATGATGTATATGGTGGTAATGGGATTGTTGGTAAACATAATCAATATTTTTTAGAAAAACCAACAATTGTAATAGGAAGAGTGGGTGCTTATTGTGGTTCAATTCACATCACTTCTCCAAAATCTTGGATAACTGATAATGGTTTATATATAAAAGAATTTTCAGAAGATATTGATTTAAATTTTTTATATTTAACTCTAATTTCCTTAAGATTAAATCAGTACGCTAAAGTTGGGAGTCAACCTTCATTATCCCAACAAGATATTTTAAAACTTAATGTTCAAATACCGCCAATTGAAAAACAGAAAGAAATTGCTGAAGAATTAAACAATCTTCAAAAACTTATAAATGATAATCGTAAAATTTTATCAATTTATAAAAACAAAATAGAGAAAAAAATTAATTCTATTTGGTTGAACTAGTTTTAGTGAAAGTTCTCCTATACGACCAACTGTTTGAGAATTTTTTCCATCTACCATAAAGACTATTCATTCTCGTATCTTAAATCTCTTAAAGATTTGCCTTTATAAGACCACCATAATGGACCATGTGCTTGTTCCCAATTATATCCCATTTCATGCAATATAATATTCGCAGATGCAGAAAGTGAAGTTACTTCTCCTCTAAACTTAACATTAGTGTCGTCCACTACCTCACAAGTAATTGAACTATCTTTTACAAATTCTAATAAAGTACCTGGAACAATATTTACCATACCAAAGTTAAATCTTTTTCTTTTTATTGTCATGCTATTAGCATAACAAGAAATAGTATTTGTCTAAAGTTATTATTTCTTAAAATCATAAAAATCCCAAAACCTAATAAATAAAATAAAAATAGAAAAATTTAGTCAAAAAGTCAGAGATAAAATTAATAAAATTTGGTCAAGTTAGTTACACTTGCAAATGCGTCTATAACAATTGTTGAAAAACCCTTTAAAACTTTATCTTTGAACCAAATAGAATATTTAGTTCTTTAATTAAGTCTTTAAACTTTCTTGGAAAACTTTGATAACCAGAACAATATTTTGCTCTACCATTTCTATCTCTAAGTTTTAATTCCCAATTATAACCATCTAATAATTGTAATTTAT
>Ga0209309_10003693_pt1 | contig 13045 bp, 17 predicted proteins | sample COGITO_mtgs_1204_2_FD_184807 | JGI IMG/M metagenome (GOLD analysis project Ga0209309, IMG submission 184807) | Pelagic marine microbial communities from North Sea - COGITO_mtgs_120412 (SPAdes) (version 2) | ecosystem: Environmental > Aquatic > Marine > Epipelagic ...
GCCGAGGACTTTACCGTCCGCATCATGCACACGACACGCCGATCCTTCAGCATGGACGCGGCTGCCGTCGGGGCGATCGATCAGCCAAACTTCGTTTTTAACAACCTCTCCGTCACGCACGGCGCGCGTTAAGGGCAGGTCTTTGGACAGATATTCAGATCCATCAACCCGCAGCAAATTGTAGGTTGTCGAATATTCATCTGTCGTCACACCCAGCTCGGCCACGCCGTGCATTTCTATCGCAGCGCGGTTGACGAACCGAATGGTCCCTTGCGGGTCGGTGATGATCATCCCCTCACCTAGCTGGTTCCACGCCTCGGCCTGAAGCGTGGAAAGCACGTACTGATCATCCATTCAAAACAACTTTCACAAGGTATCCGCAGCGCGGACTAAAATCCTACCCTGTGGGTTGTGCGGCTTCCACCACCTTTACGAACCAAGACGCCCCGATTGGGCTGATATCATCATTAAAATCAAATTCAGGATGATGTAGTCCCGCACCCCCGTCACTTCCGAGGAACAAATAGGCACCGGGGCGGCTTTCAAGCATGTAGGAAAAGTCCTCCGCGCCCATCATCGGGGCGACATCGGTATCGACCTTATCGTCGCCAACGATGGCGCGCGCGACGCCGGCGGCGAACTCCGTTTCGGCGGGATGGTTCACGGTGACGGGGTAGCCGCGACGATAGTTCAGCGTGGCCTGTGCGCCGTGGGCGGCGGCGACGTTGGTTGCGACCTGCTCCATCCGCGCGATAACCATCTCACGCACCTCCTCGTCCAAAGTGCGGACGGTTCCGCCCAGCTCGGCCGTTTCGGGGATCACGTTGTGAGCGGACCCGGCGTGGATTGTGGTGATCGACAGGACGCAGCTTTTCAACGGATCGGTGTTACGGGCCGCGATCATCTGAAGGCTCTGCGCGATTTGGCAGGCCACCAGAACCGTATCGATGCCCAGATGCGGCATGGCAGCATGTGCGCCCTTGCCCACCACATTGATCGAGAACGTATCAGCCGCCGCCATCAACGGGCCGGGGCGGGTCAGGAATTCGCCGAAACCTTCGCCCGGATGATTGTGCAGGCCATAGACCTGGCTGATGTTATAAGTGTCCATCACGCCTTCCTCGCACATGGCCAAACCACCGCCGCCGCCTTCCTCTGCGGGTTGGAAGATCAGCGCGACGGTGCCTTTGAAGTTGCGCGTTTCAGCCAGATAGCGGGCCGCGCCAAGCAGCATGGCGGTGTGACCGTCATGGCCGCAGGCATGCATCTTGCCTTCGTTCCTGGATTTATAGGCGTGGTTGCGCACCTCCTGAATCGGCAGCGCGTCCATGTCGGCGCGCAGGCCAATCGTTGGCCCCTCACCGCCCTGACCGTGGATCAAGGCGACAACACCGCTCTGCGCGATACCGGTGTCGATCTTGTCCACGCCAAAGCTTTTCAGCTTATCCACCACATAGGCCGCAGTTTCATGGCAATCATAGCCCAGCTCCGGGTTGGAGTGGATGTGCTGGCGCCACTCCTTCATGTCGTTGTGGAATTCGGCGATACGATTGATGACTGGCATAGTGGCGACTCCTTTTGCTGCGGTGCACGTTCTGCCCACGTGCGGGCGGGGTCAAGGTGTGGTTACACGTTAAAGCGTAGCTGCCCTCTTGCACCTCGCCACTAGGCGGGCGACGGTCACGGGATGAAACCTCTCGATGATAGAACCGCCTCAGATACGCTGGTCCTGCAGGGCGACGCCCGGCTGGAGCGTTTGACCGAAATCATGGCCCGTCTGCGTGCGCCCGATGGCTGCCCGTGGGACCGCGAACAGGATTTCGCCTCCATCGCGCCTTACACGCTGGAGGAAGCCGCCGAGGTGGCCGACGCCATCGCGCGAAATGATATGCCTGATTTGCGTGATGAGCTGGGCGACCTTCTGCTTCAAGTTGTGTACCACGCCCAGATGGCCAGCGAATCGGGGGCGTTTGCCCTGCCTGATGTGATCCGCTCAATCAGTGATAAAATGGTACGCCGTCACCCCCACGTTTTTGCTGATGGGCCCGAACGTGATGCTAGCGAGCAGGTCGCAGATTGGGAGCGTATCAAACAGCAGGAGCGTGATCGCGCAGGCAAGGGCACGGCGCGAACTCTAGACGGTGTAGCGCTGGGACTGCCGGCGCTGACCCGCGCGGTAAAGCTGCAAAACCGTGCCGCCCGCGTGGGTTTTGATTGGCCTGACACGTCGCATGTCCTCGACAAAGTGCAGGAGGAAAGCGCCGAGCTGGTCGAGGCTCGTGACACCCTGCCCTACGACAAACAGGTTGAGGAGTTTGGTGACCTGATGTTCGTCATGGCCAATCTGGCCCGCCACCTAAAGATCGATCCGGAGGCCGCGCTGCGCAGCGCCAACGCCAAATTCGAACGTCGCTTCAGGTCGATAGAGGATGCGCTGGCAGATCAAGGCCGCCAGGTTGAGCAGTCCGATCTGGCTGAAATGGACGCCCTGTGGAACGCCGCAAAGGCGCAGGAGCGTAAATCTGCCACTTAGGATTATTGCGGTCGCTAGTTCATCTCGCTTGGCATACGACGCCTGCGGACAGCCCGTAACGCGGCGCGATCTGTAGCGAGTAATGCGGATTTTTGTTGCGAGCTGCGCGGAAATGCCCGTAACAGCGATGCGCACAGGATCAGCGTGCCGAGTGCGATCAGCATAAAGCGCAGATCCCCCTCGGACATGTTGAGACGGTAGCGTGCAAGTTCAGTGTAATGCATGGCGAAAGACATCGCCAAGGTGATTGGATCGGTCATGTAGGCCCCCTTACATACCAATTGATACATGGGATCTCCTGAAATGCAACTTTGACGTGCATTTCGCGAAATCAAAACACGCACATCAAGTCTTTGCGCTTTGCCCGCTGTGATGTAGGAGAGCGCAATCTGCCCATATTCCCCTAGGAGACCCCATGAGCATCATTATCGACATCATCGCACGCGAAATCCTCGACAGTCGCGGCAATCCGACCGTTGAGGTCGATGTGTATCTGGAAGACGGCGCGATGGGCCGTGCGGCTGTTCCCTCGGGCGCATCCACCGGCGCGCATGAGGCTGTCGAGCTGCGTGACGGCGATTCCGCGCGTTATATGGGTAAAGGCGTTCTGAAGGCTGTTGAGGCTGTGAACACCGAGATCTGTCAGGAGCTGCTGGGCGTTGATGCGACCGAGCAGGTTATGATCGACGACATGCTGTGCCGTCTGGACGGAACCGAAAATAAGGCCCGCATCGGCGCGAACGCGATCCTCGGCGTGTCGCTAGCCGTTGCCAAGGCTGCTGCGGAGAGCGTCGGCCTGCCGCTGTACCGCTATGTTGGCGGCACCTCGGCCCGCGTTCTGCCCGTGCCGATGATGAACATCATCAATGGTGGTGAGCATGCGGACAACCCGATCGACATCCAGGAATTCATGATTATGCCTGTGGGCGCCGAGAATTTGGCCGACGCTGTGCGCATCGGGTCGGAAATCTTCCACACGCTCAAGAAAGAGCTGAGCGCGGCTGGCCACAATACCGGTATCGGAGACGAAGGTGGTTTTGCCCCTGCCCTGTCCAGCACGCGTGATGCGCTCGACTTCATCATGACCTCCATCAAGAAGGCCGGTTATAAGGCTGGTGAGGACGTGTATCTGGCGCTCGACTGTGCTTCGACCGAGTACTACGAGAACGGCAAGTACGAGATGAAGGGTGAGGGCAAGTCCCTGACTTCTGAGGAAAATGCACAGTATCTTGCTGACCTTGCAGATGCCTATCCGATCATCTCGATCGAGGATGGCATGGCTGAGGATGACTGGGATGGTTGGACCGCATTGACCGCCCTGATCGGAGACAAGGTTCAGCTGGTAGGTGACGATCTGTTCGTTACCAACTCCAAGCGTTTGAGTCGTGGTATCGAGGGCAAGGCCGGCAACTCCATTCTGGTGAAGGTTAACCAGATCGGATCGCTGACCGAAACCATCGACGCAGTTGATATGGCGCATCGTGCGCGTATGACCTCGGTTATGTCCCACCGCTCGGGCGAAACCGAGGATGCGACGATTGCCGATCTGGCTGTTGCGCTGAACTGCGGTCAGATCAAGACCGGCTCGCTGTCCCGCTCGGACCGGTTGGCAAAATACAACCAGTTGATCCGCATTGAGCAGGAGCTGGGAACGAATGCACGTTATGCTGGCCGCTCGATCCTGAAGCGTTAATTCGGGTTCATTGCGGGGAACTTGCAGTGATTTGAGGGCGCGGTCCGGAAACGGATCGCGCCTTTATCGTGTGTAATTGGTGACCATGCGATAATCCTTGCGTGGCCCCTCGACCCGCCATTCGGCGCGCCATTTATCTGGCAGGTCAAAGACATAGCGCACATCGTAGGTGTCTGGATCGCAGAAATGCGAGGCCTGGGTATCGCGCAGTGCGGGGTCGAAGCGGTGAAAGAAGCGCCCGTCCTCAAACTCCACAATGATCTGGCCGTGTTCGGCGTGCCAATGATAACCTCGGGTCGCGCGGAATGCCGGTAGGCCTGCGAACCGCAGTTCTCCCTGCTCCAGATAGGCGAGGCCGCGATCACTGGGTTCGAACAGGCCGACCCCCTCGAACTTGCCCGTCCAATTACTCTCCAAGTCAAAGATATCGCGGCGGATCGTCCAGCGTCCGGCGAACGGGGCGAGCAATTCGGTTGCGTGTGTCACCGGTCAATCCCTTGTTTGCAGCGCGTCATGCGTCTATCACCCGCATAACGTCGTCAAATCAAGGGTCCCGCCACATGATCACTCGCTATTCCCGCCCCGAAATGGTTGCTATCTGGTCCGCGGAAACGAAATTCCGCATCTGGTACGAGATTGAAGCCTATGCCTGTGACGCGCAGGCGCAATTGGGTGTGATCCCGCAGGCCAACGCCGACGCGGTGTGGAAGGCAAAGGACGTCGAGTTCGATGTGGCCCGGATTGACGAGATTGAGGCCGTCACCAAGCATGACGTCATCGCGTTCCTGACCCATTTGGCCGAGCATGTGGGCGCTGATGAGGCGCGGTTTGTGCATCAGGGCATGACGTCCTCCGACGTGTTGGACACGTGTTTCAACGTGCAATTGGTACGCGCGGCAGACCTGCTGATCGCGCAAACCGAAAAACTGCTTGAGGCGCTGAAGCGTCGCGCCATGGAGCACAAGCTGACCGTCTGTATCGGTCGCAGCCACGGCATTCACGCCGAGCCAGTAACCTTTGGCCTGAAAATGGCGCAGGCCTATGCTGAGATGGACCGCAACCGCGTTCGACTGCTGACGGCCCGTGAGGAAATCGCGACCGGCGCTATTTCGGGCGCTGTCGGAACCTTTGCCAATATCGACCCATTTGTTGAAGAATTCGTTACCGAAAAGCTGGGACTGCGCCCCGAGCCGGTTTCGACGCAGGTTATTCCGCGCGATCGCCATGCTGCATTCTTTGCCACGCTGGGCGTTGTGGGATCGTCTATCGAGCGGATCGCCACAGAAATCCGGCACTTGCAGCGGACAGAAGTTCTTGAAGTTGAAGAGTATTTCTCTCCCGGGCAAAAGGGTTCGTCGGCTATGCCGCACAAGCGTAACCCCGTGCTGACAGAGAACCTGACGGGTCTGGCGCGCTTGGTTCGGATGGCGGTTGTACCGGCCATGGAAAACGTTGCGCTGTGGCATGAGCGGGACATTTCCCACTCCTCGGTCGAGCGTAATATCGGGCCGGATACGACGGTGACGTTGGATTTCGCGCTGGCGCGCCTAACGCAAGTCATTGATAAGCTTGTTGTTTATCCAGAAAACATGCTGCGCAATATGAACCAGTTCCGTGGTCTGGTGATGAGCCAGCGCGTGCTGCTGGCGTTGACGCAGGCCGGTGTCAGCCGTGAGGATGCCTATAACCTGGTTCAGCGCAACGCGATGCGTGTTTGGGAGCAAGGTGCTGATTTCAAGACGGAATTGCTGGCTGATGCGGATGTCCTCAAGGCGCTGAGCGCTGAGGAGATCGAGGAGAAATTCGACATCGGGTATCACACCAAGCACGTCGATACGATCTTTGCCCGCGTATTCGGTGACGATTAACTTTTGACGAAATCGCAGGGCTGCCATGTGGCTGCCCTGCGGCTGCGCTGTGACTGCGGCGCGTGCGTTAACGAATTGACGCGTGGGCACGAAACTATTCACGCCGCTGGCGCGTAGCTGTTGTATGAAACAGATCGCATTCGCCCTGCTGCTCGCCCTTCCCGCAACCGGCCTTGCTGCCGATCCGATGCGCTTTACCGCGCTGGAGGGCGGGAGACTGGATCTGACGGAGTATGCCGGACAGGTTCTGGTGATTGCGAACACCGCGTCGTTTTGCGCCTACACTCCTCAATACGAAGCCTTGCAAGAATTGCACGATAGCGATCCCGGTGTGACGGTGGTTGCCCTGCCCTCGGATGATTTTGGCGGGCAGGAATATGGCAGCGAGGCGGAGGTGGCGGAGTTTTGTGATGCGATGTTCGGCATCACCTTTCCCATGTCCGATATCGTGCATGTGCGCGGACCCGATGCCCATGATTTTTTCGGGTGGGCTGCCTCGCAAGGTGTAACGGGCGCCGAGGCGCGGTGGAATTTTCACAAGTGGATTATTGCGCCGGACGGCCGGTTGGTTGCGTCGCTGCCCACGTCGGTCACGCCCGATAGTGATGCGATGCAGGCTGCAATCACGCTGGCGCGTCGCAATTAATACGTTGCTATATGGACGTTACACACGCCCCATGCAGTGCGAACTCGTATTATCCTAAGGTCCAATGTGTGAAAAGCAGATGATATGTCGACATTTTAGTCCTGCGGCCCTATATTGTGCAGTGCAACATAAGGATAATAATAATGAGCACGCATGCATTCGACCCTTGGGGCTTCGCACGGCTTGCGCAACTTCAGACGCAAATTAGCGTTACCGCCGCCCAGACCATCAACAGCCGCGTATCGCTGTTCATGCAGGGCAAACTGACATCAGTTGAGGCCACAGCAATGTGGATGGAAAAGCCAGCAGCCATGGCCGCTGGAATTCAGGACGCCGCCGCTGCGATGGCCAAGGGGCAAAGCCCGTCTGCGATGATGGAAGCCGCGCTAAAACCGGTTGCCGCAAAAACCGCTGCGAATGCAAAGCGTTTGGCGCGTTGAATTCAAAGGCAGAGGCGTTTGCCGCCTCTGCCGAACTATGTCCGAGCTGGATTAAACCTCAGCGATCAACTGGGCCTTTGCCTCTGCGTCGGCGGTAATCATGCGGTTGCGCAATTCGATTTCAGTGACGCGATCACCCAGATCACCACTGAGTTTGCGGTAGACGTCCTCATCTCCCGCCTCGGCGAAATCAGCCTTGATGACCTCCTTGACGTAGGCGGCCGTGCGATCGGCGTCATAGCCCAGTTTTTCGGCGGCCCATTCGGCCAGCAGACGGTTGCGGCGCATCTCGGCCTTGAACGTCATTTCGCTGTCGTGGGCGAACTTTGCCTCGAACGCATTTTTGCGGTCATCGAAACTGGTCATAAGCATCTCTCCCTTTGAAATTCTATGCAATAAGTGGCGATGCGGCGAGGTTGCCACAAGGCTTTTGGCTAGAATCCTTGCCCATTGCGATTAACGGCGGTATGACCCGCCGACATAGGCGGATCACCGCCACTGACAGGTTCGGAGAGTATCATGGCGCGCCGCAGAATGATTTATGAAGGCAAGGCAAAGATCCTCTATGAAGGACCGGAGCCGGGAACATTGATCCAGTTCTTCAAGGACGACACAACCGCCGGAAACGGTGAAAAGCATGAGCTGATCGAGGGCAAGGGCGTGTTGAACAACCGCCTGTCCGAGCATTTCATGACCGGTCTCGCCAGTATTGGCGTGCCCACACACTTCATCAAGCGCCTCAACATGCGTGAGCAGTTGGTACGTGCGGTCGAGATGATTCCGCTGGAGGTTGTCGTGCGCAACGTCGCGGCTGGGTCCATGTCCAAGCGATTGGGCATCGAGGAAGGCACGCAGTTGCCCCGCCCGATCATCGAATTCTACCTGAAGAACGACGAGCTGAACGACCCGATCGTTTCAGAGGAACATATCATCGCTTTCGGCTGGGCCACCCAGCAGGATCTGGATGATATGGTGTCGCTGGGCCTGCGCGTGAACGACTTTATGTCGGGCATGATGATGGGCGTCGGCATCAAGCTGATCGATTTCAAAATCGAAATCGGCCGCGTGTTCGAGGGTGATTTCCAGCGGCTGATCGTAGCCGACGAAATCAGCCCTGACTCCTGCCGCTTGTGGGATGTCGAGACGGGTCAGAAGCTGGACAAGGATGTGTTCCGCCAAAATCTGGGCAATCTGAGCGAAGCCTACACCGAGGTTGCCAAGCGTCTGGGCGTGATGCCACGCCAGAACGGGTCCTCTACCGGGCCGAAGCTGGTTCACTAATGCAACGAGTTCTCGCGATTCTGATGCACCCTGCGCTGGCCTTTCTGGCCGGTCTGTACCTGATGGGCATCAGTTTCGCGTGGACATTCTTTGGGCTGACGCCCGCCCCGATTGTGATCGGATCGCTGCTCTGGGTGGGCGGTGGTATTCTGATTGTGACGTTTAAGAAAACCATGGACAGGGCTGAAAACACATGAAAGTTCGCGTTGATATTACGTTGAAAACTGGCGTTCTGGACCCTCAGGGTGAGGCGGTGCGTCATGCGCTCGGCGCGCTCGGCTTTGACGGTGTAAACGGTGTGCGTCAGGGTAAGGTGATCGTGCTGGATCTGGCGACGGATGATGCCGAACTGGCTACGACGCAGGCCGGTCAAATGGCTGAAAAGCTGCTGGCCAACCAAGTGATCGAAAACTTTACCGTCACGGTAATCTGAGATGCGCGCAGCCGTCCTGACCAAATGGCGGACGTTGGACGTGCAAGATGTTGCCGCGCCGACGTGCCCGCCTGACGGCGTGGTTTTGGACGTGCTGGCCTGCGGTGTGTGCCGATCCGATTGGCACGCGTGGACGGGCGCTGATCCTGACGTAGACCTGCCCCATATTCCCGGCCACGAGTTCTGCGGTGTGGTGCGAGAAATCGGGTCTGATGTGCGCGACTGGTCCGTTGGCGACCGTGTGATTGCGCCGTTTATTCTGGCCTGCGGGCGCTGTGATGCGTGCAAGTCGGGTCATCAGACCACTTGCCCGACGCAGGCGGTTCCCGGATTTACGATCCCCGGTGCCTTTGCCGAGCAGATTGCCGTGCCGCGTGCCGACGCAAATCTTGCCGCCCTGCCCGATGGGATGGATCCGGCGCTGGCTGCCGCGCTTGGCTGTCGGGTAACGACGGTTTGGCACGCGCTGACGGATCGGGCTGCGCTGGCCCCTGGTGAGTGGCTGGCCGTGCATGGAGTTGGCGGTATTGGACTGGCCGCGCTGCTGCTGGGCCGTGCCATGGGTGCGCGGGTCATTGCTGTGGATGTGGTGCCGGAAAAACTGGCCCATGCGGAGTCGCTTGGCGCGATTCCGGTTCCGGCTGAGGGTGCGGCCGAGGAAATCAAGCGGATCACGGGGGGCGGCGCACATGTCAGCGTCGAAGCCTTGGGGATCAGCGCGACGACCGAGGCCTCTCTGCGGTGTTTGCGTAAGCTGGGCCGCCATGTGCAAATCGGGATGCCTGCGGGCGATCATGTGCGCATGTCGCTGCCCATGGATGCGGTGTATTCCGGTCAGTTGGCCCTGTTTGGCACGCGCGGAATGCCGGCTTGGAAATACCCATCGCTGTTTGCGTTGATTGAGGGCGGCCTGGACCTGACCCCGATGATTGCCCGGCGGGTTCGCCTGTCGGATGCGCAAGCGGAACTTGAAACCTTTGACGGACCCGCCGCGCCCGGCGTTGCCGTCATCACTGAATTTACGACCTGAGGATTTGCCATGAAAGCCGCCGTCATCACCTTTCCGGGTTCCAACTGCGACCGCGACATGCGCGTGGCGCTAGAGCGCGCGACGGGTCAGGCTCCTGTTTCCGTTTGGCACAAGGACACCACCCTGCCCGACGGTTTGGACCTGATCGCGGTGCCGGGCGGGTTCTCGTTCGGAGATTATCTGCGCTGCGGAGCCATTGCGGCCCGTGCGCCCGTCATGAACGCAGTCGTTGATTTCGCGCTGCGCGGTGGTTTGGTTCTGGGTGTGTGCAACGGTTTCCAGATTTTGATCGAAGCGGGCCTGCTGCCCGGTGCGCTGATGCGCAATTCGGGCTTGAAATACGTTTGCAAGTCGCAGGCGCTGAACGTGGCCACCCATGACAGCGCGTTCACGGCCGGCTTGGGCGATACGGCGACCTATGCGATTGCGCACCACGACGGGAACTTCATCGCGGATGATGAGACGCTGGCCCGATTGACCGGTGAGGATCGCGTGGCGTTCACCTATCAGGGCAACCCGAATGGATCGTTGAACGATATTGCCGGTATCCTAAGCGAAAACCGGCGTGTTTTGGGGATGATGCCGCACCCCGAGCGGATGAACGACCCTGCACTTGGCGGGACGGACGGCGAAGCGTTCTTTGACGGGTTGGTCGCATCGCTGCAAACCGCATAACGGCTGCTGCGATGCGGGGGTATTCGACGAACCAAAGGTAGGGTTTTGCAGAACCAATGAGTACTGCGAAACGCCTTTGGATTCGTCGCGTCGAACTTAGGCCGCGTTTGTTACCGATTTATTAACGTACCACCCGCCTAGGCGGCGCGTTGTTCCACATGCGACAGGGCCTGCTCGATCAGATCGGGGCCAGCGCCCGACAGATGCGCGCCCTCACTCAGCGTGCGCCGCCACAACCGTGCGCCGGGACGACCGGTAAACGCGCCCAGCATGTGACGGGTGATTTGGTTGAGCCGCGTGCCGCGGGTCAGCTCAGCCTCGATATGCGGGAACATCGCACGCACCGCGTCGGACGGGTCGGTGCGAGGTTTATCGAGGCCAAAGACACGGGGGTCCGCATCGGCCAACACCGCGCAAGGATCGTGATAGGCCGCGCGGCCGATCATTACGCCGTCGAGGCCTGCATCCAGATGTGGCACTGCATCGTCCAATGTCATAATGCCGCCATTCACCACGATTTCGAGCGCGGGAAACAGGCCCTTCATTTCCACCGCTAAGGGATGATCGAGGGGGGGGATGTCGCGGTTTTCCTTGGGGCTTAGGCCCTTCAGCCACGCCTTACGCGCGTGAATTATGAAGTGACTTACGCCAGCGGCGGATACACGGGACAGAAATTCTGGCAGGATTTCGCGTGGTTCCTGATCATCCACTCCTATGCGGCATTTCACTGTGATTTCAACAAATTGCGCAGCGTCCTTCATGGCTGACACGCAGTCCGCGACGAGGGCTGAATCACGCATCAGGCAGGCACCGAATGCGCCCGATTGCACTCTGTCGGACGGGCAGCCGCAGTTCAGGTTGATTTCGGCATATCCGAATGGCTCTGCTATGCGCACGGCCTCGGCCAAGACATCTGGTTCCGAGCCGCCGATCTGCAGCGCGACCAGCCCCTCAGCCGCAGATTTTCCGATCAAGCGCTCCGGATCGCCATGGACCAAAGCGCGAGCTGTGACCATTTCGGTATAGAGCAACGCTTGCGTGCTGAACTGGCGGTGGAACAGGCGGCAATGACGGTCCGTCCATTCCATCATGGGGGCAACGCTCAATCGCGAAGGCTTGAAATCACTCATTTTTTCAATCCTAACAGTGGGTTTCGGCATCGTGCGACAATCCGATTTTAGTTTGTTTTTCCCCATTCATCCCCCTTTATGGTATTGCTGTCCCCCAATGGGGGACGGATTTCAGTCATGGGAGACACATGGGCACGATCAGCACACGCAACCGCGCAGACGGCTCTATAGCGCACCGCGCCGAAGTCGTCACCCGGCACAACGGCAAGCGCATTAAATTTACCGCGACATTCGACCGGCCCGCCGCCGCATGGATGAAACGCAAGGAAAAGGAGGTGCGCGCGCCGAGATATACGCCACTCAACGCGCAATCCGGCGCGACCCTTGGCGATGCAATCCGGCGCTATGTCGATGATAACCCGGCGATCGGGGACAACAAGTGCTGCGCTCAATCGGGGACGACTCAATCGCCGATCAGCAATGCGCCACACTGACCAGCACTGCCGTAGCGGATTTTGCCCGCGACCTCGGCAGGGATAAACAGCCGCAACCGTGCAGAATTATCTTTCACACCTCAGCGCCGTTCTACGTGTGGCACGGTCCGCCTATGGCATCCAGATAGGGAGGGACGTGATGCCGGATGCAATTGACGCCTGCAAACGCCTTGGCTTCATGACCAAGGGACGCAAACGCGAGCGCCGCAAGGGCATGATGCCGATGCGCGCGATCATCGCGTTCGCACTGTTTTCGTCCCGCCGCTAGGATGAAATAACACGGATCACCCGCGCTGATTTTGAACCGGCAACGCCTGACCACGCCGCGCGCGTTTTGGTGCGCGATATGGAAAACCCCGGCGAAAAAATCGGTAACCACGTCTGGTGCGAAATACCAGATCAAGCGGCTCGCGTCGCACTGGCACAGCCGCTGGGCGACCTGTTTTTCCCCTACAATCCGCGCAGCATTTCGGCAAATTTCACGTGGGCGACCAGCCTGCTGGGTATAGACGACCTGCATTTTCACGACCTGCGACACGAAGCCACCACCCGCATATTCGAAATGGGCCGCACGATTCCAATGGTCGCGAGCGTCACAGGGCATCGATCATGGACATCGTTGCAGCGTTATAGCCACATACGATCGACAGGCGATCGTTGACCTGAGCCCCTAAAACTCCTCCAAATTTGTGTAGAGTCCTCCCAACAAAAGGACGGACAAATGAAGGCACGATTTACGGACGAACAGATCATAGCGATGATCAAGGAGCAGGAAGCTGGTGAGAAGACCGCTGATGTATGTCGGCGGCATGGGATCAGCTCGGCGACGTTCTACAAATACAAATCGAAGTATGGCGGGATGGAGCCTTCTGACGCGAAGCG
>Ga0209309_10003705_pt1 | contig 13018 bp, 14 predicted proteins | sample COGITO_mtgs_1204_2_FD_184807 | JGI IMG/M metagenome (GOLD analysis project Ga0209309, IMG submission 184807) | Pelagic marine microbial communities from North Sea - COGITO_mtgs_120412 (SPAdes) (version 2) | ecosystem: Environmental > Aquatic > Marine > Epipelagic ...
TTAGCTTCAGCGTCGGCCATCTTGGATGCGTGCGCGTGTAGTTACGTGTGTCTTTCTTCTCTCTCTTGTGCTCGAGCCCTTTTTTTTGCGTGCCGTTTCTTTTTAGGGTTTTATCAAACCCTAAACGCTCTTTTTCCTTCTCTTTCTTTTGTCCCTTCTTTCGTTCACCGTTTCACACGAAAGTACTTACTTACTTTTGTAAAGATGATGATGCACGAAGAAGAAGAGGAGGAAGAGAGAGAGACGCCGTCGAAAGCTCGAGGTGGGAAGAGAGCTCGCGTTTGTCGTCTTTATTTCTCGTTTTTTTCTCTCGATGATGGTGTTGTTCTTTTGTTCTCTCTTTCTTCTCTCTCTTCTTTCTAATTTTGAATTTTCGGGAACAACAACTAACTCTCTTTCTCTCTCTCTCTCTCTCTCTTCTTCCACCGCGCTTTCGTATTATTAAACCTCTGCTCTCGCGGAACAACAACGAAAACGAATCAAACAGTCAACGAAAGCTTGCGCGCGCTCGCCTCTCTCGCCGGCGTGGATTTTTTCTCCTCGGAAATGTGCGACCGAGTGATTGAATTGTGCAGACTGAACGTCTCCCCGGTCGCCATCGTGTCCGTCTTGAAAAGTCTGTCCGCCGTTCATCGGAAAAAAACGACTCCTCGGGAGTCGATGTAGAGTTCAGCAGGTAGTAGGAGGAGGAGTAGTAGGAGGAGTAGTAGTAATAGTAGACAACATACGCATCAATACAAGTACACAAACATTATACATAAAGACGCTCATTCTTTCCAGGGAGGAGATATCTTTCCAGGGGAGGAAAAATATCTTCACCACAATTCACTCTTGCGACGCGTTACTTTGTCTCTTGTCATCAGGAGTAGTAGTAGTATTACGACGACGATGATGATGATGATGAGCAGTTATTGTTGTGCGCGAGGAGGAGGAGCAGGAGGCGTTTCCAAAAGCAACACGAGCAGCGCGAAGAATACTACGAAGAGGAATCGATTCATTTTCCATCAAAATCACGTCCTCTTGAAGAGGCGAAGATGCGATGATGATGGGAGCACGTTAAACGCAGGAGGATGGTTCCAAAACAACAAAGACGTCGACGGACGCGACGAAACGTTCAAACGACAACAAGAGATTCTCGCCAAAAGAAGAAAAGGCGGCCGAATCGACGAAGAGGCGAACAAAAGACGCGCGAAAGTGAGTGGATTCATGAAGAAAACGTTGAGCAAGAAAGAGATGGATGAGATCAAGACGGAAAATACGAAAGCGGCGAACGCGTTGTCGAAAGAGGCGGTGAAAGGAGGGATTCCGTTTCCAATGGCATCGTTTGGAATGCCGGAGTTTGACGGCGGAGAACGGTTCGATTTACGCGGGCCGTATGCTGAGGAAGGCTGGGTCGACGAGAAAGATCTCGAGAAGGAGAAGCAAAAGTTGAAGAAGAAGAAGAACAAAGGCGGCGGGTTGTTCGGCGGGTTGTTCGGGAAGTGAAAAAGCGCAGAACGACGACGACGGGAGATGTGAGTCATCTCTCGTGCGACCATGTGCTCAGTGTAATAATAATAATGATAATGATAAGAACTAAACATCATCAGCTACCTAGGGAAGTATAGAGTGACCGACCGATTACAACGAGTACGCGCAAAAATTATTTGCGAATCGTTGCGCAAGTAGAAAACTCTCCTTTTATTTTTCTATCGTTTCGCGTTACTCGGCACGTACATCGCTAAACCTCCTTCTGTGCACCCACTCGCTACTAGCGCCGTATTCGGCGACCATTTCATACACGCAACCGCACCGGCGTGTCTATTTCTCCACGGCTCTAATTCCACTCCTGTGCCAGCCGACCACACGTGAATCTTTTGATCCCCACCGCCGGCGCACAAAATGAACTGACCATCCGGCGTCCACGTCGGTTCTAACGGTACCAACGATGACTCCGCTCCCGGAACTTTCAGTTTCAACTTTTTCTCTCCGTTGAACGCATCGATCACATGAATCACACCCCCGCACATGACCAAAATACTCTCTCCGTCCATGGAAAACTTCATCGTCGACACGCCGTATGTCGGCAGATCCCCCGACTTACTCAACACCGGATCTACCGTAAACGAGACGAACGGTCCTTGCTCGTAGTTCCTAACATCATATAACACAACCTCGTTCACCGATGCGGTCGCGGCAAAAATCAAACCTTGATGATCGAATTGCGCTCTCGGGACTCCGGTTGGGATTTTTATAATAGCCGCGCACGACGGCGACCGTAAATCCCACATTCGCGTCGTCCCGTCCACGCTGGACGTTAAAAACTGATCGGTTCTCGGAGAGACGCTAATATCTACCACTTGATCGGTGTGACCTCGAAAATATCTCAAGTACGTGTTGTCGTGTATGCAGTGATACCTCACCGCGTGGTCGTTCACCAAGGCATCTGCCGCCTTTTTTTCATCTCCGCTTCCTCCTTTCGGTTTACTCGCGTACAAAATCGCTTCGCTACTGTGCGTAAATCTAACCCCGGAACACCCGTATTTCTTACTGTATAAAGTTTTCGTCCGTTGACCGGTTTCCGTGTTGTACACGTGTATCGAATCGTCGTCCGATGTGGAGACTAAAATCGGTTCCGATTCGTGAAAATCGAGGCCGTTGATGGACGTCGAGTCTTTGTAAAAACGACCGGGCTGGAAGCGCTGCATGAGAGGGACATCGAGGACGACCATATTTCCTTCTTATCCTCGTTCTTCTTCTTCTTTTTGTGTGTGTTTTTGTCAGCAGTTTTGCTGTTTGGCGAATTGATTTGACGATTACAAAGGGGAGGAGGACAAATTAAATTGGAGAAGTTTGAAGGGAAGAGAACAAACAAGCAGGAGACAGACAGAGAAGAAGAAGAAAAAAACGACGGCAATGAAGTTTGTGTTATGTGTTTTATATTAATTTGTATCTTACAGGTAAACTACTATATAATCTCTCTCTCTCTCTCTCTCTCTCTTTTCGCGCCTTCTCTCGCGTCGCTCTCCTTTCTCTCTTTATTCTCTACTAAAGTTTATTGTTGTTAATGTTGTTTTTATTACGCTCATCAAAAACACATATCTTTTACTTTTTGTCCTTCGAAACGCGGTAGGCACCAACAACAATCGCGTGATCTCTTTCGTACGGTTCCAAAGTCAACTGTTCTTTCGGTTTAAATCCATCTTCTTGCAACTTTTTGACTTCTCTGGCGAACACGGCTTCCGGCGCCGCCGTGGAATCGATGCAACTCGATTTGATACTGACGATGAAGTTACCGCCTTGTTTCAAAAAGTATTGGGCATTTAAAGCGACGATTCTCGCTTGATCTGGTTGTGCAACATCTGCAAAGATAGTATCAACCATACCAACTAACATGCGGTACTTTTGCGGATGTCTGGCATCTTCAATAATTGGAATCACGTTGGTCCTCTTCTTCGCCATGTTCACTAAATCTCTCCCTGAACGGTGAGAAAACTCAACCGCGTAGACCAAACCGTTCGGACCGACGATATCGGAACAGTGCGAAACGGTCGTCCCGGATGCACCACCTAAATACAATAATTTCGTCCCTGGTTTGATGTGCACGTTATCCAAACCGCCAAGAATACCCGCGGCGACTTTCGAGCGAAACGGGTTCCACACTCTGTATTCGGTTTTGCCTCCGTCCGCTTCGTCCACGGAAATTCGTTTCTCGCCGTACACGGAATCGCCCGGGACCAAGTTCTTCGTCACCAACGCGTCTTCTTTCCCTCTGGCGACGAAAATTCCTTCGTGGCGATGCTTCTCGACGACCACTTTGGCGCCACCCTTCATGCCGCCGCCGCCTCTGCCGCCGCCTCTGCCGCCGCCGCGACCTCCGCCGCGACCACCTCTGCCGCCATCTCTGCCGCCTCTGCCTCCGCCGCGGCCGCCCGGACCGCCCCGTCCTCTGCCGCCACCTCTGCCGCCATCTCTGCCACCTCTGCCTCCGCCACCTGTGTTTTATCATTGCGTAGGGTTAAAAAAGAGAAGAGAAGATATTTGTTAGTCTCCACCAAAGAACGAGAGGAAACGGCCAACGAGAGGAAGGAGAGCACGAGAGGAGAGAGAATTAAAAAAACAAATGCCCCCGTCGTAAAACGCGCGCGCGGATCATCACCGACCGAGCGCACGATCAATCTAAAGATCAAATCGTATCAATCCACATGCGCGCCATCCATTGTACTCATCGAAAAGAGCATCGACGCTTCGCGCGCGTCCTCTCTCGGAGCGAATCGTTTTCCAAATTAACGACCAAAATTTGCACGCCGCCGATTCGAGACGAAAGCGGCAACAAAATCAGCGCGAAAAAAAAGCGCGCATCACTCGACGCGACGCGTACCTCGGCCACCGCCTCTACCCATGGGTGTTCTCGGCATTTTCTTCGTGTGATTTAGTCGCTGAAAATATACTACTACGCTCGCGCCGGTGTGTTTTGCACGCGAACTTTTATGATGATTTGATTTGTTAAACGAATTGAGAATTTTCTCGTTAAAGCACTCGAGAGCTCTTTTTTGTGTTTTTGAGAAAATCGCTCACAGAGGGCAGAAAACAGAAAAGTACGTAAATAAGAACAAGAATAGGACGAAGAATAAATAACGAATTATTCGATTCGTAATCACACAGAAAGTCCACATCTACTAAGTATTTGCTATGTTAATGTTAAATTGTTGATTTTGCCGTCGTCGTCCGTCTTTTTGCGATTTCCTCAAACCTCCTTTACTTCTTCTCGTCCGAAGAAAGAATCTCTCAGTCGCGCGAATCTCGTCGTTCTCTGTTCTTAGTCTCGTCTCGTTTAGCACTCCGCGATGGCATCGATTTCAATTAAACCACCTTTTGGCAAAGACGCGACGCCAACCGTAGATCTCGCCGGTCCCGGGGTGTTGAAGAATTCGCTGTAAATAGCGTTCACTTTGGGGAAATCCGCCATGTTCGTGATGAAGATGGTCGTCTTGACAACCTTGGAAAAGTCAGAACCGCCGGCTTTCAAAATCTCGCCCATGTTCGTCAACGCTTGTCTCGTTTCTGCTTCGATGCCACCTTCGACGATTTCCATGGTTTCCGGGACGAACGCGACGCAGCCGCACGTGTAGAGGAGGCCGCCAGACTAGGAAAGAGAGAGATGAAAAGAGTGAGTAAGAAAGAGAGGAGAAAAAAACCAATCAAATCCTCGCGACTGAAGAAATCATCAATCCAATCTTTTTATGCGTACCTTGATGCCTTGCGAGTACGGCCCAGCCGCGGCGGGCGCTTTATCCGTCGCGATAAACTCTTGCGCCTTGACCGTTGTTGAGATTCTTTGCTTCTTCATTTGGTGTTTCTTGGCCGCAGACAGCGCGCATAAACTGCGCGCGGTGATGGATGATGATTGGTACGCTTGCATGATGTCTCGTGTGGATAATAGAAGTGGAGAATAGGACACGTCTGTGTTTTCGTCGTTCTGGGTGCTCAAATGTCTCGCATGTGTGATGAGAGCACGACGAGATCAAAGAAAGAAGAACGAACAACCTCTACGCGCGACGAACGAGACAACAACGCACGAACACAAACAAAAACGAACGGCACAACACACTTTCGCGCGTTTTTGCCTTCGCGGGGGAGACAAAGCGCGATGATACTCGTTATATTCGTTTCAGCTTTACACACACACACACAGAGAGAGAAGAGATCAGAGACAAAACACAGACTGGAAAAGTCTCGTCAAATAAAATTCCTCAGAAAAAAAAAAAATGAGAGACGAAAAGCAACCAACACCACGAACGAAGACGAGTGATGATACGAACAACAACAACGGGACGACGATTCAGACGACGACGCTTCGCTCGCACCCGGTGTTAATAGCGTCCTCCTCTTCAGCGCTCGTCAAACCGTTACCGCCGACGCCGGTGAAACGAGCGCGACGACCTCTTCTTAAAGATGATGATGATGATGATTCGAAAGATTTTTACGGATTTCGTCGGCACGATTTCCGGTTCGCGCCCGTGAAAGACGACGACGAAGAAAAGAAGACCACCGAGAGAACGAAAGAGCGAGATCATCTCAACGCGTGCTGGGAGACGAACGAGCTCGCGCGATGCGCGCGCGATATTTCTATCGCCACTTTTGCGTCCGAAGCAGCGGCATCAGACGACGACGACGACTTTCTCTACGGCAAGCGATGGAAGAAAGCAGTCAAAGCGAGAAAAGGAAAACTGTTGGAAAAAACGGTGAGAACGTTCGGCGCGCCGAAAGAAAAGAGAGGAGAGATTTGGTACGAACTCAGCGGGGCGAGACAGTTTGCGGATATGGCGAAAGAGAGTTACGAGAGGTTAGTGGAACGCGCGGAGGAGGAAGATGGGAGAGAAATGCTTTCGGCGTCAAAGGCGTCGTCGTCCTCGTTTCGCGGCGGTTCGAAACAGAAGAAGAAGAACGGGAGGAAGACGACGAAGAGCGACGAGGATGATGATGATGATGATGACGACGACGAAGACGACGACACGACGTACAATGTCCACCGCGACGGTTCTGAGAGATCTAAGTCTGAGAAGAAACGCGCGAAAGAGGAGTGGGCGATGCAAATCGATTTAGACGTCGATCGAACGTTTCCCGAGAATGACATTTTTCGGACGCACGGGAAGGAGGCGCTGAGAAGAATTTTAAGAGCGTATTCCAGGAGGAATCCAAAAACTGGGTACTGCCAGGGGATGAACTATATCGCCGCGTTCATATGGCTGGCGGTAAGGAATTCAGATTCGTTCAACGCGAGTAGCAGTAGCAGTAATAATAGTAGAAGCGAAGCAGACGACGACGACAAAAAAGACGAGGAAGCGATTGAGAAAACTGCCTTCTGGATCTTCACCGCCGCTTTAGACGGCCACGCGTTGTGCCGCGAAATACACGCCCGAGATTTACGTGGCACCGTCCGCGAATTTGGAGTCCTTCACTCCATCCTTACCTGGCGTAACAAACGACTCAGTCGCTACCTCGATGACATCGGCGTCGATTTCGCCTGTTGCGAACCCAGATGGCTCGTATGCGTCTTTCTCGAATCCTTCCCGTCCGAAACCGTCGCGCGCATATTCGACTCCTTATTCGCCAACGGCTTCAAAGTCTGGCACCGCGTCGCCGTCTCCCAAATCCTCAAGTGCGAAAAGGAAATCCTCAAGTGTCAATCGTTGCCAGAAGTCGCCGGGTGCATTCGCGCGCAGTTGGAACGCAGCGACGACGCCGAAGAAGTCATGGAAAGAGCGTTTGCGCTGAGGAATTTTCGAAGCGGGAAAATCGCGCAGTTGCGCAGAAAAGTCGTCCAAAAATTAGACCAGGAAAGAGAGCAGAGGTTCAACACTACGAACAGCGCAGGAGGCAGAAGGTAATGCGTGCGAGAGCTTTACTTTCGCGTGTAGATTAAAGCTGATTTAGATTTTAGTAGAGTTGTTAGTTTATTAGTGATGTGAAAAAAATACGCGATGACGTATCTAACGAGTAAACTTTTTTCCCAAAATAAGCGCGCGCTGTTGCACTTTAAGCACGCAATGAGCGCACAAGACGACAGTAAAATCAAGGGCGCGGCGAGTGGTGGGAGCAACGCGTCCGCTTCGGTGGTGGTGCCGTGCTTCCCGTTGAATCTGTACGCGCGCCGTCGCGCCGCAGCGGCGGCGAAAACCGTGAAGAGCGCTTCCTCGCGCGTTGCTGAAGCGGAAGACGACGACGACGAAGGTGAAGAAGAAGAAGAAGAAGAAGAAGAGGTGAAAGAAGAAGAAGAGGAAGAGCGAGTTGGCGTGCGCACGCGAAAGCAGCAGCAGCTCGCCGCGAAGAAGAAGAAAGAGCGCGATGATGTGCTCTTCTCCACTCGACGACTCGGCGTCGAACAGTTACTCAAAGAGAAACCGCTTTCGGAAACGCAGCCGTATCGATGCGGAAAAACGTATTTGGATACGAGAAACTACGAGATTGATATGGTCGAGCAAAGCATGCACGGGGAGAAGCTGTACAAAGTTTTCGAAAGCAGTTTGAAAAGAGCGAGCGATAAGAGCTTTTCTTTGCTCTTCCACGGCACGGGGTGTAAAGCGACGGAGGATATCATGCAAAATGGTATGAATCCCAAATTGAGAGTGTCGTCGAGCGGCGATTGGTGCGTTTTGTATATGCTCTTGCTTTCGTTCTTGCTTTTGCTTTTACTGCGTAGTGGCTAATATTATTACACTCTTTTCTCTATTTCTATTGTTTATTTATACAGGTTTACGAAGGATATTAATTACGCCTTGACGCGGGCGATTTGTCGCGTTTCCTCGGTGGAAGTGTGCGGCGGTTCCTCCGCATCGGCGCACCCAACCCACGGTGTGATCGCCTCGCCGCCACGGAACGGGGAGGAATTTACCAATGAAATCTCTCCGCGCGTTCACGTCCTCGCGTTCGTGGTCATCGACGAGCGATGCGTGAAAATTGGCGACCACATCGTCTGCGATTCGGAGAAGCACTCGTTGCCGGTGTTCAAACTTTCCTTCCCTCGCAACGTCCTTCCGCCGTCGAAAGACGACGTCGAGGGGAAGCAACCAAACGGTATCATTCATTCGCCGGCATCTAGACTCGCCTCTATGGCGATTAAGAGGTTACACCACCCGTCCACGCCGAAGAAGTGAGAGAACCACACACACACACACACACACACACTCGCGAGGAGGCTCTGTTCATTTATTCGCGAGAAATATACATCTGTACATCACATCTTCACAACGTCCATCGTCATTCGTTTCTGCACCATCTTCAGAGGATCTTTCGCCAACTCTATCATTTTTTTCACCACATCTCCCTCTGCTTCCTCCAACGCTTTAAATCCTCTCTTCTCGTACAACGCGATGGCGTTCGCGTTCCACGCGTTCACCGTGAGCTCAACAGTCTCCAAAGCGTCCGATTCTTTCACGAGCCGTTCGACTTCGTCTAAAAGTTTCGACGCGATACCTCGCCTGCGAAACTTTTCGCTCACTTCGAGACTCGAGACGAACAGCGTTTTTCCGGTCTTTTTCTTTCTCCACACGACGCAACGCGCGACTTCTTCATCTTTGTCTTCTTCTTCTTCTCTTGGGAAAAAAGCGACCAAGCGAGTGAGATTCGGACGCGACTTGTTCGGTGGCTCGCGTTTGATGGTGACCATCGCGGGAACAGGAGAAGACGAGGAGGAAGAGGAAGCCGTTATTCGTATTGATGGTGTCGTTGGCATGATGGAAACCTCGCGATGACGATGATGATGATGATACTTTTACCGGCCTTAAAAGTGCAGGAGTATTATGGCGTTTACTTGATGATGATTCCAAATTCAACTCTAAAAAATGTTACGCTTCGGGAGCCGCCACCTTTTCGGCCTCGGCAGCGGCGGCTTTCTCTCTCTTCTCCTTTTCAAACATGCACTCTAAACTTCGTGTTTTTTTCTCTTCGTTCAAAACGAGGATTAAATCTTCCAACTTGCGCTCGCCGTGAACTTGATTATCTCTCGTTCTCACGTTGACGGTGTCGTTCGTTTTCTCTTGTTCGCCGACGACTAAGATGTAGTTGAATTGCTCCAACTGCGCCTCTCGAACTTTCTTTTGCATTTTACGGTCCGAGGCGTCCACTTCTACGTGGTGACCGGCTTTGCGAATGCGTCTGCGGACGTCTTTGGCGTATTCTAACGAAAGTTCGGAGATTGGGACAATCATCACTTGCCTCGGCGAAAGCCAATACGGCCACTTGCCGGCGTAGTGTTCGGTGAGGATGGCAAACATTCTTTCGACGGAACCTAACACAGCTCTGTGGATAATAATCGGTCGTTCGTCTTCGTTGTGTTCGTTTTGATACGCGAGGTCAAATCGGATTGGGAGTTGGAAATCGAGTTGAACCGTGGCACATTGGAAACGTCTTCGCAAGGCGTCAAAGACGGCGATGTCAATTTTCGGACCGTAAAACGCGCCGTCTCCCGGGTTGAGTTCCCACTCTTTCCCGCTCGCTTTTAACGCGCCTTCTAACGCCATTTCCGCTTTATTCCACGTTTCAAGTTCGCCTAAGTATCCTTCCGGTCGCGTGGATAATTTCATCTCGTAATCCAGACCAAACACCTCGTAACACTCGTCCAAAAACTTCAAGAAACCTGTCAACTCTTCCTCCATTTGGTCTTGGCGACAAAAGATGTGCGCGTCGTCTTGCTGAAATCTACGAACGCGAGTCAAACCGTGCAAAGCGCCGCTAAATTCGTTTCGATGCAACACGCCAAAGTCGGCGACTCGCATCGGAAGCTCTCGAAACGATCGTTTACGGTGGCTAAACATCACGCAATGCCCCGGGCAATTCATCGGTTTCATTCCGAATTCCTGCTTCTCGACGTCGAAACCAAACATGTTTTCTTTATAGTGCGCGGCGTGGCCACTGGTTTTCCACAAATCAAAGTTATAAATGTTCGGCGTCACGACTTCGTCGTACTCGTATTCCCAATATTTCTCTCGAATAAACTCAATCAGAGTGTTGTAAATCTTCGCGCCGTCTTTTTGGAAAAAGCAGGACCCCGGACTGAGAGCGTTGAAAAAAAACAACTCTTGGTTCATCCCGATCAATCTGTGGTCTCTTTGCTTCGCCTCTTCAATCCGTCTCGTGTATTCTTTCATCAACTTATCGTTCGGAAACGTCACCGCGTACACTCTCACCAGTGGATCTTTCGTCACGTCCGCTCTCCAATGCGCCCGAGAACACTGCGTCACTTTTAAACTCTTGATCCACGCGGTATCCGGCAAGTGAGGCCCTCGACACAAATCGACCATGGGTCCGCATCGATAACACGAAATCGTCGCATCTTCCGGTAAATTCGAAATCAACTCCACTTTAAATTTATTCTCCGCGAACATTTCCAACGCCTCGTCTCGGCTGACCACGATTCTCTGAAACGGCTGTTTCTCTCCGATGATCGCCTTCATTCGCTTTTCGATTTCCTCCACGTTGTCCGGCGTCAACGTCTTCTCGCCTAAGTAACAATCGTAATAGAACCCTTCCTCGATGGCGGGGCCAATCGTCAAATCCGCGCCGTATTCCAACTCCAACGCTTCTCCCAACACGTGCGCGCTCGAGTGCCAATACAACTCCTTCCCTTCCTTATCGTCGAACGAAAACAACCGCAGTTTACAATTCGATTCCAGTGGCCTCTTCATGTCCCAATCGTTCCCATCCACGTGCGCTACCAACGACGCTTGCGCTAACTTTTTCGAAATCCCCATGGCTATATCCCACGGTGTCGTCGCGTTTGCCACCGCTTTAATTTCTTTCCCATCCGGAAGTGCGACCGAGATTTCTCGGTCGTCCGTTTTCGCCTGCGCGATCTTTTCTTGCTCGCGAGTGAAGTACTTCTCGAACAATTGGATGCGCGATTGGTAATAGGGTTGCTTTTCCGAATACAACGAATCGTTATTCGTGTTGTTGTTCTCAATCGTTTCGGCGCTGGCTGCTCCTGCTGCCACCATCCTCTCTCAATAATTACGGTTTATTCTTTTACTACTATGTGTAATAAAAACTATAAATAGCGACGAATACTCCGACGCGTTGTGTGTGTAAGCGTGTGTTTCACAGATGAGGAAATATAGAAATAAAGCGTCACAGAGAGTTGTTCTTTTTTCGTTCTCTCGAAAGAAAAGAGAGAGAGAAAGAGAAAGAGCAAAAGAGGAAGAGGGGAAGGCAGAAACACAAAAAAACTCTCTCTCTTCTTCTTCTCCTCGGTTCTGCCAAAGAGAGAAGCAATCCAAAAAAAAAAAATCGAGCGACGTGTTCTCTCGCGAGCGCGTCGTTCACCCTTAAAAAACACAAAAAAACAGGCGAAAAAGACGAGAACGAGAGAGAGGAAAGAGAGGAGGAACGCTCTGGGCATCACACTTCACACGCACGACAACACACGATTTCATCATGGCACTCAGACAAACCTTGAAACAGTTCACCTCCAAAACGACCGCGTTCGCGCCTTTATTGAGCCGAGCGAGCGGTGTGCAAATGTACAGCACCGTCATCGAGGGGTTGAAATACGCGAGCTCGCACGAGTGGTGCGTTCGTACAAACTCGTTCTCCCTTAATCTCTGTGAACTTTCGCTTCGGTGTACCTCCTTTTGTTTTCTTTCTCTCTCTTCTGTTTTCTTATCCCTTTGTAACATTTCATATGCACATCGCGTAAACGAGAGTGAAGGAGACGAGTTTGGACGCTGGAAGAGAGAGAGAGAAAGAGAGAGAGAAAAGCGAGCGAACGCGCGCACAGTTCACTCCTCATCGCGATGAGAGATGACCCAAACAAAAGAAAGAGATGGATGGATTATTCGTCCGAGAGAGAGAGTTTTCGGTCCAAAAACGCTCATCCTCTTTGCAGGATTTTCTTTTTTTCGTTCTCGCAACAACACGTGTCTGATGATACATATTTTCTCTTTCTTTTTCTTTCAAACGACAGGGCGAAGATTGACGGCGACGTCGCCACGGTTGGGATCACCGACCACGCGCAAGCGGAATTAGGCGACATCGTCTACGTGGAACTCCCAGAAGTTGGCTCCGCGATGGAAGCGACCAAGTCTTTCGGCGTCGTCGAATCCGTAAAGGCGGCTTCGGACGTGTACTCGCCGATTTCCGGCACCGTCATCGAAATCAACGAAGCGTTGAACGATTCGCCGGGTACGGTGAACGACTCGCCGTTTGAAGGCGGGTGGTTGATGAAGGTCAAGGTTTCCGACGTGCCGGGTTCGTTGATGGACGCCGCGGCGTACGAGAAGAGCATCGCGTAAACGATTCGAAACGATTCGAGAGAGAGAGAGATTTACGCTCTGCGCACTATTCCGAGAATATAAATTTATACTACTTAATAGCCGAGAGAGAGAGAGAGAGAGAGAGAGAGAGAGAGAGAATTTTCGAAGAAGAAGAAGAAGAGAGAGAGAGTTTTGTATTAATAGAGAGAGAGAGAGAGAGAGAGAGAGAAACATTTAATTCGAAGAGAGGTACCCCCGTATTAGCGTCACATCAAACGTAGTAAAGGTCC
>Ga0209309_10003725_pt1 | contig 12969 bp, 14 predicted proteins | sample COGITO_mtgs_1204_2_FD_184807 | JGI IMG/M metagenome (GOLD analysis project Ga0209309, IMG submission 184807) | Pelagic marine microbial communities from North Sea - COGITO_mtgs_120412 (SPAdes) (version 2) | ecosystem: Environmental > Aquatic > Marine > Epipelagic ...
CGGCAATCCGCTGCGCAGGTAATCAATTGTGATGTCCACAACCTTGGGCCACTTGGGGAAATCGCCGCTTTCGATCTGGTCAGCCTGCGGGCCGCCTTCCTCCATCTGGTCCCACACCTTTGACCACATCAGTTCAACCAAGGCTGCCGATTCCAGGAACGCCCCGATTGCACCGCCATGCAGGGCGGGCAGCATCGGGTTGCCGATCAGATGGTCCGCGTATTTCATCACGGCGGTCAGCTCGTTTCCGCGTCGATCGAAGCTCATGCCCATGAACTGCATATACGGCACAGATTGCGTCATGCGCGATAGGGCAGCATCCCGTCGGGCCTTGACCTCCTGAACTGGTTCGTTGCGATCACGGCTCATTTGCGCTCTCCGATCTTGGTTCCCTTAGGCTCCACCGTGAAGGCACCGTTGGCCTGTGCCACAGGATCATTGGGATCACCGTCATCGGCAATCGCGCGAACAAATGCGACGGAGCGGGTCACACGATAACACTCCGCTCGCGCGGTGATCGTCTGCCCCGGCTTGGCCGCGCGCATATAGTCGATGCGCAGATCGATGGTGGCGGTGCCGCCGGGTGATTTGGGGTGCGTCATAACGGCAGTTCCACAGCAACCATCCAGTAGCGCGGTAATCACCCCCCCATGTACGACACCTGACTCAGGATCACCGACAAGTTTTTTATCGTATGGCACGCTCAGCACTGCTGTACCGGGGCCCACCTCCTCAACCTGCATGCCCAGCGCGTGTGAGTGGGGGATTGCCTGAGTCATTCTGCGCGCAACCTCTAGCATTGTTACCTTATCCATCGTTCGCGGTTCCTGAATTTTAGGCCTCAAATCGGGTTGCGCCGACACTATGGGGCGAGTGCTAGGTTTGAAAAGAGGTGTCTAGGTTGACCTGACGAAACAACGACTGTGTTACAAGCCTTGATTTTCTGTCCGGTAGACGGACAATGCCCCAACGGCGGCAAGACCGATTGCGAGTAGAGGAGTTTTGGGGATGACCGAAGCAAAGCAAACACTTCAGAAGATGTGTGAAGAATTCGACGTTACCCCCCGCACGTTGCGGTATTACGAGTATATCGAGCTGCTGTCGCCCGAGCGTGACGGCCGCAAGCGCCTGTACGGTGGACGCGAGCGGGCGCGGCTGACGCTGATCCTACGCGGGCGGCGCTTTGGCTTTAGCCTTGAGGAAATCCGAAAGTGGCTTGAGCTGTACGAGATTGAGGACAACCAGACGACTCAATACCGTGAGTGGATCGAGATGAGCACCCGCCAGATCGACGAACTGGAAACCCGCAAGCGTGAGCTTGAAGAAGCGATTGATGAGCTAAAGCGCCTGCGTGAAGTCGCGGAAAGCCAGCTCAAGGCATAGTTTCACGCGCTGCGGAAATCCAAATCCTGCCCTGTCAATGCAAACGCCGCGCGGCGCACACGTGTTGTGTCACCGGTGGTCAGGTATTTCGTCACCCCCCCGCTTATTGGCAAATTGCCTCTGTGGTGGGGATACCGCTCTAGGTAATGCTCAAGGCTGGCCGCCACGCAATCAGGCTGCGACAGGATCGGCGTACCCTCGGGCAATCCAGCAGCAAAGGCATCTGCGACGATCGGATAATGTGTGCATCCAAGGAACACACGTTCAGGAGTAAATCCATCCAGTTGATTCGCGAATCCCCGTGCCAGCGTGCGTGCTAGTACGGTGTCACCGTCCTCTAGTGCATCAACCAATCCCGGACAGGCGACCTGCCTGATATCCACGTTGCGCGCTCTGAATGCCATTTCACGCGGGAACGCACCGCTGTCTACGGTTGCCTGCGTTGCGAAGATTGCGATCTTCTGTCCTCCTCGATCATCTGGAGCGGTGTTATCCCCCCACGTACGACCTGACAGTGACTCGATCACCGGTACGAACACGCCCAGCGCACGGTGGTTGGGATAGTGCTGTGCCAGCCATCCTTGCTGTAGATCCCGCAGGGCCACGGCGGCGGCGGTGTTGCATGCCACGATCACAAGCGTACATCCGCGATCAAACAGGCGCTGGATTGCAGCTTGGGTCAGAGCGGTGATCTGGTCCCGCCCCCTTGGGCCATAGGGCGCGTTCGCGTGATCCCCCAAATAGGTAAAGGCCTGCTGGGGCAATTGCCGTTGCAGTGCGGCCAAGGTGGTTAGCCCGCCATGCCCGCTGTCGAATACGCCGATCATGCTCCGCCTATCTCAATCCCTAGTGCGTCATAGCTGCGGCTTAACTCCGCCGACAGCCAATCCGCGAAAGCTTTGATATTTGGCGTTAGCCGCGTGCCTTGTGTCACCAGCCAATAAGAGTTGCCAGTAACCAACGCTCCCTCAACCGGACGCACCAATTGCCCGCGTGCCAGCGCATCCCCAGCTAGGGTCGGCCACCCCAGAAATACGCCCTGCCCCGCGATAGCCGCGTCCATACACAGCGCGGCATCGGAATAGGCGGCGCCCATAATCGCGGGAGGAGAACCCTGTGCCTGAACTGCCTGCCACCATTCGGGCCAAAAACTAGGTCCGTTCAGATCTCGCAACACGGGTAGCGTACGCAAATCGTCAACGGACCTGATCCGCGCCGCCAGTGCCGGACTACAAATCGGGAAAACAACCTGATCTGCCAGCTTACGCGCGACGACATCCGGCCATCCCCCTACCCCCACACGGATCGACACATCGGCATCGCCCATCTGTGGGGCGACGATGGATTTGCTCGCCTCGATGCGCAGGGTCAGCTCGGGATGTGCTTGGGCAAAGTCGGTCATTCGCCAGACCAGCCACTTGGACGCAAAGACCGGAGCTACAGAAACCGTAAATGCGTTCGCCTGACGAGTGCTGGCCTGCGCCACAGCTTGTTCAAGCAAGGCGAACCCGCGGCTAAGGTCCACAGCCACCGCACTGCCCAGCTCCGTCAGGGTCAAACCATGGGGACCACGTGTGAACAACTGCGCACCCAGCTGCTCCTCCGCACGGCGCAAATGCTGGCTGACCGCGCCTTGCGTCACGCGCAGCGCATCTGCTGCTGCACGTAGATTGCCCAACCGTGCAACTGTTTCAACTGCACGCAGGGCATTCAGGGGAACATCACGAAGTTGAACCATATAGTTTTCCTAACCCCCCAACCCGATCTTCTCCACTCCACAAAGGATAGGCGTCCTCCTATCTGGAGTCATATAGAAAGGAAAACTGATATGAACACTCTCATCGCACGCTACTTTACCCGCCCCTTGCGGGCCATAACCGAACGCGCAGCGCCCTTTGATCACCCTGAGATTGCACGCATGGACCAACGTATGCGGGACGATCTGCCGACACCTGCGCAGGTGAAGGAAACAAATATCCTATAAGTTGAAACTCTTTCGTGTGGCCTGCGTGTCTAATCCCGAAGCCCAGATTTACTGGGTCAAAACAGGAGAGACATAATGTTTAAGACAACTCTTATTACCGCTGCCGCCCTGACCTTTGCCACAACCGCATTTGGCGCTGCTCACTCCGAGCTGGCCGTGACTGCATCTGACCAGGACGTTTCCGGCGGCACCGTTTCCGCTGAGGCGATTACCGCTGGTGCAAACGGCTGGTTGGTTGTTCACCGCACCGATTCCGAAATGAAGCCCGGCCCCGTCGTCGCTTATGCCCCCCTGAAGGAAGGCATGAACACCGACGTTGCAGCCATACTGACAGAGCCTGTTGAGTCCGGCGAAATGCTGATGCTGATGCTACATGCAGAGGACGGCGGCATGGAAACCGGTATCTTCGAATACACGCTGGGCGCGACCGAGGACGGACCCGTACGCGTTGACGGCAACTTGGTTATGACTGTCGTTAACGCCGAGTGATCTGAATTCGTTGGTAAATTATGGGGGCGGCGATCGAAATGGTCGCCGCCCTTTTCTCGTGACGCTGCGTAGCACCTTACGCGCACGTCAACTTAACAGTTGATCCGTCGCCCGTGCTGCGCCAAGTTTAGGTCAGACAAGAGGGGGGCAATTGCTGTGACAGATCATACCTATAGCACCATCGGTCAAATGTGTGACGAGTTCGATGTGACTCCACGCACCTTGCGGTTCTATGAATCCAAGGAATTACTGTTTCCAAAACGGGAAGGCTCACGCCGCCTGTTTACCCGATCGGATCGGGCGCGGTTGGTTCTGATCCTGCGCGGAAAGCGCTTCGGCTTTAGCCTCGAGGAAATCCGGCAACTGCTCGACCTCTATAACATCGGTGATCAGCAACGCACCCAGATCGCACGGACCTATTCCGTTGCGATGGAGCGGTTGGAATCCATGCGCGCCCAGCGTGATGAGCTGGATGCGGCGATTGGTGAGCTTGAGCACCAGATGGAGCTTGCTCGCGGAATTCTGAAATCCCGCGGGGTCGGCGTCGCTGCCTAACCCTGCTGACTTAAAATGCGCGGTGCAAACGCCGCCAGCCAAACGACGGAGAGAAACATGCCCTTTTACGAGCCAACAACCAAAGATATCGACTTCGTCCTGCACGACCTGCTGAAGGTTTCCGAGCAGGACATCCCCGGCTTTGACGAGATGGACCGCGACTTCACCGGTGCCGTTCTGGAAGAAGCGGGCAAGATTGCACGTGACGTTCTGGCCCCGCTGAACCCGACTGGCGATCATCAGGGCTGCAAGCTGGAAAACGGCGTTGTCCGCGTTCCAGCCGGTTTCGAGGATGCGGTCAACGTTCTGCGCGACGGCGGCTGGACCGGTTTCGATTGCGATCCCGAGTATGGCGGTCAGGGCATGCCCTACACACTGTCCATTGCGGTTGGTGAAATGCATTCGTCCGCCAACATGGCGTTGATGATGTATCCCGGCCTGACCCACGGCTGTTACGCCGCGATCCACGCGCACGGCACGGATGAGCAGAAGTCGAAGTATCTGCCAAACTTGGTCAGCTTCAAATGGGGCGGCACCATGAACCTGACGGAGCCGCAGTGCGGCACCGATCTGGGTCTGATCCGCACGAAGGCGGAACCTCAGGAAGACGGCACCTACAAGCTGTCCGGCCAGAAGATCTGGATTTCGGCTGGTGAGCACGAGATGGCGGAAAACATCATCCACCTCGTACTGGCGAAAATCCCCGGGGGTCCTGACGGGATCAAGGGTATCTCGCTGTTCATCGTGCCCAAGTTCATGGTCAACGACGATGGCTCACTGGGTGAGCGCAATGCAGTGTCCTGTGGCGGTCTGGAATCCAAAATGGGTATCCACGGCAACGCCACTTGCGTCATGAACTACGACGGTGCGACCGGTTATCTGATCGGCGATCTGCACAAGGGCATGCGCGCCATGTTCACCATGATGAACGAGGCCCGTCTGGGCGTCGGCATGCAGGGCTTGGCACAGGCATCGGTTGCGTATCAGAACGCGCTGGCTTTCGCCAAGGATCGTATTCAGGGCCGCGCCGTGACTGGCACTAAGGAGCCAGAGAAGGCTGCGGACAGCATCATTCACTTCCCCGATGTGCGCCGCATGTTGATGGATCAGAAAAGCTTCGTTGAGGGTGGCCGCGCATTCATGCTGTGGGCTGCAACAATGATCGACCGCTCGCGCCGCAACGATGATGCGGATGCCGAAGGTCTGGTCTCGCTGTTGATCCCGGTTCTGAAGGGCTTCCTGACGGACAAGGGCTTGGACGCGACGATTTCGGCGCAGCAGGTTTACGGTGGCTCCGGCTTCACAACCGAATGGGGTGCCGAACAATTCGTACGTGATTGCCGCATTGCCCTGATTTACGAAGGCACCAACGGTATTCAGGCGCTGGATCTGGTAGGCCGCAAGCTGGCAACCGACAACGGCAGGCACGTCATGGCGTTCTTTGAACTGGTGAAGAATTTCATCAAGGAAAACGGCGATGATGAGCGCATGGCGGAGTTCATTACCCCGCTGAAGGCCGCATCCAAGGACCTGCAAGCTGGTGGCATGTATTTCATGCAGAATGCCAGCAAGCCTGACGACGCACTGTCGGGTGCTGCCGACTTCATGCACCTGTTCGGGCACGTCTGCCTGGGCCTGATGTGGGCACGCATGGCGAAGGCATCGTTTGAGGCGCTGGACGCTGGCGCGTCTGATACCGAGTTCTATGAGAGCAAGCTGGTCACAGGCCGCTACTACATGACCCGCAAATTGCCCGAGACTGCGTTCCTGCTGCAAAAGGTACAGGCAGGTGGCGCGAACGTCATGGGTCTGTCCGTCGCGAACTTCTAAGCGGTTCCGTACGGGGAACATTAACAGCTAACGACCGGTTCCCTGCTGGGAACCGGTCAACGCGGCGGCGGTTCACACATTGATATGCAACGCTTTTTTGACCTGATGGTTAATCAGACAGTCGCGTACACAAAATAAGGCCCGAAAAAGAGGCTGTCTTAGGGAGATGCCAGAATGACGTTTCAAAACCTGAAATCCGGCTGGATGACGGACGAGCACGTGATGCTTGAGGACATGACTCGCGATTTCATCGCGGAAAAATGGGCACCTCGCATGGAAAAGTGGCGTCACGACGGCATCATGGAGCGTGAGACATGGCAGGAAGCGGGCGAGCTGGGCCTGCTGGGCTCCTCCATCCCTGAGGAATACGGCGGATCGGGCGGCGATTTTTCACACGATGCTGTGATCCTGATGGAAGGCTCACGCGCGAATTTGGCCAGCTGGGGCTTTGGCATCCACACGCCGATCGTTGCGCACTACATCATCGCCTTCGGCACCGAGGAGCAGAAGCAGCGCTGGCTGCCCAAGATGGTTACAGGCGAATTGGTCGGCGCGCTTGCCATGACCGAGCCATCCACCGGATCGGATGTTCAGGCGATCCGCACAAAGGCGACGCTGCAAGGCAACGCCTACCGGATGAGCGGCTCGAAGATTTTCATCACCAATGGTCAGCACGCAAACCTGATCTTGGTCGCATGTAAAACCGATCCCAAGGAAGGTTCCAGGGGTGTCAGCCTGATCGCGCTGGAAACCGATAACGCGGAAGGGTTCCGCCGTGGGCGCAATCTGGAGAAAGTCGGATTGAAGGCTGCGGATACATCCGAGCTGTTCTTTGATGACGTTGAAATTCCACCTGAAAACCTGCTTGGCGGGGTTGAGGGGCAAGGCTTTTATCAGATGATGAAGCAATTGCCGCAGGAGCGTCTGGTCATCGGCACCGGCGCTGTTGGCGCAATGGAGGGCGCGGTTCAGCGCACCATTCAGTATTGTAAGGAGCGTGAGGCGTTCGGGGGCAATCTGCTTCAATTCCAGAACACCCGCTTTACCCTGGCCGAGTGCAAGACGAACACAATCGCGGCGCGGGCCTTTAACGATGCCTGCATCGTTGCCCACATCAAGGGTGAGCTGACGGTCGAAACGGCGGCCATGAACAAATACTGGCTGGCCGACATGCAAAACAAAGTTATCGACGAGTGCCTGCAAATGTTCGGCGGCTATGGCTACATGATGGAATACCCGATCGCCGAAATGTGGGCCGATGCCCGCGTGCAGAAAATCTACGGCGGCACAAATGAGATCATGAAGGAAATTATTGGCCGCGCCCTATAGCACCAGACACGCCGCGCGGGGGTTGACCCCACCCGGCGAAGAGCGCGGGATGCGGCACGATCCGGATCATGATGCGGACTGATTTCCCCCTGCCCCAACGGGCACGAAAGGACATAGAATGGCCGAATACGAACTTAAATGTTTTGGCGAGAGCGGACATTCCTACAAGGCCGCGCTGATGTTGCAGCTGTCTGGTTGCAACTGGGAGCCGGTATTCCACGACTTTTTCAGCGGCGAGGGTCGCTCCATCGAGTTTCTTGAGATTAACGAGATGGGCGAAGTGCCAGTGCTGCGCCATGCTGCGCGCAGTGGTGAAGTTGTGCTGACGCAATCGGGCGTCATGCTGGATTACCTCGCCACGATCACCGGCAAATACGCTGCCGGATCGGCCGCGGAACGTCGTGAGATTTTGCGCTGGGTTTTGTGGGACAATCACAAGATGTCGTCGCAGGTTGGCGTGCTGCGGTTCATGTTGAATTATATGCCCGAGGAAAAGCGCTCGGCTGATGTCATCGCGTTTTTGCAGGCGCGGGTTCACGGCGCGTACAAGGTTCTTGAGGCACATCTGGCGACCGAGGATTGGCTGGTCGGGGATAAGCCGACAATCGCCGACATCTCGAACTGTTCATATCTGTATTACCCCGAGCCTTTTGGATTTGACCGTGAGGAATGGCCAAATATCTCAGCGTGGCTGGACCGGATCGCAGCATTGGACGGCTGGAAAGCCCCCTACGACCTGATGCCGAGAACCGCGTGAGCCATCACGCACACATATTTGGAGAGCAGCCATGATTATCTGGTGGCTGCTCGCCCTCGCCCTACCCGCGCTGTCGCTGGTGATCCAGCCGGCACGCGAGGTACGGCCTGACGATAATGATATGGAGCCGGAAAATCCGCTGAGCCACGCCGCGGCGCAAGTCGTCGCAGGGATCGCGTTCACCTCCATCACTCTGTTGCTGCTGGTTCAACACGGCATCATCTGGCCCGTCGTAGCGGTTGCTGCGCTGTTCGTGGCCTATAAGGCGGCCCCCCGGACCGGGGCGCTTAAAGTTTTCTATAGATGGCAGTTGGCCATCGCGGTGTTCGGCACAATTGCTGCCGCACGCCTGTGGTATTTCTGGATTAGTTAACGAAAGGGCGGAAAAAATGACCGAAGCCTATATTTATGACAGCGTTCGCACCCCGCGAGGCAAAGGCCGCAAAGACGGTTCGCTGCACGAAGTAACCTCTGCTCGGCTGTCTGCCGAAGTACTCAACGAACTGAAGCGGCGCAACAACCTCGCCACTGAGGAGATTGAGGACGTGATTTGGGGCAATGTCACCCAAGTTGGGGAACAGGGCGGCTGCCTTGCCCGGACCGCAGTGTTGTATTCTGATTTCGATCAGCGCGCACCCGGCTTGTCGATCAACCGGTTCTGCGCATCCGGCATGGAGGCTGTTAACCTAGCCGGAAACCAGGTGCGCGGTGGGGCGGGTCACGCCTATATCGCCGGTGGTGTCGAGATGATGGGCCGCGTTCCCATGGGCTCGGACGGTGCTGCGATTGCGGTTGATCCATCGGTCGCGATGAAGACCTATTTCGTACCGCAGGGTATTTCTGCTGACATCATCGCCACCCAGTACGGGTTCAGCCGCGATGACGTGGATTCCTATGCTATGGAAAGCCAACGCCGCGCCGCAGTTGCGTGGGATGAAAACCGCTTTGCCAAGTCAATCATGACTGTGCGTGACCAGAACGGCCTGCCCATTCTGGACCGCGATGAGTACATGCGCCCCGGCACTGACATGCAGTCGCTGGGCGGGTTGAAGCCTGCATTCAAGGATATGGGCGAGTCCATGCCCGGCTTTGATGCTGTTGCCTTGCTGCGCTACCCGCATCTGGAGAAGATCAACCACGTCCACCACGCGGGCAACTCCTCCGGTATTGTGGACGGTTCTGCCGGCCTGCTGATCGGCACCAAGGAATTTGGTGAGAAGCATGGCTTGAAGGCCCGCGCCCGTATCCGCGCGACGTCTAAAATTGGCACCGATCCAACCATCATGCTGACTGGCCCCGTGCCCGTGACCGAAAAGATCCTCAAGGATAACGGCATGAGCATTTCGGACATCGATCTGTTCGAAGTGAACGAGGCGTTCGCCGCCGTCGTTCTGCTGTTCATGCAGGCGTTCGATGTGGATCACAGCAAGGTCAACGTGAACGGCGGATCCATTGCAATGGGTCACCCGCTGGGCGCGACCGGCGCGATGATCATCGGCACCGCATTGGACGAGCTGGAGCGCACCGGTAAGGGCACCGCTCTAGCCACCCTGTGTGTGGCATCCGGCATGGGCGCTGCGACAATCATCGAGCGGGTTTAAGGCATGGAAAATGCGGGCGTAGAAGAGGTCCTCAATTCCTTTTGCACAGCCTTTGAGGCTGCTGAGCATCAGGTTTGGGCCGAACTATACGACACCTCTGTCGTTCTGATGCGCCCGCATCAAACCCTCATCGTCGAAGGGCCTGACGAAATGCTGATCATTGGACGCAATGTCTATGACAGCTACGCCAAGCTGGGTCTGGCCAAGGTATCGCTGCAAATCAACGATATCTCTGGCCACGATCCCGGCATCATTCTGGCTGACGTCACCTGGCGCTATGCCACCGCCGATGATGAGGAATTGATCCTTCATGACTGCACCTACGGGCTGCGCCGCCGCGCGGGTGGATATCGGATCGCACTGCACATTACCCATAATGAAGCAGCGCGCCGCCCGATGTTCCTCGACAGTTCGGCCCCCGAATTGCTGATCGGGGGCGTCATCTGACGCCCTCCCCCCCAATTTTCCTCCAACGGGAGACAGTAAATGACCATTTTTCACTATGACGTCGATGCTGACGGCATCGCCACACTCACCTGGGACCTGCCCGGCAAATCCATGAACGTCATGACTCTAGAAGGTCTGGCGGAATTGAACGACGTGCTGGACAAGGCGATCGGCGACGACGCGGTCAAGGGTATCGTTATCACGTCGGCCAAGAACGATTTCGCGGGCGGCATGGACCTGAACATCCTCGCCAAAATGCGCGAAGATGCGGGTGATGAGCCTGCGCGGGGCCTGTTTGAAGGCACCATGGAAATGCACAAACTGCTGCGCAAGATTGAGCGCAACACGATGGATGCAAAAACCAACACGGGCGGTAAGCCTGTTGCATGGGCATCGCCCGGTACGGCGGCTGGCATTGGCTTGGAAATCGGTCTGGCCTGTCACCGTCGCTTTGTTGCGGATAATCCCAAGGCAAAGATCGGTCTGCCGGAAATTCTGGTCGGTATCTTCCCCGGCGCGGGCGGCACCACGCGCCTGATCCACATGATGGGCGTTATGGCGGCCTCGCCGCTGTTGCTGGAGGGCAAGATGCTGGCCCCCGCAAAGTCCAAAAGCGCAGGCGTTATCGACGAGGTTGTTCCAGCTGACGAGCTGCTGGCCACTGCCAAGGCATGGGTCAAGTCGGCGACGGATGCTGACATCGTGAAGCCTTGGGACGCGAAGGGCTACAAAATGCCCGGCGGTGCGGCGTACCACCCCGCTGGCTTCCAGACCTTTGTTGGTGCCAACGCGATGATACATGGCAAAACGCAAGGTGCCTTCCCCGCGGCCAAGGCGTTGCTGTCGGCTGCTTATGAAATGACGATGGTGCCATTTGACACCGCGCTGAAGATCGAGGCCCGCTGGTTCACCAAAGTTCTGATGAACCCGTCCTCGGCTGCGATGATCCGTTCGCTGTTCCTCAACAAGGAGGCGCTTGAGAAAGGCGCTGTGCGTCCTGATGGCGTGGCGGATCAGTCCGTCAAGAAGGTTGGCATCCTTGGCGCTGGCATGATGGGTGCGGGCATTGCCTATGTGTCCGCCATGGCGGGCATCGAGGTTGTTCTGATCGACCAGAAACAGGAAAGCGCGGACAAGGGTAAAGCCTATTCCGCAAACATTCTGGACAAGGGGATCAGCCGTAAAAAGGTCACGCAGGAGAAGAAAGACGCTGTGCTCGCCCAGATCACAGCAACCACTGACCTGAACGCGCTGGCCGGTGCGGACCTGATCGTTGAGGCTGTTTTTGAGGATGTTGGCGTTAAGGCCGAGATCACCAAAAAGGTCGAGGCGATTGTGGGCGAGGATTGCATCTTCGCAACCAACACCTCCACCCTGCCGATCACCGAACTGGCCAAGGCATCTGTGCGTCCCGAGCAGTACATCGGCATCCACTTCTTCTCCCCCGTGGACAAGATGCTGCTGGTTGAGATCATCAAGGGTGAGCAGTCCGGCGACCGTGCTGTTGCCAAGTCGCTCGACTTTGTGCGCCAGATCCGCAAGACGCCGATCGTGGTGAACGATGCCCGCTTCTTCTATGCCAACCGCTGCATCATTCCTTACGTGAATGAGGGCGCGCGCATGGTTGCTGAGGGTGTCGAGCCTGCCTTGGTTGAGGGTGCCGCAAAGCAGTTGGGTATGCCGCTTGGCCCGCTTCAGCTGACCGACGAAACCTCCATCGACCTTGGTTACAAGATCATGAAGGCGACGAAGGCTGCGATGGGCAATGCCTATCCTGCGTCCGGCGCGGATGATGTGATCACCAAGCTGTACGAGGGTGAGCGTTTGGGCCGTAAGTCCAACGCCGGCTTCTACGACTACGATGAAAAGGGCAAGCGCGGCATGTTGTGGGCCGGTTTGCGCGACACATGGGAGCCGGACGAGGAGCAGCCAGAGCTGATCACCGTTCAGCACCGTCTGGCCATGTCGCAGGTTCTGGAGGCCGTTCGTGCGCTGGAGGAAGGTGTGCTGATGGACATCCGTGAGGGTGACGTGGGCGCCATCCTCGGCTGGGGCTTCATGCCTTGGTCCGGTGGTCCGTTCAGCTGGCTCGACATTCTGGGCGCACAAAAGGCTGTCGAGATTTGCGACGACCTGACCGCACGTTACGGCGAGCGGTTCGAGACACCTGCGTTGCTGCGCGAAATGGCTGAAAAGGGCGAAAGCTTCTACGGTCGCTTCGGTCCACAGGCCAAAGCAGCCGCATAAGCGGTTTCGCATTTTGACTGTTCAGTGAAAAAGATGGGGCGGGGCCGAAGGGTTCCGCCCCATTTTCGTGGAGCGTGCCGTGCAGATCAAAGAAGTCGCAACCGCCGATGTCCTGCCCATCCGCCAGATAGTGCTGCGCCCTGGTGAGGTGATTAATGCCGCGCGGGTTTGCGGCGATGCCACCGCACTACATCTGGGCGCCTTTGACGGTGGGTTGATCGGCGCCGCATCGCTGTTTTTCAACGCGGGCGAGGTGCGTCTGCGCAAGTTCGCCGTGCTGCCAGATTGGCAGGGGCGCGGGGTGGGGTCGGCACTGTTGCGTCATATGATTGCAACGACCGATGCCC
>Ga0209309_10003726_pt1 | contig 12968 bp, 11 predicted proteins | sample COGITO_mtgs_1204_2_FD_184807 | JGI IMG/M metagenome (GOLD analysis project Ga0209309, IMG submission 184807) | Pelagic marine microbial communities from North Sea - COGITO_mtgs_120412 (SPAdes) (version 2) | ecosystem: Environmental > Aquatic > Marine > Epipelagic ...
ATGCTGCCGATATTATTTCTGAACTTTCAGAAGAACGTCAACAAAAGGTAATTTCTCATATAGAAGATGAAGAGCATGCAGATAACATTGTTGAGTTATTAAGGTATGACGAAGATTCTGCCGGGGGTTTGATGGCGAAAGAATTGGTGAAGGTCAATGAAAATTGGAACGTTACCGGTTGCATGAGTGAAATGCGTGCACAGGCCGAAAATGTGACTCGTGTGCATTCTATTTATGTGGTAGACGATAGAAATAGATTGAAAGGAAGACTTTCTCTAAAAGATCTACTTACTGCCCCAAGTAAGGCAAATATAAGCGATGTTTATATTCCCAAAGTAGATTATGTAAATGTGCATACCGAAGGGGAAGAAGTGGCTAGGATCATGCAGAAATATGACTTGGAAGCAATTCCTGTAGTAGATGAAATGGGCCGATTGGTTGGTAGAATTACCATTGATGATATTGTAGATTTTATAAAAGATGAAGCCGAGAAAGATTATCAGATGGCGGCGGGTATCTCTGAAGATGTAGAAGCAGATGATAGTATTTGGAGGCTTACACGTGCACGTTTACCATGGTTAATATTAGCGCTGTTTGGAGGTTTTATTAGTGTTACCGTTTTAGGAACATTCTCTTCTGCCATGAATGATCATGCAGCCTTGTTCTTTTTTGTGCCTTTGATTGCTGCCATGGCGGGAAATGTTGGAGTACAATCTTCAGCTATTGTTCTACAAGGTTTGGCGAATAAAACCTTGAAAGGATCTCTCTTCAGCAGATTATTAAAAGAGGTTACGTTGAGTCTATTTAACGGAGTGGTATTAGCGGTAATTCTTGGAATTGGCGGAATATTTCTTTTAGGGTTTGATCTAACCTTTGGATTAACTGTTGGAATATCACTAATATCAGTAATTATAATTGCATCTCTTATAGGAACTTTTGTACCAATTATGTTAGATAGAGTAGGTATAGATCCTGCCATGGCTACGGGTCCTTTTATTACCACGAGTAATGATATTTGCGGAATTTTGATCTACTTCACTATTGCGCAACTTATTCTTGGCTTCTAAAATCAGCATAAATGAAGACCATCAATATACAAGAAAAGCTTACTAAATTCAGTGATCATTGGCATCCACATCAAATAGCGGTGGTTAATGATATGCAAGTTTTGCTGGCAAAGGTAACCGGAGAATTTGTGTGGCATGTTCATGACGAAGAAGACGAACTTTTTCAGGTAGTTAAGGGTAAATTATATATTCAGTTCGAAGATCGGACTGAAACGCTAGAAGAAGGAGAAATGTTGGTGGTTCCAAAAGGGGTGAAACATTGTCCTAAAACAGACGAAGGGGAAGAAGTTCATATCATGCTCTTCGAAAAACTTACCTTAAAACATACCGGAAACGTAGAAAGCACTTTAACCGTAGACGACTATCCTAAAATATAATTTTTGATGAGAATTCTTCACGCAGACAGCAATCATCCATTAATGATAGAAATGCTCGAAAAAGCTGGGCATCAAAATATTGAAGCTTATACTTGGAGCAAAGAAGAGATACTAGAAAAACAGCATTTGTTTGATGGGATCATCATTAGAAGTAGATTCAAGATCGAAAAAGATTTTATAGATGCAACTCCCAATTTAAAATTTATCGCCAGAGTTGGCGCCGGCTTGGAAAGTATTGATGTTGCATATGCTGAAAGTAGGGGAATAGCACTATTTTCTGCTCCTGAGGGTAATAGAAATGCGGTAGGAGAACATGCGTTGGGAATGCTTCTTTCCCTCTTCAATAAATTGAATAAAGCCGATAGAGAAGTTAGAAGAGGTTTTTGGCATCGTGAGGAAAACCGCGGAATCGAGTTGGATGGCAGAACAGTTGGAATTATTGGTTATGGTAATATGGGCAAAGCATTCGCTAAAAAACTGCGCGGTTTTGATGTAGAAGTGCTTTGTTACGACATTAAAGCAGATGTAGCAGACGAAAATGCAACTCAAGTAAATTTAGAAGAGTTTCAACAAAGAGTAGATGTAGTAAGCTTACATACGCCTTGGACTCCCCAGACAGATAAAATGATAAATTCAGATTTTATCAATAAATTTAAGAAGCCTTTTTGGTTGATCAATACAGCCAGAGGTAATAGTATTGTTACTGCAGATCTTGTTCATGCCATGATAGAAGGGAAGATCTTAGGTGCCGGATTAGACGTTTTAGAATTTGAAAAAAGCTCTTTCGAAAATCTTTTTACTGATGAAAATATGCCAGCAGCACTCAAGGAATTGATGTATTTTGAAAATGTAATTTTAAGTCCGCATGTGGCCGGATGGACCGTGGAATCCCACCAGAAATTAGCTAGAACTATTGTAGATAAGATCATTTCAAAGTTTGGAGCTTAGATTTGAGTTCTATTAACATTACGTTTTAGAATTTAAGAGTGATCATTTATAAAATAAAAAAAGGGTTGACATTTATCAACCCTTTTTAGAGATGTGATTATTTCTTAAAACTCTTTTTTAATCTATCTACGGCTAACTTTTGAGCATCTACTGCTTGATCTAAAACTGCAGACATTCCAAAGAATTCATGGGTTACTCCCTCATACATTTTACGTTCAACATCAATACCAGCGGCTTTCATCTTCTCTGCTAAAACTTTCCCTTCATTTTCTAATGGATCTATTTCAGCATTAATAATAGTGGTTGCAGGAAGACCAGATAAATCTGCATCTATTAAGTTAATTAAAGGATTATTATTAGTACTCCAGTCTGGAACATATTGATCGAAAAACCATTTCATAAAATCGCGATTCAATGGTACCGCATCAGCATATTTCTCATAACTAGGAGAATCTATATCTCCATCTGCAATTGGATATACAGATACAATATGAACAGGTAACTTTACTCCACGCTCTCTAGCCATTAATGCCACTGCAACTGCTAAATTTCCTCCAGCACTTTCTCCAACTGTAGCGATGTTTTTTGGGTCACCTCCAATTTCAGTAGCATTTTCTGTTATCCATTTATAAGCCAAAAATGAATCTTCATGAGCTGCTGGGAATTTATTTTCTGGTGCTTGTCTATAAGCTACAGAAACCACGATAGTATTTGCTTTTTCTGCTATTGCCATAGGAGCAGCTTCATAAGTATCTAAATCTGCAATTACCCATCCACCACCATGATAATAAACAACTACAGGTAAGTTTTTATTTTCGGAATTTTTTGGTTTATAGATTCTTACAAGTACTCCTTCTTCACTTACAGGAAGAATTTTATGACTAATATCTACCTTACTTTCGGTTGATTTTACTCCAGTTTTGTGAAGTAAATCCATAACTGCGTTTGCAGGTAATTTTATATTTCGATATTGAAATCCTGTAGCTCCTTTGAAAGAGGGATTTTCATAAGATTGAAATTGTTCAATAACAGCCAGCATTTGAGGATCTATGTTTGGAGCCCATTTTGGTTGAGGTCCGTTAGGCATTATTTTCATTGGATCTTTGGTATTCATTTTTGAAGCCATCATTTTATCTTCTTTATTTTTCATTTCCTTATTTTCCTTATCCTGAGAATAACCATTGGGAGTTATGAATAGCAGAGTAAATCCAGAAATAAATAATGTCTTTTTTATTATTTTCTTGGAAGAAATAATACTTCGATTTAATTTAAAAATTTTCATGTTCAGTCGTTATTAGTTGTTAAAGTAATCAACTAATTTAATCGCTAAAATCCTGATAATCTTATGGCTTAACTATACATTGTGATATAAATAACAAAGTGTAAAATTTAGATAATAAAAAACCCACGAAAGACGTGGATTATATAAAAGAAAAAGGATTGACACCTGTCAACCCTTTTTCTTTGCAAGCATTTATTTCATTATGCCTGACTAATATCTATCAAAGCATTTTTAATTGGTTCTTTTCCCTCTAGTGCTTCAAAAGTTTTGTTCTTTGCAAGTGGATCTGCTAAACTCATAACCAATAAGAAAGCAACATCATCTCTAGAGATTTCACCACGTTCGTTTAAATTTTCTGCAAGCTTTACTTTAGCAAGTCCAAGGTCATCTGTTAAAGATCCTGGTCGCACAATTGTATATGTTAATCCGCTATCTCTTAAGTATTTATCTGCATTGCTTTTCGCATTAAGATATGTTTTAAGATCATCATTTTCAGAAGTCTCATCAGCACCTATGGCACTTAACATGATAAACTTTTTAATCTTTGCTTTTTTAGAAGCATCTATAAGTCTTTTTGCCCCTTCTTGATCTACTGCAATAGTTTTATCATCTCCTGTTTTGCTTCCAGATCCGGCTGCAAAAATTACTCTATCAATACCTTTTACTGCATGATCAAGGTTTTTTTCAAGATCTCCTAATACAGTTTCCACGCCCATATCTTCAAAAACCTCTTTTTGCTCTTCTTTTCTAATAAGGGCAACGGGCTCAAAACTATTAGAACTGTTCAAAATTTCAATAATTCTTTTTCCTGTACTTCCGGTAGCCCCAGCAATTAATATCTTTTCCATTTTCGTTTCATTTTTAATTTCTACTAAGGTAAAATTGATATGCCTGAATTCCCAATTAGAGGGGAGGTATAACATGAAATTAACAAGGAAAAACCAAGATGTTAAGGCTGATGTGATTTTTGTTCTAATTCTTTCTGAAACTCTTCCATAATTGGTTTTACGGTGCTTTCGGGAAGATCTGCAATTCTTATATACATTAATCCATCAATAGCATTATTAAATAATGGATCTACATTAAAGGCTATTACGCGTGCATTTTGCTTGATATATTTTTTAATAAGTACCGGCATTCTAAGTCCATCCGGTTCAATTTCATCTATAATTTTATCAAACTTATTAAGATCTGCTTCGCTTTCATCAAAAACAAAATCTTTATCGGCATCATTCAATTTCACTTTGAACTCTTTTTTTGGTCTAATATATTGGGCCACATACGGATCGTAATAATTAGACTTCATGAATTCGATCATGAGCGATTTTGAAAAATTCGAGAATTTATTGCTTATGCTTACTCCGCCAATAAGATATTTATGTTCAGGAAATCTAAGTGTACAATGCACAATTCCTTTCCACAATAAGAACAATGGCATTGGTCTTTGCTGATATTCTTTAATGATAAAAGCACGCCCCATTTCTATGGATTGGCTCATCATAGTATATAACTCTGGCTCAAACCTGAATAGATCTTGTAAATAAAAACCGTTTATTCCATGATTTTTAAAGATCTCAGAACCCATTCCCATTCTATAGGCACCTGCTATTTTTTTAGCATCATTATCCCAAAGGAAAAGATGGTAGTAATAATCATCAAAATCATCTAGATCTGTTGCGTTATTGGTTCCTTCTCCAATCTCTCGAAATGTGATCTCTCTAAGTCTTCCAATTTCACTCAAAATGTTTGGAATGATCTCTTTTTTAGCCAGAAAAACTTCGTAATTCTTACTTTCCAAAAGGCGTTTATCAAGCCTTCTACAAGTTTCGATCTCTGCTTCCATCAAGCTTTCGCTTGTTTCGTCTATGATCTTCTTGGGTGTTTTCGGAATTTTTATGCTTTTTGGAATATTATCAAAAAGACTCTTTTTTTCGAAAGAATTTGCCAGCATATAAGTTTTCCTTCTTAAGAATGCGGTAAAACCTTCAAGATTTACATTGGCATTTTGATCTTCTACAGAAATTGCATTTCCAATTCTAACCTTTATTTTTCTCTTCTTTTGAGAAAGCATTTCACTGGGTAGTTTTGCGGTGCGCAGTACATCACTCATACCTGCAAGTCTATAAAAGAAGGTGCTGTTTTTAGCATGAAAATATACAGGAATCACCGGCACCTTTGCTTTTCTGATTAATTTCATAGCTGAAGGTTCCCACGGCTTATCCACGATCATTTTTTCATCTTTATCGGTAGAAACTTCACCTGCTGGAAAAATTCCTAACACTCCGCCATCTTTTACATGTTGCAGCGCTTGTTTAATTCCGCCTAAACTAGACTTAGCGTCTTTATGATCTTCAAAAGGATTTACAGGCATGATATAAGGCCTTAACGGATCTAATCTATGAAGTAAAAAATTGGCAACGATCTTAAAATCTGGGCGATGTTCTAATAAGATCTTCATCAATATCATCCCATCAATTCCGCCAAGCGGATGGTTAGAAACCACTATAAAAGGTCCAGTTTTAGGAATTCTTTTAAGGTCTTTGGGCGGAATTTCAAAGTCTACTTCAAATCCGTCTAAAATAGAATTGATAAAATCTATTCCGGAGAGATTTTTCCTTTTTTCGTATTCTTTATTAAGTTTAGAGAGCTTTGTAGTTCGCAAAACAACCCATCCAATTGAAGATCCCAGTACGCCCCACTTATCGAGGTTCATTACTTTGGCGACTTCTTTTGCGTTCACAATTCCCATGAAAGATAATTTAGGTATTAATTAATTATAATGATTAGAATTCTAACGTGAACTCTAGTTTCTGGTAACAAGTTGAACGGTATTTTGTGTAACTTGTTTTAGCAATACTTGTTTATCTTTTTCTAAAGATTTTATGGCCTTATCGTCAAAATGCCTTATGGTATAAAGCGAAACTTCTGTTAGAAATTCTACTTTAAATCTGGCTTTTAAATGCTGAATTAATTTTTCTAGATTGTTGAATCTATTATCTACACAAACCGAAAAACTAATAGCAGAATTTTGAATTAGATCTACTTTCATTTGATATAAATGAAACAATCTAAAGATCTCACTGATATTCTCTTCTACCATAAAAGAAAAATCTAGTGATGAAAGAGAAATCAGTACCTGATTCTTTTTAACTATGAAACACGGTATAGCCGGAATAAGTGTTTGACCCTTACTTACTGCTGTTCCTTTTCCATCCGGATCTAAAAATGAGCGAACATATAAAGGAATTTCTTTTCGTTGTAAGGGCTGTAACGTTTTTGGATGAATTACCGAGGCTCCATAAAATGCTAACTCTATCGCCTCTTCATAAGATATCTGATTAAGCAAGGTAGAATTCTCAAAAACTCGGGGATCTCCATTTAAAACTCCCGCAACATCCTTCCAGATAGTCACTTTTTCAGCATTTAAACAATATGCAAAAATAGCTGCTGTATAATCACTTCCTTCCCGGCCAAGTGTAGTAGTAAAATTGTTAGGATCTGTTCCTATAAACCCTTGGGTGAGATATAATTTTCCAGTATTTAATTCTGATACTTTTTCCTGAGTTTCTGGCCAATTCACCGTAGCATCTCTATACGTGTTATCAGTTTTTATATAATTTCTAGCATCTATCCAAGTATGGTCTATAGCCTGAGATTTAAAATATTCACTAACAATAGTCGTAGAGAGCAATTCTCCATAACACACAATTTGATCGTAAACAAAATCATATTGTAAAGATTTGTTGTGCTTCATGAAATTTTGAAGCTCTTTAAAAAATCCCTCTATTTTATCAAAAACATCACCTTTAGAAGAGTTAAACAATTCTTCTGAAAGTTGATAATGATACTCCTTTATATAATTTAAACTGTCAACAGGAATTTTACCCGTTTGCAGGTACTCAGATATGACCAATTCAAAAGCATTGGTCATTTTGCCCATTGCAGAAACCACGATTAACTTATTGTCGATCCCGGTTTTTTTAAGGACGTGTAGAACATTTTTAACGCCAGAGGCATCCTTAACAGATGCTCCACCGAATTTAAATATGTCCATAATTATTTCTTGATATTTTTCTTGATTCCGGTTTCATCCATATGCACTGTATACCAGTTCTTTTTGATGTCTGCACCTGTGTTTTCGTAGAATTCGATAGCATTTTTGTTACCTTCAGAAACTACCCATTCTACTCTTCTAACGCCATTATCATGACCATATTTCACTACAGTTTGGTATAAGGCTCCACCAAGACCGGTTCCTCTCATAGATTCTCTTACAATAAGATCTTCTAAATGCACGGTTCTTCCTTTCCATGTAGAAAATCTGAAGTACACCAAGGCCATACCTTCAATTTTTCCTTTTACATCTGCAACAAAACATTTAAAGTTTCCTTCCTCAAAACCTTCTTTTTCAAGATCTGTAATTTCTATTTCTACCTGATCTGATGCATTTTCATATGCTGCAAGTTCTTTTATAAGTTCAAGAACTTGTGGCATGTCTTTCTTTTCAGCTTCTCTTATAGTATAATCCATAGTATTTTTTGGTTTCTTACAAATTTAGTAATTGATTTTTATAATCTTGTTAATGCACTCCTATAGTTAGCAGTGGTGATTAGGATTTCACGAAATTTTTCATGGCCTTTTCATCCATTTGTACGGTGTTCCAATTGTCAAAAACAGTTGCTCCGCTGCGTTTATAAAAGTCAACTGCAGGTTTATTCCAGTCTAAAACCACCCATTCGGTTCGTTTTACACCTTTTTCAACCGCAAATTCAATAACTTTTTTATATAAGGCACTTCCCAATCCGGTACCTCGCATATTTTCTCTTACAATAAGATCTTCTAAATGCACGGTTCTTCCTTTCCAAGTAGAAAACCTGAAATAAACTAGGGCCATACCTTCAATCTTATCTTCTACTTCTGCAACAAAGCAAGTAAACAATGGGTTGCTGCCAAACCCTTCATATTCAAGGGTTTTTATGTCAACTTCCACTGCACCTGGTTCTTTTTCAAACACTGCCAATTCCTTGATCAATTCTAAGATCTGCGGAAGGTCTTTCTTCTCTGCTTTTCGTATTTTATAATCCATAGTATGTTAATATATTCAAAAATAAGGAACCTTCCGCTTATATATTTTCCGAAAACGTTGTAGTAACTTATAAATTTGAATATTTTTACGCCATCTAAAATAATAGACCCCAGAAAATGTCAAAAAAGAACCAAACCTTAGGTGAATTTATCATTGAGAATCAGCAAGATTTTGCCTATTCATCAGGAGAACTTTCACGATTAATAAATTCCATTAGATTAGCTGCTAAAGTGGTAAATCATGAGGTGAATAAAGCGGGGTTGGTAGACATAATTGGGGCTTTCGGAGAAACCAATATTCAGGGGGAGGAACAGCAAAAGCTGGACGTTTATGCCGATAAAACATTTATTAGAACGCTTACTAATCGGGAGATTGTTTGTGGGATAGCTTCCGAAGAAAATGACGATTTTATCACTATTGAAGGTTGTAATAAAGACAACAAGAACAAATATGTTGTTTTAATAGACCCCTTAGATGGAAGTTCTAATATAGATGTAAACGTTTCTGTAGGAACTATTTTTTCTATTTATAGAAGAGTAACTCCGGTTGGAAGTCCGGTTACTATTGAAGATTTTTTACAACCCGGAAATAAGCAAGTAGCATCCGGATATATTATTTATGGTACTTCTACTATGTTGGTTTATACCACAGGAAACGGAGTAAATGGATTTACCTTGAACCCGGCTTTAGGGTCTTGGTATCTTTCTCACCCAGATATGAAAATTCCTGAAACAGGAAATATCTATTCTATAAATGAAGGGAATTATGTCCATTTCCCACAAGGGGTAAAAGATTATATTAAGTACTGTCAAGAAGAAAAAGAAGACAGGCCTTATACCTCAAGATATATTGGTTCTATGGTAAGTGATATTCATAGAAACATGATAAAAGGAGGAATCTATATTTACCCTAAAAGTTCAAAATCTTCTAGTGGAAAATTAAGGTTGTTGTATGAATGCAACCCAATGGCTTACATCGTAGAACAAGCCGGTGGAAAAGCCACCGACGGTTTCTCACGAATTATGGATTTAGAACCTTCAGAATTACACCAAAGAGTACCATTCTTTTGTGGTAGTACAACTATGGTGGAAAAAGCTGAAGAGTTTATGGCTAAATATGAAGACTAATAACTACTACTTTCTATCAAGTAAGTATTTATAATCTTCAAAATTTAATTGTCCACTAAATATTTGGATAGATCTGTTGATGATCTGTTTTGAAGCTTCAAAAGAAAATCCAAGTCCAATGGCGTATCGCTGTAAAAGATCCGCCTCTTCCGTATCAATTTCATGATCTGAAAAAATGATGGTAAAAAGATCGTGCAATCTTTCTAATCTTCTCTCATTATCATTAGGCGGCTGAATTGGGAAAGATCCCGGTTTCTTTATTACCTGTAAATATTCTTCTTCGCTAATGTCTAGCTTACGAGCAAATCTCATTAACTGAGCTTCTTCGCGCTCATTAATTTCACCATCAATGGCTGCTAAGTTTACAATAGCCGCAAAATGGCCTAAGTTTCTTAAGTGCTCTCCCGAGCCAAACAAATCTGAAAATGACATATTTTATTAAGTTTTAACGCACAAATATAGTTAATACGTTGTGGATGTTACATCAATTTTTTCCTAAAAATTATACTTGCAACAGACGCTAATCTTTTCTTAATCCTTTTACGGTAGCTATCTAATTCGCTAATTTTCATTTCGAAATAAAGAAAAGAGATGAAAGCGCCATTATTAGCATTTAATGATAAAGGAATTTACTGTGCAGAGGCAGATGTATATCTGGATCCGTGGAAACCTGTAGATAAGGCGATTATCTCTCATGGGCACGCAGATCATTCCCGTTGGGGCCACAAACAATATATTACGCATCACACCAATGTGCCCATCATTAAGCATAGGTTGGGTGACATTCAAGTAACAGGAAAAGCTTGGGATGAAACTTTTGTAATTAATAATGTAAAATTTTCATTACACCCTGCCGGACATATCATAGGTTCATCACAAATTAGGGTAGAATATAAGGGAGAGGTTTGGGTTTTTTCTGGCGATTATAAAACCGAAGATGATGGAGTAGCAGTACCCTACGAGCCAGTTAAATGCCATAGTTTTATTACGGAATGTACTTTTGGTCTGCCAGCTTTTAAGTGGTTACCGCAAGATCTGGTAATGAATGATATTAATAACTGGTGGCAGCAAAATAGAGAAGATGGACGAACTTCTATCTTATTTGGATATTCTCTAGGGAAAGCACAACGACTTCTAAAATTTTTAGATCCTTCTATAGGAAAGATATATACGCATGGTGCTATAGAGAATATGACAGAAGTGATTCGGCCAATGTTAGAACTTCCGGAAACCATCAGAATTACTAGAGATACTAAAAAAGAAGAATTTAAAGGAAATATAGTTTTGGCACCTCCAAGTGCACAAGGAACTACTTGGATCCGGAAAATGGTACCGTATGTAACCGCTTCTGCAAGTGGTTGGATGGCTTTTCGAGGTGCAAGACGAAGAAGAGCTATAGATAAAGGTTTTGTATTGTCAGACCATTGTGATTGGCAAGGATTACTTACTTCTATAAAAGCTACAGGTTGTGAAAAAGTGATTTGTACACACGGTTATTCTGATATTTTCTCAAAATATTTAACCGAACAGGGGTATGATGCAAGAACAGAAGCCACTCAATATGAAGGAGAATTAGGCGAATTGGAAACTAAAAATGAGCAGGAGGTGATATCATGAAACAATTTGCAGAATTAATAAGAACTTTAGATAGCACTAACAAAACCACCTTAAAGGTAGAAGCGCTCACGCATTATTTTAAAATTGCAGCTCCAAAAGATAAGGTTTGGGCTATTGCAATACTTTCTCATAGAAGACCACCTCGCCCTGTAAATACTACTTTGTTGAGACAGTGGGCTTCAGAATTAGCAAATATTCCCGCGTGGCTCTTTGAGGAATCGTATCATATTGTTGGAGATCTTGCTGAAACTATTGCACTTATAGTTCCTGCCTCCAGTTCATCTTCAGATAAAAGTCTAACTCAATTCTTGCAAGAGATCATCGAGTTGAAGAAAAAATCTGATGAGGAAAAGAAAGAATATCTGTTCAGCAATTGGAGAGATCTTAATTATTACGAACGCTTTGTTTTTAGTAAACTCATCACTGGTAGTTTTAGAATTGGAGTAAGCCAGAAATTAATGACTCGTGCGCTTTCAAAAGCTACCGAAATTGATGAGGATATTTTGGCTTACAAACTCATGGGTAATTGGGAGCCAAGTAAAATTTCTTTTGATCAGTTGATTTTACAAGAAAATGAAGAAGATTATTTGTCTAAACCTTATCCTTTTTACCTTGCGTATGCTGTGGAGAATGATGTTAAAGATCTAGGAGATGTTTCAGAATGGAGTGCAGAGCACAAATGGGACGGAATTAGAAGTCAGGTGATCGTTAGAAATAATGAACTTTTTGTATGGAGTAGAGGAGAAGAACTGGTTACAGATAAATATCCTGAATTTCAGGCTTTTGTTGGTACGTTGCCTAACGGAACTGTGTTAGATGGCGAGATCTTACCTTTTCCAGATAATGAAATTGGAACTTTTAATGATCTGCAAACCAGAATTGGTAGAAAAACAGTTTCTAAAGCCTTGCTAAAAAAAACACCTGTTATTTTAAAGGCGTATGATATTTTAGAGTGGGAAGGAAAAGATGTTCGAGAATTGGCATTTTCGGAACGCAGAAAGATCTTGGAAGAACTTTATAGCAAAGTGAAAAATGAAGATATTCCACTACATCTTTCAGGAAAAATATCTTTTGATTCTTGGGAAGAAGTAGCAATAGAAAGAGATCGTGCACGAGAAGAACGATCTGAAGGCCTAATGCTGAAGCGATTGGATTCACCTTATTTGGTGGGTAGAAAAAAAGGAGATTGGTGGAAATGGAAGGTAGATCCTTTAACTATAGATGCGGTGCTCACTTATGCAATGCGGGGTCATGGAAGAAGATCAAACCTTTTTACAGATTACACCTTCGGACTTTGGGATGAAGAAAAAAAGGAACTGGTTACTTTTGCAAAAGCTTATTCCGGCCTTACCGATGAAGAATTTAGAAAAGTAGATGCTTGGATCAAGAAAAACACACTGGATAGATTTGGTCCGGTACGAAGCGTTACGCCGCATCATGTTTTTGAGATCGCTTTTGAAGGAG
>Ga0209309_10003727_pt1 | contig 12968 bp, 1 predicted proteins | sample COGITO_mtgs_1204_2_FD_184807 | JGI IMG/M metagenome (GOLD analysis project Ga0209309, IMG submission 184807) | Pelagic marine microbial communities from North Sea - COGITO_mtgs_120412 (SPAdes) (version 2) | ecosystem: Environmental > Aquatic > Marine > Epipelagic ...
GCTTATAAGAAGTTTGCAAAGAGAAGCGGTGTATGACGGCCCATACTACCATGGTCTCATCATCACTTCCTTTGTACTCAACCTCGAGCACTTCCGCTGCCGATATGTAGTCGACTCCATCATCAGGGTCATTGAATATCACATAAGAGTGAGCTTTAACCTGTGCCCATTTCTGTGATTGTGTCTGCTCATGGAGCGGCGGTCGACTCGACGTCGGCGCCGTCCCTGCGTCGTCTGGCTCCCTCTCGTCTACAATGTGAGTGCCCAAGAACCTCACTCGTGCAATCTGTGTTACATGAGCTGGCCGTTGTTTTAACTTGCCTGTCTCGGGATCTTTGAGAGAGTATGTAGTAGGGGAAAGCTTCTCCACTACTTCATATAACTTGTTCTTGAGTTTGAGTTTCGAGATCTCTCCAATGACCACCTCGTTCCCTTCGCCGTCAAGCGTTGACTTCTTTGGCTCCTTGTCATTGAAATATCTGATCATCTCTCCAGGTGCGAAAGTTTCCTCGATCCGCTCGGCATTGAATGCCACGCGTTGCTTTTCGAGTGCTTTGTCGCGCGCAGCTCGAACCTCTTGTCGGGCTGCTTCCAGGTCCGCTTTTAACTCCGTTACGTGGTCAGTGAGGGGCTTGTAAGGTGCATCACTAACGTTAGGCGGCCCGTTACCGTCCATGAAGAACACGTCTTGGGGCACTAGTGGCTGCCGTCCCGTCGAAGCCATGTAAGGAGAAATGTTTGTTCCCGGAATGAACATTGAGTTGTAGGCAAACTCCACAAACTTGGTGTACCTCACCCAGTCCCGCTTCCGGGCGGACTTGGTGTTCACCAGTGCGCGTAGCCACTCGCCAATGCATCGATTGACGCGTTCTGTGTAGTTACCTCGTGGGTGGTAGGGCGGCGTGAACCCATGCCTTATTCTGAGCAATTTGACCATGTCCTTGAGGATTTCGTTCTCGAACTCCCTTCCGTTGTCTGTCAAGAAAGCCCTCGGGCAGCCCCACTCTAACAGGATCCTCCGTATGAATCCGTCATAAACTTGTTCAGCGTGCTTGGAGTAAATCGGCTCTAGCCAAATCCGATGTGAAAACGGATCAACCATGACTAGCAGGTATGTCGGCTCCTTTCTATTGCTTTTGCCCGATCCGGCCGTCTGAAGCGGCCCCATCAGGTCCATGCATAGAGTCGATAACACCGCATTATAGTTGTTACCAACCACATGCCCTTGCATGCTTGGCTTCCGTGCCTTTGCTAATTGGCACTGTACGCACGTGCTCACGTACCGTTTCACATCCCTCTCCATTTGGTGCCAGAAGTAGCGGCTAGCAATCTGGTTGTACGTGTCTCGAGCCCCCTTGTGGGCTGAGAACACCGAGTCATGGAAGTTACGGAGTATAGCTGGCCTCATTGTTGTTGGCACATACGGTCGGAGTGTATCCATCCCTTGCTTCGGGTCTTGTGCTGCCGTGAACTTACACAGCAAGCCATCCCTAACCACGTAGTGACGCGAGCCTTTACAGCCCGCTTTCTCCAACTCCTTTACAATCTGCTGGCAAAAAGGATCCCTGCCCTGTTCCGCTGCCATGCTCCGTTCCGATATGAATCGAGCCTTAAGCCCGTCCGGAATATCTAACCTCGACTGACTTCTTCCTTCATGCTCCTCTTCCTCATCTAGCACTTGCGCTGCATACGCTTGTGCGTCACTGTTCGTCTGCGCTGCTCCACAGGCGAGCGCCATGATCGACTGCTCGTCATCATACTCATCATCCGAGTCCGAGTTGTAAGTCAGGTCCGGTAAATGAGAATTTTCGATGTTGTTCCTCCCCCCTTCTTCTCGAAAAGGCCGGCCTCCCGGTCCGGTGAGATTCACCTCAAAGAGAGCACCTTTTGTTGTTCCCGTCTCCAGCTGCATGATCATCCATTCTGCCTTAGCCGCCGTTACATCCTCGCTGTCATCCCTGTGCGTCGAGACCCGTTGCGAATTTCTTGATAAACAGTCGGCTATATCCATGAACTTGCCCTTGCGGTAAGACAGCTCGAAATCGAATTCCGAGAGTCTCATCACCCACCTTCCTAGTCGGCCCGTCGGGTTCTTCATGTCCATGAGGTACTTAAGATTCTTGTGATCCGTCTGGATGCGTAGGTGCTTCCCATCGACGATTGGATGGAAGTGCTCCAAGGTAGCTATGATTGCTAAAATCTCCAACTCCCTAGTGTCCCACTTCCGCTCATCAGCTGTTGTCGATCGACTGTAGTAGGAGATAACCCTCTCTTCCCCGCCGATCATTTGGTACACATAGCCGCCGATGCCGTGCTTCGACCCATCTGTGCACACGTAGAGGGGGTGGTGGTAATTCGGATGCCATACACCCTTCGTTGTTGCCACGTCATGCTTAAGAGCATCCCATGCCTGAGCATGTCCCTCCGTCCATTTGCCATCCGAGTCATTGCACAGCAACTCATTAAGCTTCATGCAGTGCTTGGCACAGTCCTTTAGGTACCGCCGTAGGTACTTGCACATTCCGATGAACGAACGGAGGCTCGTCATGTTGACGGTGCCGTCCTCGTACGCCGGGTACGGCATCTCTGTGATGGCCGTTACATGCTCTCCCGTAGGCTTGAGTCCCTCTTCGGTCGAAATGTGACCTAGGTACCGTGCTTCCGCCTGCAAGATGTTAAGCTTGCTCGGCTTGATCGAGTGCTGCCGCCGTGCCAGGCGGGAGAACACTCGGAGCATCGAAGCTCTGTGCTCCTCTGTTGTTGCGTTCGCCACGACCAAGTCATCGACCATTGCCAAGCACTCCACCCACAGGGTGTCACCGAGTGTGTTGTTGACATGTCTTTGAAACTCAGCCGATGCATTGATGTAACCCATTACCAACCGCTTATAACTGAAAGTCCCGAACGGAGTTACTAGAGTCATGATCTTTTGCAATCTCTCCGACAATAGTACTTGATGAAATCCCCATCTCAGGTCAGCCATCGATCGGCAAGGCCGCTGTGCGAGCCACTCGAGGCACGCGTCACAGGTCGGTGGCTCGAAAGTGTCATGAGGGATCAATAGATTTAGCTTCCTCAGATCAATGCATAGCCGCCATTCTTTCTTCTCTCCCGGCTTCCCGGTCCCTGGCTTTGGGACTATAACAATCGGGAATGCCCAATCACTCGTCGCCGCCTCTAAGATGCCGTCCTCGCAGAAGCCCCTAATCAGGTGCTTAGCTATCAGAGTCTTAGCCGGTGATAAGTGATAAGGACTTTGCCTTATAGGCTTTTCATCTGAGAGGTCGAGGTCAATCTCGACTCCGCAGATCGGGCGAAGTTTGCCGTCGAAGCAGACCCAGTGGTCATATATCAGCTTCCTATAAAACTCCTTCTCGCCCTTGTGCTTTTCAGGTAGATCATCGAGTCCGGCCTCTTGGCACGCCTTGTCGACATTCTCCTTGGTCCTCGGTAGGTTGTACCTCTCGGCTTCCTTCAAATAAGGACCATACCACTCTGGTTCCGTTTTCTGCTTGTCCATATTCGAGTCCCACTGACATAGCTCATCAGGATTGGGATGTACATTCACGAAGTGATGGTGAAGCTTGGGTTTGCGCATCGGCGTGTCGGAGGATGATCGGTCCTCTCTTGCCATGTTTTCCCGCTCAAGCATTCGGATCTCGGCCTCCATAGAGAGATTAACCCTCCTACGGTGCCATTCTTGTTGTGTTTCCGTTGTCATCGGTGGGGATCTGATTATTGTCCACGGTGCATCTAAGACCGCCCGAGCGTGGTCTGCGAAGCGGACGTCACGCCGCTTCCAGCCATAGTAATCTCCCCAGAACTCCCACTTGCCATGCTGCTTTAGATCCCAAACATCGAGTGGTTGTAGTTTGGTAGTCTCAGCTTTAGTGGTTCCCGGCTGGTTGGTTGTTGCTGTGCTTGCTTGTAGTATTTCGACTCGACTAGCCGCCTCCTCCTTTAGAGATAAGGAATCCACAAAAGCACTCATAGTGTAAACACCTGCGTTGACCTGTTCCACTGCCCTCTGGGCCTGCCGGTAGGTAAGGTCGGTCTTCTCCAGCACCTTCAGCTGTGCCTTCAGTTTGTGTGCTGAGAGCTTCGATCTGAGGTGCGGGTATACCGCATGTGCCATCTTGTTGGCAAAAGGAGGTGGGATAACATCCGCCACCATCTTCCTTGCCGACGTCTCTGAAGTAGACGCGAGGAATCGAGGTAAATCCCCTTCCTCATACCCCTGTAAGATTGCTCTATCTGCCGCCGTAGGGATATGTTCAGTACTGAGAGAGTTGACATTGTCGGCTCCGATGTGGTGGGGTCCCGATGTGACTGTAAAAGCCTTGCGGTCTAATGCCCTCACCGCTCCGAATGAGTTCCTCATCACCATGTCTTTAGCTGCCTTGCCTGTCCAGCCGTTGCGTTGTGCGAGCGCATCATGACAGGTGTAGTCTTCTCCCTCGTACCGAGGTATGTCGAGCACTTCCGAAGATCCGATGAATCGAAACCTGGTCTGTGCTAACTTACAGTGTTTGTGCATTGGGTATACCGCTGCGGTTGGTAGTCCTTGAAAGGCCGGAGCTATCCGCCTCACATTCTCGAAGGTCCATACCGCTGCGTCAGCTTTTCGCATTAAAGCTATTGCCCACTCCCCGACAGCTCTCCATTGAGTGACCTGTCCCGGGGTGGTGCCAATGTTAGCTGCACTACCATCTTTGCAACTGGTGCTTGCATGCCACCATGCTCCGGACCATAATGATCTCGGAAGTACTTGTTCGATTGCATTGAGAGTGTCTTGATGGTTCACCATGTTCATGTTGACAACAGGTATCCCGGGGTGGTTGAGCCGGTGCGTCGACGCGACCTCGGTATCCCCCTCGACTGCTACGGCCGGTATAATGTGGTATCCGTCGATCTTCTTGGGCAATCCCTTTGAAAAGCCTCCGATCCCGGAATAAAGGATGACCACCCACATAACATCCGTCCGTTCGAGTATTGTCTTGTCCCATGATATGATTGTGTACTTGTTTGACAGCCAATCATCCAACGTTGCGAGCTCCTTGATGGGCTTGGTGCCTCTCTCTGCAGGCATCTCCGGGGGTCGGCGGTGCTTCGAGCTCCCTCCGACTGTCTCCGGTTCAGGTGTAGCGGGAGAGGTTGTTACACTCTTCCCCGCCGCTTGGTACTCTTCGACCGTGGCACACATGTCCACCGTGTCGAGGTACTCCTCGTGTGTCTTGGCTTCGCACGTATTATTCTCGTGCGTCGACAATGAACTTGCGTCCAATGGGATCTGGGCCGGCTTAGAGCCGATCACAACATTCCCGGGTGCTAAATCACACCCAGTCCTGAAGGATGTATCCCCACTATTGCTTCCCCCGGTGTTGCCGCTGGTCCTTGCGAAAGGATCCAGTTGGGGCTCACGGTTAGGTTCATCTTTCGTCTTAGCCGTATCGACTGGCTGTTGCGCCTCGTGCGTCTTCGTCTCGTTTGACTCCGTTACGCGCGTCGACGGTTCGGGGCCGCTTCCTCCCCAATTTTCAAAAAATTTGCGGATTTCGACCGGGTCAGTTATCCTTGGGAGATTGTTCCGAAACGTGACTTCCGTTCGGTACAACTCCACTGCCGTTTTCTGCTCCAACGTCAGCGTGTTGACGGCTGCTTGTGCGCCGTCGTCGCCGACCTGCAGGATCTCACGGTGCTCGACAAGGTCGGCCTCTCCGATCTCATCTCCGAATTCGAGGTACATGCCCTCGCTCGAGTGGTTTGTAATCGGGACTGTAGCCGTCCCGTCGAGCCCTGCCTGAAAAAGACCGTCTGTTACAGTGGATAATCGATCTGTGTCTATCATACCGAACGTGCATCCTGGGAGCACGTCGGCGCCTCGCTTGACTGCGACCTTAGCCACGCGTTGCATCCCTGGGTCTAGCTGGATTGCCATCGACACCAGGATGAGTACCGCCGCCATGACTTGTTTGACCGCTGATAGCTTCGGGTGCAACCTGACCTTAGTCTCGGTCTCGATCTGCGGCTCTGCCGCCATCATCTTGACCTGAGCTCTGCCGCTGACAGCGGTACGCCTGTTGTTGCCGATGTCTCGTCCGTCGTCCTTGATGACCCGACCCTGTGGCGTGTCCGTATATAAGAATGACCACTGAATCGGTAAGGCAATCATGCCTCCACCATCATCGGGATTGTTGATTCGGAGCTCTTCGTCCCCGATGTCAACTTCCGCATCCCATTCCGACTTCCGCATAATCTTCGACCCCAGCATGACGTCCGCTGCGCCCGTGTCACAGTTCTTGACTAGCTGCGTCCATATCTTGAGCGGCCGCCCAGTTCCCGGCTCATGGAGGGTCTGACCGACCGCTCCCACCATTGAAATCTGACTGCCACCCTTCTCGATTCCCTGGACCGAGACTTCCTTGTCATACCACATGACCTCGGAGAATCTCCCCGGGTTGTGTTTGAGCTCGATCTCGAATCGATCCAACGCCATTACGGATGATGCGTTGTTGCCTGTGTCGCAGAAGAGCATTTTCACACTCCCCTTGCTGTCGACCGTCCGTACATACGGCTGTTGTGCGGCGGTTCGGAATGCCTTGACCTGACTGATCTGCCTCACTAAGAGTTCGAGGCTTTTTCGACACTTCCGACTCAGGTGCACCTCCGTGCCCTCCTCGACTTCGACCGCTGCTGCGTCGACTGCAGTGGAGACCAAATTCTCCACCCATGGCACCAACGTGCTGCTGTCAGGCGCGTGGGCCGTCCCGTCTTCTTTCGATCTTAGTGGGTCAGCTCCCATGATAGTGCAGACATCATGCTTCCCCGCTGCAGAGTATGCAGCCCAGCTGGTAGCATTCTTCGGCTCGAACACCTTAGTAGGCTCACTGAGTGCCTCTATCATCGGTTTGTTCGCTGCGTATTGGTCCCGGCGTCTCCTTGACATGTCTCGAAACTTCTCACGTTGTTCATATAATGACAGCTTGAGAATCCCCCGTCTCCGCGGGTGTTTCCTGATCATTTGAGCCTCCACCTTTGCCTTGTGCAGTGCCAATCGATTGAGATGTGCAGCCTGTACATCATTCGGATTCGGCTTCCCCCGCTTCACGAATAGGCTGTGCGCGCCTTCGTCACGCATCTGCGTTCTCTTGGTCGCAGACCCCTCCAACACCGTGAGCGTGGAGTAGCCTGAGTTGGATCCAGCTGGCAGAGTCTGCCCCCATTTGCTAAATCCGACGGGGTTGGGGCCGGACTTACCACCGCTATTGCTAACAGCTGCCTGGTGAAAATCCGACTCCTTTTTCCGTTTCGGTTTGTGTCTAGGTACGAGGAGCTTGCCCTCGTGCCTGCTGCTCGAGCTGCGTCCCGTCAGCGCCATGATCTGCACGTCCCCCTCATGGTTAGTAAAGATCGGCTCCGACTCTCCGCACTTCTCTTCTCCTTTGCCCTCTACTCGATCGAGCTTGGGAGTCTTTCGGTTCCGCTCTCGGACTTGGTGTCCGATTGTCACCTTCTTGTCAGTCTTGTCTTGCTTCGCCAGTCGGCCGTCGTGGTCATAGACGAGCCCACCGAACCGGCTGTGATACTCGTACGTGTAGCAGCAGTGGAGTGGCCGGACCTTGAACTTTCCCGAGTCCTCCGTATTCAGGATGTGCCATAGCACTTTGAGATGCTCTGCCACTTGGCGGAGTCGATTCACCTGAAAATCACCGAAGTGTGCCACCGCTTCCGCCTTTGTCCACACGTAGCCCTGCCGATGCAACCGTTCGCCGACGTCATTCATCATGGCGATCCGATCGGCCCTGTCATACTCATTCTCATAGTCGATGCCGAGCAGAGTCGACAGAACTGTGAGAGTATGTTGTTGTGGTTCATCAATCAAACCATTCTTCAGAAAGCACAGCACCGCATTCATTCCTACATTGACATTGTCAAGGGTCCCTCCCGCAACCGTGTCACGCAGGTACGCTGCGTCGATCTGATCGTGCTTTGCGGCGTTGCCGTCGACGAGTGCGTCGACCCACGCCAAGGTAAGCGGATCCTCTTCGAACTTCTCGAGCTTGAACTCCTCCGGAAGTGTCGGGGTCTGTGTCGACCTCTTTTTCGTCGAGCTAACCTCCTTCGACACCTCCTTGAATTGGAAGATCTCGACATCTCCTTCTTCCCCTACCTCCGGCGGCTCGGCCGTGAGCGCAGTCACTGCTGCGTCGGTCCCTCGGCCCGAGTACACGCCGGCGGCGCGCCGTGCACCGGGCGTGCGCGTCTCCGCCTTGGTAACTTGGACTTGTGCCAAAGCCTTCGAGTGTTCCTCTGCTTGTGTCTTGAGGATTGCAGACACCTCCTTGAGAAGATCATCTTTCATCGACTCAACTGCGGCCTTCAGCTCGACTTTCGACTCCACCACCTCGTCTCTCAGTTCGGACGAGTTCCACATCGGCGCGTCGGTGGTCTTCACCTGTGAGCCCGATTTGAAGGAGTGAGAAGGAGTCTGGACTGCCCTCCGCCATGTGTGCCACCCCGCCGGGTACCCTTTAATGGTCTCTGCCATTTCCGTTCCGTGAGATGCTTTGCATCCCTCCCGATTGCATACCCCATCATTGAGTTCCCATGCACATGGGCGGAACTGAGTACCACGAGGGTCGAAGCGTCCGATTGCACCGGTTCCCGGCGCCCAGTCGTGCTTAGTGAACTGCACGTCCCCAGCACACGGATGCTTCTTTTTCCCCGAGTCAATTCTCTCCAAGTTCTTCACCTCAGCCTTGGTTATTTTGTCCCAGTGTTGCTTGGCAGAGTCCTTGCCCTTGCTCTTGTCCTCCTTGCCCTTGTAAGATTGCTCTCCCCACTCGGGGTCCCCAAGATTTTGTGTCTTGACGAGCGAGTCCGCCTCTAAGAGCGAGGCTGCGAGTGTCGGCTTGTCGGCGGTCCCACTAACCGTACTGTACCGGTGCTTATCATTCTTGCCCGAGAAGATCTGGGTGATCATCCCGAAGTGCACGGGCCTAAGTCCCGCAATGATAACTTGAGACCGCTTGCGGTCCGTCGAATACTTGTCTACTCCGTCTTGGTCGTTCGTGAAACCACTTCCCCTAAGCAACTCCTCGAATAAAGACATAGCATTCTCGGCCCGTGCTGCAAAGTCAGCTGCGGACTCACCCTTGTTTTGGATGAGCTCCCGCTTGCATACACTAATCTGTTCATCCAGCATCTCCGCCAAGTTGAGTCCCTCTTGGCACTTCCCAAGAAAACAGTCGAACATCTCGAACTCCCCCATTGCGTCTATTGCGTCCGTAGGGTAAGTGAGTGCCAGCGTCTCCCTGATTGTCATTGCCTTGTAGCTCAGCTTGGTTGATTTACTAAGAGCCTTGCGGATAGAAGTAATGTTCTTGGCCGGGGTGTCCGGCAGTGATCGGATAGCCTGCAGCACCTTGTACTGCAATAGCCTCACCCTCGGTTCATGGTCTTTGCCATCTGATGGCACCTCAGGTAAGTTCTGCGAGGAGAAGACCATCGACGGCGTCTTGCTCGACGTGCGCCGATCCTCCTCGATTTGTTCCTGTGCGTGCCACCGAGCATTGAGCCAGGACCGCACCACGGAGTGGTCCATTGGCATGCACATGACAATTCCCCTGAACTTGTTCGAGTCCATGAGAGCTTCCATCCTTTCTTCCTGCCGTGTGCCCTCGAGCTTCTTCTCGAGGATCATCCCTTGAACAATCACTTCTAACGCTCGTTCTACTTGGCCGTCGGTGGCGCTCCTACGTTTAAGAGCACCCCCGATCTCTTCCCCTAAAGTCAACATTGGAGCCGACTCAAAGAGTGATACGAAGTCTGCATGCAGTTCTCGGTTGGACTGTCCTTTGCTTTCTTCTTCGAACTTGGAGCACATACCCGTGATGGCTTCTGTAGTCAAGAACGAGTAATGATCCGGCTCGTCGACGCGTGTCGGTGCCGAACGTGCTGCTCCTCCGGCTGCTCCGCCTCCGTCCGGCGGCTCTGGTGGCGCGCCTGGCGGTGGTGGAGCTGGTGCCTCGATGTCATCTACAGCCATGGCTGCTGCTCTGGTGGCAGAGCGACTCGTCAGACGAGCGAGGCGTCGTGCAGTGTGATCCGGAGGTGGACTGGTTGAGCCTTCGAGTCGACGGGCGGGACCTGTTGATCCCCCGCGGTCTGTCCGAGCTCTACTCCTTCCCCTAGGAGGTCGACCTGCTGGTGTATCCGCCGTACTGTTACTGCGGACTGGCTACTTAGCCAGACAAGCGAGACGACGACGATGATCGTCTCGACGTGTCCACACCGATCCACGTATAGCAGCGGTGCCCGATCCTGGGCACTTCGGGGCTGCTACTCAGTTTGGGCCGACGGTGTGTCTTAAATGCACTGCTGCCCACAGCACACCCGCACACCGATGTTTTTGTCTCCTTGGTTGTGAAAACCGGTGGTCCCTGCCCAATACCCCCCCCGGGTATTGGGGCCCTCTGTACCCTGCTGTCTTATGACAGCGCGCCGTTTCTCTCTTGTGGGAAATTTCCTTCGGGGGTCCGTCAGGGGCCTGTCATAGCCTGTCACCTAAGCGGACCGAGCCCTAGAGGGCCTTGTGGAGCGGGCGGTCTCCTCGACCTACCTTTGGTGCCCTTTTGCCGGCCGCGGGCAGCTTGTGCCGCCTCCGCTGGCCGGGCGGGCGGTAGCTGGTTTTTTAATTCTCAGCCCCTCACCACAATCCCCTCATTCTCGAATTGGCGACGACCTCGTCGCCTTGCCTCATGTCGTACACGAAGCAAGTCCAGAGCACCTTGCTCTAGCCTCGAGTTCTTGTAGTCGACTGCCTCCTAGCAGTCCATGCGGAATCTTGTCGAATAAATATGATGTCATAATGTCACTGCGGTTACCTTGTGGCGCTGCAGTAGGGGCCACGCCCATCAGGGTCGTGGTGCCCAGTCTCATGACCCATCATGCATTACATCTTCGACAACTCCACTGGTGTCGGATAGTTGAGGCATTGAAGGCAAGCGGTGTGACCTTGTCGAATCTTCCGCCTTAGATGCTTATCGATTTGCTCACATACGCGTTTTGGCACCTTCCCTCCTGACTCCATCGTGAAGGATGGCACGATGATCTCACAGTCCTCGTGCCCGTATCGATACCGGTTCATCTCTAGTCCGGCTAACTTTGTCTTGTTCGGTGTGACCCATGATTTCCCCCGGCTATCAACATATTCAGGTGAAAGCCGCTGCTCGACCATCGGCATGTTGTGCTTGTAAGAGGTTTGCAAAGAGAAGCGGTGTATGACGGCCCATACTACCATGGTCTCATCATCACTTCCTTTGTACTCAACCTCGAGCACCTCCGCTGCCGATATGTAGTCGACCCCATCATCAGGATCATTGAAAATCACATAAGAGTGAGCCTTAACTTGTGCCCATTTCTGTGATTGTGTCTGCTCATGGAGCGGCGGTCGGCTCGACGTCGGCGCCGTCCCTGCGTCGTCTGGCTCCCTCTCGTCTACAATGTGAGTCCCTAAGAACCTTACTCGTGCAATCTGTGTCACATGAGCTGGCCGTTGCTTTAACTTGCCTGTCTCGGGATCCTTGAGAGAGTATGTAGTAGGGGAAAGCTTCTCCACTACTTCATATAACTTGTTCTTGAGTTTGAGTTTCGAGATCTCTCCAATGACCACCTCGTTCCCCTCGCCGTCAAGCGTTGACTTCTTTGGCTCCTTGTCATTGAAATATCTGATCATCTCTCCAGGTGCGAAAGTTTCCTCGATCCGCTCGGCATTGAATGCCACGCGTTGCTTTTCGAGTGCTTTGTCGCGCGCAGCTCGAACCTCTTGTCGGGCTGCTTCCAGGTCCGCTTTTAACTCCGTTACGTGGTCAGTGAGGGGCTTGTAAGGTGCATCACTAACGTTAGGCGGCCCGTTACCGTCCATGAAGAACACGTCTTGGGGCACTAGTGGCTGCCGTCCCGTCGAAGCCATGTAAGGAGAAATGTTTGTTCCCGGAATGAACATTGAGTTGTAGGCAAACTCCACAAACTTGGTGTACCTCACCCAGTCCCGCTTCCGGGCGGACTTGGTGTTCACCAGTGCGCGTAGCCACTCGCCAATGCATCGATTGACGCGTTCTGTGTAGTTACCTCGTGGGTGGTAGGGCGGCGTGAACCCATGCCTTATTCTGAGCAATTTGACCATGTCCTTGAGGATTTCGTTCTCGAACTCCCTTCCGTTGTCTGTCAAGAAAGCCCTCGGGCAGCCCCACTCTAACAGGATCCTCCGTATGAATCCGTCATAAACTTGTTCAGCGTGCTTGGAGTAAATCGGCTCTAGCCAAATCCGATGTGAAAACGGATCAACCATGACTAGCAGGTATGTCGGCTCCTTTCTATTGCTTTTGCCCGATCCGGCCGTCTGAAGCGGCCCCATCAGGTCCATGCATAGAGTCGATAACACCGCATTATAGTTGTTACCAACCACATGCCCTTGCATGCTTGGCTTCCGTGCCTTTGCTAATTGGCACTGTACGCACGTGCTCACGTACCGTTTCACATCCCTCTCCATTTGGTGCCAGAAGTAGCGGCTAGCAATCTGGTTGTACGTGTCTCGAGCCCCCTTGTGGGCTGAGAACACCGAGTCATGGAAGTTACGGAGTATAGCTGGCCTCATTGTTGTTGGCACATACGGTCGGAGTGTATCCATCCCTTGCTTCGGGTCTTGTGCTGCCGTGAACTTACACAGCAAGCCATCCCTAACCACGTAGTGACGCGAGCCTTTACAGCCCGCTTTCTCCAACTCCTTTACAATCTGCTGGCAAAAAGGATCCCTGCCCTGTTCCGCTGCCATGCTCCGTTCCGATATGAATCGAGCCTTAAGCCCGTCCGGAATATCTAACCTCGACTGACTTCTTCCTTCATGCTCCTCTTCCTCATCTAGCACTTGCGCTGCATACGCTTGTGCGTCACTGTTCGTCTGCGCT
>Ga0209309_10003728_pt1 | contig 12967 bp, 11 predicted proteins | sample COGITO_mtgs_1204_2_FD_184807 | JGI IMG/M metagenome (GOLD analysis project Ga0209309, IMG submission 184807) | Pelagic marine microbial communities from North Sea - COGITO_mtgs_120412 (SPAdes) (version 2) | ecosystem: Environmental > Aquatic > Marine > Epipelagic ...
AATGAAAAAGCAAGTTTTAAAATCGATACCACAGATTCTTCTTTAGAAAGCTACCAAAAATCCGTGATGAGTGATTTTTGGAAAACGGAGGCCCAAATAAATGAAAAGTAAACTTTTGACCACTCTACTCATTATCTTAACAAGTTTAAGCTCTTTAGCAGCTGAGGACTGTGCACACATCTTCTATGACAAATCAAAAGACAGTGATTATACATTTGGCAAGGTATACTCTGTTTACCTTCAAAATCTTATGGGCCACTTCCCAAAACACCAACTCATTATCTCACCAGTTGAGAGCTATGAGCCTGGACAGATGGAAAACTGCAAAACAAATTTTTACATTGGCTCTTATTTTGACAACGAAATTTCTGATGCTTTTTATTCAGATTTCAAGAAAACTAAGTCTAACTTTGTATGGATGGGCTACAACATTTGGAATCTTGAAGTGGGAGTTTTTGAGTCAATTTTTGGTTACAAATACAGCCATCTCACCACATTAGATTGGAGTAAAAGAGACGAGGCTGACAAACCAGGTTTTTTCAAATTTTACACTTACAAAGGTGAAACTTTTGAAAAGTTTGGAGAGTTTGTAGGAGCTCCTCTTGAGTTTAGAGCCGGTTTTGAAATGAGTGCCTTAAATCCATTAGAAAACTCTAGTGTCTCGCAAGTTTTATCTGAAGGTGTTCACAGCACAAGCGGTGAAAAGCTTCCTTATATTTTGAGATCAAAAAACTATTTTTATATAGCTGACGTTCCCTTCTCTTACATCAACGAAGCTGACCGTTATATGATATTTTCTGACATTTTATTTGATGTTCTGAACGAAAAACCTCGTCACAAAACTAAGAAAGCCTTGATGCGCATTGAAGATGTTCACCCAAAAGTTTTGTTAGCGCCACTCTATCAACTTACAAACGTTTTTAGAGAAGAAGAGGTCCCCCTTCATATATCAATAGTTCCTTTATTCTTCGATCCTCTTTACAGATACGCAAGAGATGCTGATGAAGAGTTTGTGCCAATGAATTATGAGCCTGCTTTTATGAATTATCTCAAAGACATCAAAAAAGATGGAGCAAGGTTTATATGGCATGGCAGCACACATCAGTATGGAAGAATTGAAAATCCTCACTCTGGAGTGTCTACAGATGACTTTGAATTTTGGGATGCTGTAAACAACAAGCCACTTGAAGATGACTCAGCTACTTTTGTCCTCGACCGCCTAGATTTTGGACAACACTATTTAAGACAAGCTGGAATTGATCCTAAAATTTGGCTGACTCCTCATTATCAGGCCTCAGCTCTCGACTACTTAATTTTTGCCAGGGTTTTTCCATGGAACATAGGCCGTGTGATCTACTTTAATTACAAAGCCAAAGGCGCTGATTTAAAAGCTGATACGACCTCTCTTTACTACACAATTGAAGATCAAGCCTCTAATGACAGAAATGAATTTTTTAAAGACCTAGAAGTTGAAACCATTGGACAGTGGAATGGCCAACTCTACCCATACGAAATCTATGGCGATTCTTATGGCCAACGACTTTTACCAGAAAATTTAGGAAACCCACAGCCCTTCACAAGTGACCACGTGGTCTACCCTAGATCTATTGATCAAATTGTTAAGGCTGCAAAAAGAAACCTTGTTTTAAGAGACGCCTGGGCCTCTCTTTTCTTTCACCCTTACCTACTTACAGATCTTTTTAATGACGGAGTGGGAGATTTTCCAGGTGACACCAAGCCACTTAGAAAATTGATTCGAGAAATCAAAGACTTGGGCTACGAGTTTGTTGATGCTGAAGACTTTATTAAAAAAAATGATTTTAAAATTAAACCTACTATTTACAAGAACTAAGGAGAAAGAAAATGCGTTTTCTTAACATACTAATGATTACGGCTTTTTTAAGCACACCCGCTTTAGCACTAGATTCAGCACCTGATCTTTTGAAAAGAGCTTCAAAAGGCAGAATTGAGCTTCAAACAGTGATTTTGGAGATTGAACAAAATTTAAAAGTGTTGAGAGATCCAGTCACTTTTAGAAAGTACTTTTCAATTGTTCCTGAACTGTCAGAGCTATCAATGAAGCTAAACCTTGAACAGATAAATCCTCTGGCTGTAAATAGATTGGCAAACAGTATGGCGGCTCATGGCTCAAGGTGGCTCAAGTTGTCAACTGACTCTAAAGAGCTTATTTTAAGCCATGTTAAATGGATGAATGCCACTTCAACATTTAGATTTTTACAGTATCAACAAGACCTTGTGAAAAAACTCAAAACTGAAGAAGAGCATTTGATGTTTGCTAAAAACTTAAATCAAGTTTTAGATCTTATAGAAGGTAAGTTTGAATCTGAGTGGTACATTGAACAAGGCTATAGAGATCTTAGCTCAGAAGTGGCTTTTCAAAGACTAAGCAAACTTGATTTTAAAACTCCTTCTGAGCACATCAAATGGATGTCTTATTTGAAAAACCTCGACACTTCAACTGCCTATACCAACAGTCTTTATAGAGAATCACTAAGCTTCGATGTCAAAGATGAAAATAGCGCTCTTAAACTCATGGCAATCACAAAAGCTTTTTCAGATTATATAGACACAAACCCATTTAGACTTTCTGAGAGAATAAACAGTCCATTATCTTCTGTTCAATTGGAACTGGTTGATAAAGCTTTTATAGGCTCTTGGAATTCTGATATAAATTCGGTCTTGAATACTATCGAGTCTTTAAACATCGAGGGTTTGAGTTTTCTTGCTGACAGATGGTCAAATGCTGTAAACTCTTTGATTGCTGATCAGGATCCCGAGGTGTTTATTGTTTTGATTAAAAAGCTTAGTCTTCTTTTAGACAACAACGGCTTGAATCTTAAAGCTCAAAACTTAAATAAAAACAGTCTGCCAAGACTTAACTTTATTAAGCTTACCAAAGCTGATGCAGAGGGAGTTTATCAAGTATCTACTGATAAGGGTGTTTCAAATACATTTACTTTAATTAAGTCTTCAAATCAAACTTATATAGTTTCTTTATCTACAAACACATCGAACAACATTACAAAGACATTTTTCTATGTCACCTACAGCATTGAAAAAGACAGCTACATTGCTTTTCAAACTAATCCGAGTCTTGGATCTAGTGAAGCCAATGACTATATGGAGTTTTCTTTGCAAAAAGATGGAAGTGTGTCGATTTTATCGAGCGCTTACTTCGGCTCAGGAAAAGCTGTTGGCACAAAGGTTTCAAGCTTTAAAGACAAAATTCAAACTCCATTTACTACATTTGTTGAAAATGGAATTTATAATGGAACAATGACTGATTCTAGAGGTCGAAATAAAAAGGTGACTCTAAGATTAAATACATATGAAAACCAGGCTTTTGGTTTATTTAGTATGGGTGAACACGTGGATTTAGATTTCACAAACGGAAGTCTTTTAGAAAATGGAAATATTCACCTTACATCTTCAAAACTCGCTAGTGGTTCAGCAGTTCATTTGAGACTTGTTGCTACTGAAGACGGAGTCTTAGAGGGCCTTTTTATTGTAATGGGTCGAAACAAAGCCTCTAAACTTAAACTTAAAATTGAGAGGTAATTTGTGAAACACCTACTTTTAGTTGTCGGCACAAGGCCTGAAGCCATAAAAATGGCGCCGCTCATAAATCTTTTGAAAAAAAGATCAGACATAAAATTAACAGTCTGTAACTCTGGTCAACATTCAGAAATGATTGATCAGGTCTTTGAACTTTTTGAAATCAAACCAGATGCTGATTTAAAAATTATGGGGAAAACTGAAAGCCTTACAGATCTTTACTCACTGCTCTTGTCAAAACTTAGTACGCTAGTGGCTAAGATCAAACCTGATATGATTCTGGTCCATGGGGACACGGCTACAGCAGCAGCTTCTGCAATGACTGCTTTCTTTAACCAAATCGAGTGCACCCACATAGAGGCAGGATTACGCACAGGAAACATGTTCAATCCTTGGCCAGAAGAGTTCAACAGAAAACTGATTAGCATGGTGACCAAGCATCATTTTGCACCAACTGCTGAGTCTAGGGCCAATCTATTAAGAGAAGGTGTGGATCCAAAAACTGTCAAAGTGACTGGGAACACCGTTATTGATGCGTTATTAGAGACAAAAAAAATGCTCAATATGAATGAGGATTTTAAAAAGGCCTTCTATAAAAACTACCCTTTTGTATTAGACAAAAATAAGGAAATTCTTCTTGTTACGGCACATAGAAGAGAAAATTTAGAAAGTGGCGGGATCAACAAAATCTGCCAAGCACTCAGAACTTTGATCAGTAACAACAAAGACATTCAAATTGTTTTTTCAGTCCATCCAAATCCTAAAGTTCAAAAAGTTGTTAATGACGGATTAGCTTCAGTTGAAAGGATTCATCTAGTTGAACCTTTAGATTATAAAAACTTTGTTTTTATGATGGACAGTTCACATATAGTGATTACTGATTCTGGCGGCATTCAAGAAGAGGCTCCTTCACTAGGTAAGCCTGTGCTTGTCACAAGAGGAACCACTGAGCGCCCTGAAGCAGTGATGGCTGGAACTGCAAGACTTGTAGGTACGGATCCTAATCAAATTGTTTACTGGGCAGAAAAACTTCTTAATGATGTTAAGTTTTACTATGACACTTCGCAGATCTCTAATCCTTATGGGGATGGAAAAGCTTGCGCTAGAATTGTCGAAAGTTTATTAGACAATAAGATCATCTCTGTTGAACCTGAAATAGAAAGTCAAACTGAACAGCTTAACCTTTAATTTTTTAAATTGCGCCTATAAAAAATTATGGCTGCGCAGACTATGGGGCAACGTCTACACAGCCCGAACTTTCATTACATATATATATTCTGCGCTCTAAGTCTTGAAGAGCAAAACCTAGGGTGCTGGCTTCACAACCAGCACTGATCATTTTAAGTCCATTAAAGACTTTTACATCCGCAACATAGATTCCTTCAATCTTTGAAATCATCACTGATGTAGGCTCAGTTGAAAAAAAACTTTCGTTCAACCTTTGTACAAATTTTCCAATCATTGCAATCTCAAATTTTGAAGGTTCAAACCCCGTGTATTTGACTTCATCATTGGTAAAAAAGTTTAGAGAATCAAATCCCAGTTCACCTAGATAGGATTTTTTATTTGTGTACGCTAGCATCTTGGACTCCTTTAATTAGTGTGGTTCTTAATAGTCGAAATTTTTAAATTTAACTATAATTATGCAAAATCATGAATTGTGGCCATGCACTCTTCTAAACTAAATGGTTTAGGTAAGTACGGAGGACATGAGTCTTCATTTTTCAAATAAGATTTGAATTTTTCAATAGGAAGGCTTGATGTCACTAAAATATTCGTCTCATGGTAGTTAAGATCACAAGTTTTCCAAATGTCTAACCCCGTAATGTCTCCTTCTAAAAAAATATCAGCAACGACTAGGTCGTAAGGTGGGCGCCCCTGCTCGGATTCTTTTTCCAAATGGTATTCAGCTTCCTCACCGCTTGTTGCCATATGAATTTCAGCATCAGGCGAGAAGGTTTCAATCACTTCACAAAGTAAGTTTGAAAGAGCTAAATCATCTTCCACAATTAAAACTTTGTTTAAGCCTTTTCTTGAAGCCTTAAGCTTTCTTACAGATGGCTCGAAATTTTTCATTTTTTCTACGATACTCATTTCCATAAAAACCCCTTTGTTAAAAATCATTAAATAACACAAACTATAGAGCAACAGCTGTGCCATTGTGGGAGTCGGTTTAATGAGCTTTAGAGCTGGTCCTTCATCTGGTCTGAGACTTAAAGCCCCTTTTAAATGCCCCAATCAAGACTGTGATTTTTTCTACACCTTTTCAATTTGATGCAATTTGCTTTTTATTTTAAACACTTATAAAAATCTGGACAAAAAGCCCCAGACTTGATTGGGGCACGTCTTCGGTCTAAACTACAAAAAATCATGAGGGAATAATTATGGAAAACATTTTTATTGCAGCTAAGGCGAACAGACAGTTAAGAGTTTTAATCATTGATGATGACTTAAGCATGACAAATCTAATAGCTGAATTTTTTAAAGAGAAAAATTTTTTAACAAAAACCTGCGAGACTGCTGAAGAAGCTCTAGTTGAAGCCAACAGCGAAACTGATTTTCATTTGATTATTTGTGACCTTAATTTGCCAGGCATGAACGGAGTAGAGTTCATCAGGTCTTTAAGAAAAAATGAGGTTATGACCCCGACAATAATCATCACTGCTAATGGCTCTTTAGAAATGGCCACTAAAGCGCTTAAACTTGGAGCTTCAGATTATATAACCAAACCTTTAAATTTTACTGAACTAGACATCGTTAGCAAGCGGGCCCTTAAAGTCAGAAATCTTGAACTTAATTTTGAAAGGCTGCAAAATAAACTTTCTTTTCAGGAAAATCCAAAAGAAATGATTGGCAGTTCGAATCAAATGAGAGAACTCAAAAGCCTCATATCTAAAGTGGCCAAAAGCACTACCAATGTACTCATCAAAGGGGAAAGCGGAAGTGGTAAAGAGTTGGTAGCAATCTCACTTCATGAAAAAAGTGACCGTAAGAACAAGCCTTTTGTGGCTATTAACTGCTCAGCAATTCCATCAGAACTTTTAGAATCAGAACTTTTTGGACACATAAAAGGTGCTTTTACTGGCGCCAATTCAGACAAAAAAGGCCTCTTTGAAGAGGCCGATGAAGGGACTCTATTTTTAGATGAAATTGGTGACATGCCCTTAGCCCTTCAAGCTAAAGTACTAAGAGCTGTCCAAGAAAAAAGCATCAAAGCTGTTGGAGCTAGCACTAATAAAAAGATTGATGTTCGAATAATCGCCGCAACTCATAAAGATTTAAAAAAAGCTGTTAGAAATAAAGAATTCAGAGAAGATCTTTACTTTAGACTCAGTGTTATTCCTATAAATGTTCCACCACTTAGATCTAGAAAAGAAGACATTGTAATCCTATGCGATTTTTTTCTCAAAAAATTTAACCTTTTAAATGATAAGTTTATAGAGGGTTTTGAGCCCTTAAGTATAAAAAAACTCAGGCAGCACAAATGGCCTGGTAATGTTAGGGAACTCGAGAACACCATAGAAAGAGCTGTGGTGCTTTCTCCCGGGCCCCTACTGAGCCCCGAAGATCTCATGCTTGAAGGCTTTATACAGGTTGATGACATCACCAAAAAAATATTTCAAGAGCTCATGCCACTTAGAGATCTAGAAAAAGCTTACATACAGTTCGTTTTAGACAAAACCGATGGTAAAAAAGAAGAGGCTTCTAAAATTTTAGGCATTAATAGAAAAACTTTGTATAGAAAAGAAAAAGAATTTGATGCTTAGAAAAAACTAAACAAATAATAAAGAAGGGTTTTTATGTTTCCAAAATTTAAAAAGTTTATCAATGCTTTCCTGAATCACGAGCAAGACCTGACCAGAGTTTATGTTTTGGCGCTCTCTTCAATCGCACTGCTTATAGTGGTTTTTCAATCTGTTAAGTTTGTTGAACAAAATCAACAACTAGAACAAGTCAGCACCCTTAGAGTTGTTGACAAACAAATTTACCGCTCAGAAAGAATTTCCAACTTGCTTTTAGAGGCCCAACTTACTTTAGATCCAAGCAGGTTAGAGAAAAACATTCAAAGCATTAGAAGTAAACTGATCGTTGCTCAAAAGAAAAATGAGATCATGAACAACCACATTGACGATTATGAGTGTACAAATAAGCGATGTGAGGACTTTTATTATGATAATTACTTAGGTAAAAATTTAGACAATATTATTAAGTCAGAAGACCCTACTATGTATAGCCTTGAAGAGGCTTCTAAAGAGATAGATATTTATCAAGCGTTTCTAATCAAAGTAGATGGGCACCTTGATGCGCAAATTAACACATCTGCAAACGGCTTAATCACTTTAGACATTCTATTTGCAATTTTGTTAATTGGGGTTTTAATCGCACAGGCTATCTGGGTGTTTAGACCTGCCGTTAATAAAATGAACGAGGCTTTAGCTGCCAGATCTGATTTTATCAGCCGCATAAGCCATGAAATTAGAAACCCCATGAACTCAATTATGGGAATGGCAGAAATATTAAAATCTAGTAAACTAAAATCTGACCAAAGACAGAATGTGGACAATCTTTTAAGATCTAGTCATGTTCTTTTAGAAATGCTCAACAGTTTGGTCGACTTTTCCAGTTCAACAAATAAAAAAATAACACTTAACCCGTCAAATGCTAACATTTATAAAATGATCGATAAGGTTATAGATGTTATTTCTATCCAGGCACATGACAAAAGTGTAGAGGTTTATGTAGATGTGACCCCTAACCTATCCAAACAGTTTTTATTTGATCATGTACGTTTGGAGCAGATTTTACTAAACCTTTTAAACAACGCACTTAAGTTCACTGAAAAAGGCTCAATCACTTTAAAGGTTGAAGAATTGAAATCCGATATTAAAAGCTCAAGTCTCAGATTTTCTGTTATAGATACGGGAATTGGTATTAACAGTGGTAAGCTTAATGTGATTTTCGAAAGCTTTGTTCAGGAAGACTCTTCAGTCAAAAGACGCTTTGGCGGCTCTGGGCTGGGCCTGTCAATTTGTAAAGAAATAGCTAGCCTCATGAACACTCAAATACATGTTGAGAGCAAAAAAGGTCAGGGTTCAACTTTTTGCTTTGATCTAACTCTTGAAAAAGCAGATGTCGTAACTCCTTATATTTTAAAAAACTCGAAGCCAACGGTTTATTATTTTTGCGGCCAAAACAATAAGGCTCATATCGAGACCTATCTTCAAAGATTCACTGTAGATTTCAAAATTTTTACCAGTTCAACTTCTGTTGAAACAATTAAAGAGCGAGATTTTAAATTTGCTGATTTTGTTGTCGATGATTCAATTGGCGCCGTTGAAATGACAAAAGTTTATTCAGAAGTTAAAAAGTATGCACAAGACAACCAACCATACGCCCTGCTTCGGTCAAACTTTTCAAAAGAAAATATGGAGCTTCTAAGAAAGAAGGGGTTTAGACAGTTTCTCATAAAACCTTTTAGAGCTTGGCATCTCCAAGCTGATGAAAATGACTTTTTCAATTGGATTGAAGACAAAAATAGAGACTTTGACATCTCACAGATTTCTGAGGAAAAACCAACACAGGGGCTGAGGGTTCTTGCCGTAGATGATTCTAAAGACAACCTCTACTTGCTCGAAGCCATTCTAAAGCCATCGGTTGATCATATTGCATTGGCAGAGAACGGCTTGGAAGCCGTTGAAAAATTGCACGAACAGAGCTTTGACATTGTGTTTATGGACATACAAATGCCTGTTATGGATGGCTACACTGCAATTAAAAAGATTCGAAGCTTTAACAAAACAGTCCCAGTCTATGCAGTAACAGCCCATGCAAGCATAGTTGAAGAAAAAAAATGTCTTGAGGCTGGGTTTAATGGTCGAATCACCAAACCAATTAGCAGAAAAACAATTCTCTCTAAGATTCAAAAACTGTCTAAGAGCAGAAAAGAGGACTTAGTAGAAGCGGACAGTTTTGAAAGTAGAATGATTAAAAAGCTTCTCCCAGCGTATTTTGAAGAGCGCGCAAGAGACCTAGCCAAGCTTGAAACAGCAATTGCGACAAACAATTTAGACACATTTAAAAGGATAGGACATAAGATTAAAGGAAGTGCTAAAAGTTATGGCTTCACTGAAATTGGTGAAGATGGAGCTAAACTCGAACAAGCAGCCATCGATCAAAAAATTGACCTTTGTAAAGACCTGACAAAAAACATCACTTTAGAAATTCAAAAAGAAAAGCTTATTTTTGAATCCAGCATTGGCAGTACCTAAATTGTTCAATGGGGCAGCCGTCGAAGACTTTTTGCCCCATTATCTTAATAAACCCTGCTAAGATTAAACAGTTTAGCCTCTAAGACTGTTTTATTTTGGCACACGGGTTGCTTATTAATTATTAAAGGTGGTCACAAGATGGGAAGCTCTAAAGAATTACATCTCAAATTAGAAAGAAAAAGATTAGCTATTATTGAGGAAGATTTTTCCACTCGGAAAATTTTAGCAACTACGATAAATACTTTTTTTGAAAATATAGAAGCCCACCCTTTTGAAAACTTTAATGAGTACATCAACTCAAATCTTTCACCGCACGAATATAAGACATGTAGCGCCTTCTTATCTCTTAAGTCTTTTTACAGTTTCCAAGATAGTCCTTTTTTTGAAACAATGGAGTTTTTGAAAAATACACCTACTGTAGTTATGGCTCACGCGTTTAACAAAACCGATCTAAACCTACTCGACAATTTTTTTATTGAAGAACCTATAGTTTTAACAAAACCCTTTTCAATTAAAGACATCATCAACTTAACTGAGTGGACTACAACCAAATCAAACCCGAGAAAGGAGCCTTTAAATGGATTTAAAAAGCATGCAACAAGAAATGTCGACACTGTCGTTTACTAAAAAACTAGCAGCACTCGGTTTTTTGGCCTCAAGCACTGCAATGGCTAATGACCTGCACCCAATTGAGAACGTGGACTTATTTGATTCAGGCGGTGACAAGATTATCCTAAAAGCCACCCTTTTGATGGAGGACTCCTGTATCTACCCCTCTAAGAGCGAAATCTCAGTGGACAACTTTAGTGGTGTCATCAATTTAAAGCAGTCCGCTAGAGATCCAGAGGTTTTTTGCAACCAGGTTTTGACAAGACGGGAATCAAATTTTGAACTCAATCCATACAATCTGAGACCCGGCGAATATGAACTGATCGATGCTTTTGGCAAAGACTCTCTGGGCACACTTTATATAGGTCCCGAAGGCAGTACGGATTTATTTAAAGAAGACACTTACTAATTAGTTTTAAACGAAATCAACTGTAACTTTTTAAAAGGTTTTTTCATGGCTAAATTTAATCACGTCACATATGGAGGCTTTATTTGAAGTGGTGATCCACGCTTCAATAACTACAGTATAGTTCAAGTAAGTGTAACCATTTTCAGTATTTCCAATTGGTATTGAAAAAGTAAATTCTTCTTCTATATTGTCTAAAGCGTAGCGATCTGGCGTGTAAGCAAGAGTCTCTTCTCCCACATTAACAGAATTATCCAGATCTAAATCAGCAAGGACCTGTTTGTGCATAAGGTTTTTATAAACAACTGCCTGATCGTAGCAGTAGCTTTCAGGTGCAGTTGATGCGTGAGCTGTTGCCATCATGAAGCTTAGAGCCACAAATAAAACTAATTTCATATTCTCTCCCGTGAACCCTCAAGATAGAAGTTTACCAAGCACTTGGGTACAAAAGTCCTTTTAATCGAAAAGAATTCATGACTGTCAGTTTTCTAAACGATGTATCTAGAAGCCCATGAAGAGATGACAGAAGCCGCGTAGACAACCTCTTTGCGGTCTGAGAGCAAGTGGTCAGCAGTGTCTAGTGAGACAAAACTTTTTGGGTGCTTAGCGGCCATAAAAATATCAGCTGCATGATCAATAGAAACTGTGTTGTCTATAGGCGAGTGCATCACTAAAAGGGCTTTTCTCAAGCTTTTGACCCCTTTTAGAACTTCTGATTCTTGGATGTCATCGATAAACTGTTTTTTTATTTTAAAACTTCTGCCCGCCAGGTTTACCTGGGCTTCTCCTTTAGAATTGATATCTTCCATTTTATTTGAAAAAAGATGCGAGACGTGCTTTGTGTCGCTGGGAGCTCCAATAGTAACAACTGCTTTAACTTCTGGAAGCTTCATAGCCGCCTTAAGCACCGCTGCACCCCCAAGGCTGTGACCAATGATAAGCTTTGGGTTTTGATATGCTTTTCCTAAAGCATTGCAGGCGCTTAAAAGATCCGAGACATTCGAAGAAAAATTTGTATTTGAAAAATCGCCTTCACTGTCTCCTAAACCTGTAAAATCAAATCTAAGGACACCAATTCCTGAGGCCATCAAAGATTTTGAAATCGTGCTGGCGGCAATAAAATCTTTTGAACAGGTAAAGCAGTGGGCAAAAAGTGCAGTGGCTTTCATCTCCCCTTCAGGAAGTTCAAATCTACCAGACAGCATCTCACCCTGCGCGTTTAAAAAATCAAATTTCATGGGTAATCTCCAAAGGTTGATGGACTTTTTTAAAAACGGATCTGTGCCACAAATACCAGACCACTGAACCTATCAAAAACAAACTTGAAAAAAGTTGAATTGAAAGTCCTTCGCCAAAAGCGTCTGAAAACCTTCCAACGGGAAAGGCAAATATAGGCCCTACACTCCCAAAGGCTAACCCAATGAGTGCACTCACTCTACCTCGAAAGCTTTCTTGCACATCCAAATGAAGTCCTACAGTCAAAGCTGCAAACATCAGATAGGAAGAAAAACCCATCACACACATAAAAGCTGCAGCCATCTGCCAAGTCGTTGAAAATGCCACCAATTGATAAAAAACAAAAGTGAGTGGGACACCTACTTTAACAGCTGAAAGGGGGTCTCTAGGCTTCCAGAAGGCGAAAAATAAAGAGCCTAAAACAGAACCCATAGCTGGAAACATGAAAAGCTTTCCAAATTCAGAAGCGTCTAAACCGAATGACTTAGTTGCAAAAGTTCTAAGCACAACTACAAAGACAGGATAAATGAAAAACATGGATAAGGCGAGCTGACCTAGTTGATATCTCATTTTAGGGTTCTTCCAGAAGTAGCTTAGATCACTTAACTTTTGCTTTGATGTGTTGCCTATAGCGTGCGGCCTCACTTTAATAAAAAACGTCACAATACAGACCGTAAAAAAACCTAAAGCATCAACAAAAAAGACAAGGCTTGGACCCCAAAAAGTGAGCAGCACTCCTGCTAATACGGGCCCTAACATTCTTCCTGTGTGAAAATTTACAGAATTGATAGCCATGGCCTGCTGAAAATCTTTTTTGGCTACAAGTCGCACAACAACAGCCTGAAATGTTGGCGAATCGTAAGAAATGATC
>Ga0209309_10003733_pt1 | contig 12961 bp, 18 predicted proteins | sample COGITO_mtgs_1204_2_FD_184807 | JGI IMG/M metagenome (GOLD analysis project Ga0209309, IMG submission 184807) | Pelagic marine microbial communities from North Sea - COGITO_mtgs_120412 (SPAdes) (version 2) | ecosystem: Environmental > Aquatic > Marine > Epipelagic ...
TAATCGCACAGTATTTGAAAAACAGGAACACAAACCAATAGTTAAAACTGCAGTTGTTGCTCTAAATGATTTTTCAATCACGGTACGTGCTTGGGCCTGGGGAAAAAATTTTAACGACTGTTTTGAACTCAAAACATCCGTTTTAGAAAGTATCAAGAAACGATTTGACAAAGAATATATAGAAATTCCTTACCCATATAGGACTATTGTGATGAAAGAAAATAAAGCAACCAGAAATGAACAAAACAAAGAAAATTAATTTTTCACCTATTTAATTCGGTTTTAGAAAGAATAATTTAATCTCTAATGCGAACTAATGCCTATCTAATTGCAGTTTACACAAAAACAGAAATAGAATTAAATTATCATCTCAAGAGCATCATTTCATAAGAACTGGGTAAACACAAAAAATTACTGAAAGAGCTTTTAAAATTCAGAATGAAGGGTGTTTTAACCGTTAATGGATAAAATTGAAAATGAAAAACACTGAAAAAGCACTTGAAGAAAGAATCAAAGAGCTAACCTGCCTCTATGAAGTCTCTTCTATTATTGTAAATGCCGATATTAATGAGATACAAGAGACCTTAAAGGCCATTGCCTTCAGCCTTAGAAAAGGTTTTCAATATCCAAACCATACAGAGATTGCAATTACCACCACTATTAATTCTTTTGAAACCGGTATAGGTAATGAAACATTAAATTTATCTTCTGAGATCAAGGTTTTTAATAAAACTAATGGAGCAATTGTTGCGTCTTTAAAAGATGATAAAAGCTCCTTTCTTAAGGAAGAGCAACAGTTATTAGATAGTGTTGCTTTAAAAATTGGTAATCTTCTTGAGCGTATAGAGATTCAGCAGAATGAAACCTCCTTAAAAAGACAAATGGAGCGTGCAGACCGTCTCTCCATTTTGGGGGAAATAACCGCAGGTATCTCCCATGAACTTAATACTCCGTTGGCCAGTATTCTTGGTTTTGCGGAACTATTAAAAAATGAACTCTCTAAAGATAAACGACTTTCTGAAGATTTAGACAAAATCATCCAAAATGCGATTTTCTCACGAGAAGTTGTAAAAAAACTAATGTTCTTTGCATGTGAAATGCCACAAGAAATGCAGCAAGTTAATATAGTTCCTAGCATTAAAAATGCCGTTGCGCTATTAGATGCTTCTTTCAAGAAAGCAGAAGTGAAATACATTGTGAAAATTGAAGAAGAAAAGCTCATATTACGGGCAGATACCATCCAGTTAACTCAAATTATTTTCAATTTAATTATCAATGCAATTTATTTTTCACCGAAAAATGGATTGATCACAATTAAAGCCTTTCAATCTGAAAATGAGATCATTTTTAAGATCTCAGATGAAGGTGCTGGTATACCAGAAGAAGCATTAGAAAAAATCTTTCAACCTTTCTTTACTACAAAGCCTACTGGAGATGGTTCGGGATTGGGCTTAAGCGTAGTCCATGGAATTGTATCCAGTCATGGAGGATCCATTATCGCAGAGAACAACCCAAAAAAAGGTGCAACTTTTACCGTAAGACTTCCTAAAACTTAATTAATTTAGTGCTGTGCAACTAAAAAAAGAAAACATATTAATTGTAGATGACGATATTAATATCCGCGAACTACTGCAACGCCATCTACAATCCTGGAATTATCATACATACAAGGCTGTTTCCGTAAAAGAAGCTGTACAAATATTACGTGATACCAAGATCGATTTGCTAATTACGGATTTAAGAATGCCAGAAATCGATGGTTCAGAGCTTATAAAATTTGTAGCCGAACATTATCCTAAGATGCCTAAGCTCGTAGTAACGGGGTATCCTTCCGTTCAGGATTCGCTTTCTGCAATTAAATCTGGAGTAGTAGATTATTTAACAAAACCATTTACTAAAGCTGAGCTTGAACAAGCTATCAATAAATCTGTGAAAGGAAAAATTGATGTAACTACTTCATCTAGGAATGCAAAAACTCAGAAGAATAATACCTATGGGGAAATCATAGGAAATTCAGAAAAAATCAATGATATCATTCAAATTATTGAGCGTGTAAAAGATAATAAAGCAACTATCTTTATTAAAGGGGAAAGCGGAACAGGAAAGGAGTTGGTAGCTCGCGCTATACATTACCAAGGAAAATTCTCCAGAGCTCCCTTTATCACAGTAAATTGTGGTGGTATTCCTGAAAATTTACTGGAAGCAGAATTGTTTGGTTACACAAAAGGCGCTTTTACCGGAGCCGAAAAGAACAGAGATGGATTTTTTCAGGCAGCAAACGGAGGTACTATTTTTTTAGACGAAATAGGGAATGCATCTACAGCGGTACAGTCGCGCTTGCTACGCGTACTACAAGAAAAGGAAGTGGTGAAAGTAGGAGCGCAAAAAGCTGAGAAAATAGATGTGCGCATCATTGCCGCTACCAATAGCGACCTTATCGAAATGATCAAGAAAGGTACTTTTAGAGAAGACCTTTATTATCGGCTTACTGTAGTGGAGATAGAAGTAGCACCATTAAGAGAACGTAAGGAAGACATTTCTCTACTCGTCGAAAAATTTCTTTTTAAATACGGTGTGGAGTACAAGGATCGTTTTTTAAAGATAAGCCCGGAAGCTTCCGCTATTTTAGAACGCTATGATTGGCCTGGAAACATACGTGAACTTGAAAACGTAATTCAACGTGCTGTAATAATGAGTGACAAAATTGTAGACGTGGAGAGCCTCCCCGACTCCTTAAAATACAGTATTCAATTCCCGGATAATGAACTGCTTCCTTTAAAAGACATGGAGAAGTTATACATCCAAAAAGTACTCAATGCTACTAATAACAATAAAACCAAAGCAGCAGAGATTTTAGGAATTGATCGAAAAACTATTAGAATGAAACTTGAAGATTAATCTTTTTCTTCAATATATTTCTTAATCTTATACATAGTTATCTTCCATTCCTACATTGGCAGATCTAATGAGTTTTAAGTTCCTGCTTGCTAAATTTCTGTAATTTATATTCTCTTTTCCATTTTAAAATAGATCTATGATTTTCCAATTATAAATCTCCAGTAATTAATTATAGGTTTCTCAAACCACACCTTTAAATACGTACTTCATTTCGATACAAAAACACCCGACCGGGTAATTTTGTATCGGTCTCCATTCCTGCTACTCCTTTTTAAAAACACTGTAACCCCCTGCTAAATAAGGGTTTTGCTGTTTACCGCACGTTATATGATCCTTTCCTTCTTGTGCTGGCACACACATTGCCTTTTTATAGAAAAACAATAATAATGTACTATGAAAGCCAATCCATTTAATATATGTCCCACTTGTGTTCACAGAGAAACCTGCGTATTAACACAACAAAAAAGCCAAGTTTGGTCATGTAGTGAGTATGATGAAGAGATTTTGAAATCTGAACACATTAATAATTCACAAGTATCTATAAATATTGAAGACCAGCCCGAAATGGCAATGGCATAACACTTTAAATTAAAAAGCTATGATTTTTAAAGCATTGGTAACAGCCTTTACAACACGAAGATTAGTAAATCAAAAAGCTCAATTAATTCTGGTAAAACCGAATTGGAATGAGTTTTCATTTAAAAATAAATATCAGCAAAGACGCATAAGTAACCGTCTTTTCTAAAAAATCTAACCTAACAAAAACCTTAAACGGGCTATAATTATGACCACAATAACAGCAAAACTAAATAACAAAACCAAGAAAGCACCTGTAAAAGGTATGATGGATAATGTGATGCAGCAATTTAACAGCGCCGCAGACCATATTAATCTACATCCAAATATTCGCAAGATCTTAAGCATTACAAATAATGAAATCATCGTACACTTCCCTGTAAAAATGGACAATGGCGAAGTAGAAATTTTTACTGGTTATAGAGTGCAACATAATAATGCATTAGGCCCCTATAAAGGTGGATTACGTTATCATCCAACAGTAGACATTGATGCTGCAAGAGCACTTGCAATGTGGATGACTTGGAAAACTTCCCTTGCCGGTTTGCCATATGGTGGTGGAAAAGGAGGAATCCAATTAGATCCTTCAAAATACTCAGAGGGAGAATTAGAGCGTATTACTCGTAGGTTCACATTTGCTTTGGCCGATAATATTGGACCAGAACATGATATCCCGGCTCCAGATGTTAACACAAACAGCCAAACTATGGCGTGGATTGCAGACACCTATATGAGTACTCGTCCACCAGCAGAACGTACTGCCAATCAGCACGTAGTTACAGGAAAACCTGATGGAAGTGGCGGTTTGGAAGGTCGTGATCGTGCAACTGGATATGGCGTATTCTTAAATATAAAATTTTGGGCGCAACGTAACAATGAAACTCTCGTAGGGAAAAAGTTTATTGTTCAAGGTTTTGGAAATGTAGGGTATTGGGCTTCTCATTTCTTAGAAAAAGAAGGAGCAAAATTAGTAGCAGTTCAAGATGCTTTTGGTAGCGTAACAAACCAAGAGGGAATTACCGTGGAAGATCTTTTTAATTATAGCAAAGCCAATAAAGGAAGCATCGTAGACTTTCCAGAAGCTTCAGTTTTAGATAAAAAAGATTTCTTTATGACGGACTGTGACATCTGTATTCCTGCGGCTTTAGGTAATCAAATCACTGAAAACAATGCTCAAATGATTAAAGCAAGGTTAATTGCTGAAGGAGCAAATGGTCCAACCAGCGTTGAGGGCGAGAAGATTCTTTTAGAGCGAGGCATCACTATTATCCCTGATATCCTATGTAACTCTGGGGGTGTTGTAGCGAGTTATTTTGAATGGCTACAGAACCGAAATGGAGAGCTTTGGCATTTGGATGAAGTGATGACAAAACTTGATAAAAAAATGATAGAGTCCTTCAACAAAGTTTATGAATATTCAGAAAGAGAAGGAATGGATTTACGAACGGCAGCCTTTTGTATTGCCATAAAACGTATAGAGAAAGCATATATACAAAGAGGGATTTTCCCATAGTACAGAACACTTTTAAACAAATGAGATGAAATACGGTAGTTTAATAATAGATAAGAAAGAGTATGTGTATTTAAAGCGCATACTCAACATCTCGGCCTATGCTGAGGATTTTCAAACTAAGAAATCACTGCAAAGATTGATTGATGAACTTAAGAGTGCTCACATTGTGGATGAAACTGATATGCCTGAAGATGTCATTCGATTCAATAGTAAAATAATGGTGTATTCTGAAAATGGTTGGGAAAAATCTATTCAGCTTGTAATCCCACAAGATAAAGATGCTAAGCAAGATAAAGTCTCCATTCTAACACCAATGGGTGCAGCCCTTTTTGGCTATTCAGAAGGAGACACCATTGAATGGGACTTTCCTTCGGGCAAACAGGTAATAAAAATTATAGCTGTAATTCAAGACAAGACTCAAAAAAAAATTGAAGTAGAAATTTAAATAGTTCAAAAATGGAAACAATACAAACCGAAATATATAATCATGACTCTGATATTGATGTGACACATAAGATAAATTCTATTGAATTGGACAATTGGATCAATCATCTAAAATATATCAAAAAAGAAGTGAGCAACCTTATTGGGCTTTATGGGGAGGATCTAAGCAGCAAATTAGACGATGAAAGTATACTTCAAAAATTTCAGAAGAAGGACACTGAAAACGATTTATTACTAAAGGCACTTAACAAGTATATGGCTTCAAGAGATGATATCCGAGAGTGCGAAGATACTCAGTGCGATATGATTTACATAACCGAACATGAGACCTATCGTAGAAGTTATCTGTATCACTTAGATAAATATAGAAGATTGAAAGATGATTTTTTCAGCAAAGTACAAGGCAAATTTACTTGGCTCCATACCCAATCTTAAAACAAAATAAATATTGGAAACTGCATTATCATATAAAGCTGATGTTCAAAGAAAGCTGTGTATCAGAAAGGATCTTATTGAGATGAGTCAATGGATAGATATCCTCTCTAACATTAATGAGGAATTAGATTATTTAAAATTAATAGAGAAGCAGCTTTTAAAAAACAACAGTATTGATGTGAGCCTTCAAGCCTTGCGAAGAAAGAATACGCTATTAATGGGAATGCTTTGTAAATATGAACAAGAATTGAATACTGAACATGAATATGGAAAAAGCGAATATAATCTGACACGGGCGAAGGAACATGAAAAGAAACGAGATGTACATTCCAGATTCATCCAAGAATTTAATCAAATCAAAAAAGGCATCTACGATAAGCTTGTCAAAGCTCCACTTAAATAATACCTCTTAAAAATGAAAAATATTTTAGTTCCTATCAATTTTAGCTTCAATAGTTACGATGCTATCGATTATGCTATCAAATTTTTTAAAGAAGAAGAGTGTCACTTTTTCTTTCTCAACACTTTCACAATTGATATTGATGGTCTAAATACCATAGAGTTACTCCAGGCAGATGAAGATTGGTTTGAGAATCCTAAAAATGAGTCTGAAAAAAATCTGGGATTCGTAATTCAAAAGTATTTCTCTAAAAATCTAGGAAAGAATCATCATTTTAGTGCTATTTCTGATCAAACAAATTTGATTGAAGGAATTAAAAAAGTAATTAAAGAAATCGAAATTGATTTAGTAGTACTCCCAGGAAAAAAAGATACTAATGACAGAAATGAAGAGTATAGTAAAAACACCAAACGCATCATCGAAAACATAACGGAATGCCCCGTGATGATTATCCCGTCTTCAGCAAAACTGCATAAACAACCAGAATTTGTTTTGGTTTCAAATTTTGAGGAGAAGCTACCTAAAGTAGAACTTAAAAATTGGTATGATTTGGTAAAAATTGCGAACGGAACTATTAAAATTGTTACGCTTTCTGACAAGCATAATTTGACCCCATTACAGAAGAAAAATCTAAATGGTGTTCGTTTAGAAATTGAGACATACACAAAAAACCCAATTGTGATAGAATATGTTGAAACTATTCAAGATTTTAAAGATTTGGCAGATAATTATTCGAATTATATCATTTGCTTAATAGACAAAAAGCCTTCCATTTGGAGAATGTTGAGTCTAAATAAATCACGAATCACAAAGTTGGGGCTATTATCAAATTCTCCATTGATCGCACTACATCCTTAGAACATAAAAATGAGTAACTTGAAATTTTATATGCTAATAATTCTAATTGGGATATTAATTATTACATTACTATGTTGGTTAGTACCAGCACCCATCTTTCAATAATTGCGCTGGAAGTTTAGATAAATAAATCAAGTTTTATGGATATTATAAACGAAGCAAAAAAATTTGAAGAGTCTAAGATGAGCAATATGTCCACTAGCGATCGTGTTGCCGCTTCCCGTAAAGCAAAGAAGTTGATATTGGCCATTAACGAAATCTACAAAGAAACTAAAGATCCAAGCCTAATGGACTTAATGAAATTACTTACAATAAAGAAGAAAAAGATTGAGGTTAGGCTGAAAGGCAGACAATAATTTTTTTAAATCAAGTAAACCCAAAGAAGTAGATAGAGTTTTGCATTGTCCTGATATAGGTTGCCTAACACTTCAAACCTGAATGAATAAAAATATAAAACAAAAAATAATTATACTTTCTGATTTATGGGGTAAAGAAAAGTCAGACTGGATTATACATTATACCTCACTTTTAGAAGACTATTTTGTTGTGACATGTTATGACAGCTGTGTTTTAGCGGATATAGACAAAAGTGAATATTCAGAGGAAAAATTACATGATCAATTTATTACGGGAGGTATTGTAAAAGCAGTTGAAAACCTCCTGAAAAAAGAAAAGGAAAGTACAATTGTTCTAGGGTTTAGTATTGGGGGAACTATTGCATGGAAGGCATGTAAATCTGGTCTAAAAACGCAAAGATTAATCGCGATATCTTCAACACGATTAAGATACGAAACACAAAAACCATCTGGTGTGATTGATTTAATTTATGGGGAAAAAGACACTTACAAGCCCGATAATAATTGGTTTGAAAAGTTAGAAATAAGAACAGAAATTTACAAAAATGAAGGCCACGAAGTGTACAAAAAGAAAGAAATAGCACAAAAAATATGCAAAATGATTATCCAACAACAGTAAAAATAAACCCAGATTAAAATCTCTATTATCTTCACAAACTGTACATATTGTCCTTTTACACTAATCGAAAGACAAAATTTTGTATCAATTTAGATCCTAGATATTAAAAATATAATTTTATGGATACAGAAAATATAATTATAAAATTAAATGAATTAAATAAGTCAAGTCAGGAACTTGATATGCAAGAACCCGAGCGATTAGAAATGATGGAAAGCGTAACAAACTATGCGAATAAATTTATTGCAGGGCTCGATACAGTAAAAGCTTTTAACCCCAAAGAAGCTACTTCATTAGAAATTACTAATCAAAAAAGATCGCTCACAGATTTGTTGGATCTGTACCAAAAAGAAGTTGCTGAAACCGGAATTAATGCTGCATCCGGAAAGCATTTAGGCTATATTCCCGGAGGTGGCGTATTTACCGCCGCTCTTGCAGACTTTATTGCAGCAGTCACCAATCCATATGCCAGTGTGCATTACGCATCTCCAGGCGCAGCTACTATTGAACTTGAAGTAGTCAATTGGCTTAAATCTATATTTTCCTTTCCAGACAACTCCATTGGATGTTTGTCTTCTGGTGGCTCAATATCTACTCTTATTGCATTTACTGCTGCTAGAGATAAGCATAAAGTTAAGAATGAATCCATTCAGAAAAATGTGGTTTATTTAAGTGAGCAAGTACATCATTCCACTCAAAAAGCATTACGAATTATTGGTTTGGAAGATATAATTATTAGATATGTCCCTTTAGATACGAGACATAGAATGAAAGCAGATTGCTTAGAAACACTTATAGAAAAAGATATCTCTGCAGGGCTTCAACCTTTTTTAATTGTGGCAACTGCTGGAACTACAGATACAGGAGCGGTAGATCCTTTAAATGAAATTGCTGAAATATCTCAAAAACATAAAACGTGGTTTCATGTAGATGCTGCCTATGGTGGGTTTTTTATTATGACCTCAAAAAAGGAACTTTTTAAAGGCATCGAAAAAGCGGATTCTATTATCGTGGATCCCCATAAAGGGCTGTTTCTTCCCTATGGGGTTGGTGCAGTATTGATAAAAGATAGTGCCGCTGTTTTACAGTCTAATTATTTAACGGCGAATTATATGCAAGATGTCGCAAGTGAAGAAATGCTCAAAAGTTCTGCCAATATATCGCCAGAGCTAACTAAACATTTTAGAGGGCTTCGGGTATGGTTACCATTGCAAATACATGGAATAGAGCCTTTTATTGCATGTCTCGAAGAAAAATTATTATTGGTCAACTATTTTAGAAATAAGCTTGCTGAACTAGGTTTTTGTCTTGGACCTGAGCCAGATTTGTCAGTCAGTTATTTTTGGTATCCATTCGAGTCGGATACGGATATAAAAAACAAACAGCTTATGGATGCAATACACGCTGACGGTACCGTTTTTCTAAGCTCTTCAATTATCAATAAGCGTTTTGTAATAAGAATAGCAATTTTAGCTTTTAGAACTAAAAAAGAAATAATTGATGAAGCCATAGAAATGATTAAAAGCTGTTTAAAAAAAGTGAAGGAAGTGGATTTATCGAAAAATAAATTAGCAAAATAATTCAATTTAACATTGAAGCGAAATAAACGACGCTCTAACAGTAAGTATAGTGCTCGCCTAGCCTTCTAGATAGCTATAAAAACTCAATACACATTACTATCTGATCGATACTAAAACAACTAGCATTTCACTTTTATTAAAACATCAATCCAACATTGGAGAAATTAAAACAATGGAATTTTTGTTTTAGTTAGTTATCCTAACTATATTTAAGATGGTAATAATGCCATCTTAATTTAATCTTAAACAATATGGGCAAATCAATTTTTCATCATGCTGGTTGTCCAGTATGTGTAAGTGCAGAACATGATATTATTGGCTTACTTGGAGCTTCTAATGTTGAAGTAGTTCACTTCGGAACCGATAAATCAAGAATTGCGGAAGCTGAAAAAGCAGGCGTAAAATCTGTTCCAGCATTGCTAACTCCAAACGGAAACGTATTGCACATCAACTATGGTGCGTCAATGGCAGATGTAAAAGGTTAAAAAAAATTACTCCACATTGTTAGGATACCTAGTTTTGTGGAGTAGCTTTTATAAAATAACATTAATTGCACAAAACAGATATAGAATGAATAAATCAACTTTTGATCTATGGTACCAAAACCAAAGTACAGAGAGCAAAATTGTTGCCTCCTTAGAACGAATTTCACAAGCATTTAGGGTATTACTTTGGACTGAAAGCAAAGAACATTCATTAAGCCCGATTCAAATTCAAGTATTGGTTTTTTTGCTGCATCATTCGGAAGAAAAAAGAAAAGTAACTTATTTGGCAGACGAGTTTAATATGACCAAAGCCACCATTAGTGATACTATTAAAACACTTGAGCAAAAGGAATTAATAAAAAAAGAATATATAACAAACGACACCCGAAGTTACATTATACAGCTTACCCAAAAGGGAGAAACAATAGCCAATAAAACATCCTTTTTTGCGGAACAGCTAAAAGCACCAATTGACCAATTACAATCTGACGTAAAAGAAGATTTATTAATAAGCTTACTTGGTATTATTAAGCACTTAAACAAAACGGGAGTTATTACTATTCAACGAATGTGTTTAACTTGTTCCCACTATAAAAAAGCGGATGATGGAGAACAACCTTTTTGTAGCTTACTCAACCAAAACTTATATAATACAGACTTGCGAATTGACTGTCCCGAACACTCGGCACTATGACGGCAAAAAAAAATTGTAAAGCTTGGGCAATATTTTTACACATATTCCCGAATAAATAGAAATATGATTATTGGTGATTTAAATCCTTTAGAAGTTCGTCTGGACAAGGGCAAAATTTGGGAAAATTTTTTAATAGCAGAGCGATTGAAGAACAATGCCTATAATGAATCATTAGCTAAAGGCTATTTTTGGAGAACCGTGCAGCAGCAAGAAATTGATTATGTAGAGGAAGAAGCAGGGAAATTAAATGCTTTTGAAATTAAGTGGAATGCTAAAACTAAAGTAAAAATTCCTAAAACGTTTGTGAAGACTTATAATACAGAAGTAAAAGTGATTACAAATGAAAATTTCAGGGAGTTTTTAAAGTAATAACAAATTGATGGGAAAAACAATTTCAGAATCAGATACAAGGGCAAATTTTATTGATCCAAAATTAAGCCACAATCAATGGGAACCCATTCATATTGTTAGAGAATATTACTTTACAGATGGTAGAAAGCTACTTGGAAACAAGAGACGAAAATGATTGTTTTTGGATTATCTTCTAAAATTCAACAATACAAATTTAGCTATTGTTGAGGTTAAGAAATTAGGTGATCATCAAACAAAAAGTCTGCAACAAGCCATAGAATATGCTGAAAAATATCTGGATGAATCTAAAATGGCATATTTAGTAGTTGGAGACGCTGCAACGCAGTTAGACCAGTTTAGAGAAATGGACTTTGATGAAGTAAAAGTGTTAGATACCCAAGGAAACGAAGTTACACTACCTATAAAATTAAATACAGAAAAAGTTAAAGATTAATTTTATAATAAATTGAAATTAGAAACCCACCAAATTGGTGGATTTCTTTGTTTATAGCTTTTAAGGTTTAATAATTGAATGTCCATCGAGATTTCAGTTTTTAGTTAGGGTATTTTGGGATCGTAGAAGATTATGTATATTAAAAACAAAATTGAATGCTTTAAATTTCGGGAATTGACACAGGAGCAAGACAACTATTATATACTATTTAGAGAGTGGAGTTTGGATCCAAACCAATGGAGTATGCTCATGGATGGCACCGCTGTTATATTAACATTAATAGGGTTTATAATTGCCTTCAGTCTTTATAAAGTACAAAGAAAAGATAAGGCTACAGATGCGCATCGGTTCTTTAAAGCTTCGCTTCCGGGATTAAAATCTTCCATACAACATGCCATTGCAGACCTTAGGGAATTTAAAGAATCCTTGGATCTGGATAAAGTGGTAGACCCCGTGTTATCTGTTTCCCTTAACGATAAGTTCCTTGATAAAGTAAATCTGGTGGCCCTTAATCGCTTTTATGCAGAAAATGATAAAGCTAGTCTGAATCATTTTAATCGTTTACTGGTAGATTCAAATTTCTTTGGGGATTACCGGGATTATATAACCAAACAGATCAAATACTTTAGAACTGTTTACCTGGAAAGAGAAGAAACCAAATCTGGCAACATGCTAAGGATGAAGGAAAAAATTAGAAAAGTATTGGACAATGACATCTCCAGATTCGAAGACATTCTTGCGAACATAGATCTACTGCTTCTCGAAAATCCCGGGAAGTAGTTCTAGTGGCAGTATTTGAAAGATAATACCGAGCAGGCCGATATCAAGGTAAAATATATGATGCCTTTGATGTGATCCAGGAGCTGTTGTCAGGGTATACCCCCAGCTGGTAAATATTTTGCCGAACGGGTTTGAAATTCACTCGAACTGACGATGTACCTGTAGCCGTCAGTTCGAGTGTTTTTTTACCGAGGCGCAAGCTGAGGATAAAAATGTATCGAGAACAAGGCCAGCCCCCGGAACTCCCCCTCTGTTCTCGATACAAATTTAATAACCGTCAGTTCTAGTGTTTTTCTCAATGCGGAAGCATTGTGAAAAATGTATCGAGAACGGGTTTGAAATTCACTCGAACTGACGGGCGTAGCTCAATTTTAATTTAATTCTTTTTGTCTCTACATTCTTAGCCGTCAGTTCGAGTGTTTTTTACCGAGGCGAAAGCCGAGGAAAAAAATGTATCGAGAATAAGGCAACGTTAAAATTTACGTGTACAGCCGGAGAAGAAAAAACTGTATATTAAT
>Ga0209309_10003738_pt1 | contig 12952 bp, 12 predicted proteins | sample COGITO_mtgs_1204_2_FD_184807 | JGI IMG/M metagenome (GOLD analysis project Ga0209309, IMG submission 184807) | Pelagic marine microbial communities from North Sea - COGITO_mtgs_120412 (SPAdes) (version 2) | ecosystem: Environmental > Aquatic > Marine > Epipelagic ...
TCGCCGAAGGCCGGGATCGATCCCTAATACTCGCATTCGCAATAACTCCCTCGCCGCAGCTGAATTGACCACTAGCACGAACAGGGAACATCGGCCAAGCGTGAAACAGAGAAACCACCGTTTCGCGACATTCCAAACTCTCGAAGCGACAGTTTCCAATAGCTATGCGAGTGCTTGCGAATAGCCATGTAAAATTAGCATATCTCGACGTCATTTTACCTATTGCTGCGCCGGTCATGACGCGCCAAATGCGGTTACAGAAACAGGAGCCGCGACGCCCAATCCAAGGAACTACCAAGATGGCAATGACAACATATACAGCTACTGCGCCAATCGGCTCAGACCTCGTCTACCGCGCTGTGACAGCTATTGAGCACATGATGCTTGAGCTGCGCGCATTGCCACGCGTTCGCGCCACAAACAAGGCGTTGAACAGCCTGACCAACCATGAGCTGGCCGACCTTGGGCTGGTCCGCGCTGACATCCAGCGTATCGCTCGGAACATGACCCGCCGCGGGCTGTAATAACCGCCGCTGAGGTTTTTTGAGGGCCGTCCCGATTAGTTCGGGGCGGCCCTTTTCGTTTAGCCGCGACGCAAGGTCAGCGTCGTCCACTCACCGATGGAGCGACGATCCAGACGGGTAAAGCCCCAGCCCTGATAGGTCCGCTCAACCCCGGTTGCCTGATGATTCAGGATACCTGACAGAATGATGATGGACCCCGTTTCAGTATGCTCCGCCATTTGCGGCGCCAGTTTACGCAGTGGGCCCGCCAGAATGTTAGCGAAAACCAGATCGTAAGGCGCGCGTTCATGCAAACGCTGCTGGCGGAAACCAGCGGCGGTGACGCAGGCAACCTGGTCGCCCAAACCGTTCCAGCGCATGTTGGCGGTGGCGGTTTCAGTGGCCACAGGATCAATGTCAGACGCAATCGCCTTGCAGGGGAAAACCTTGGCCGCTGCCATGGCCAAAACGCCCGTACCAGCGCCGATGTCAGCCACATTGGTCGCGCGCAAGCCTAGCTTGATCAATGCATCAAAGGAGAGCAGGCAGCCCAGCGTTGTTGCGTGGTGGCCAGTGCCGAACGCCAGCGCCGCATCAATTTCCAGCGGGATTTGGTGAATACCAGCCGCGCCGCGATCGTGCGAGCCATGGACCAGAAACCGGCCTGCCGGAACAGGCGACAAATCGCGACGGACTTGCGCAACCCAGTCGCGGTCCTCAAGCTCGGCAACCACAAAGTCTGGCGCACCGTGAACGGCCGCCAGCAGGGCCAGCGCGATCTCGTCCGGTTTTTCGGTGAAATAGCCCGCGACCTCCCAAACTTGGGACCCGTCATCAATCTCGAACACGCCGACGCCGGTGGGCGTCGGATCGAGTTCTTCCATAGCTTCGGCAAGGGCAAGCCCGGGCTTTTCGCCGGTAAGCGCCGTCAAAGCTGTCCAAGTGGTCATGTCGGTGTCCTCGTTCAGGTTCAGCGCGGTATGAGCCGCACCAGAACCTGAATCAAGCCCATGCCGATTGTTTATTAGGCGGCTGTGCCGATCGGACACGTCACGCCTGTACCGCCGATCCCGCAATATCCCGCCGGATTCTTTGCCAGATACTGCTGATGATAATCCTCAGCAAAGTAGAATTCAGGCGCATCCAGAATTTCTGACGTGACCGCGCCATAACCTGCCTGCTTGAGCCGCACGGCGAATTCAGCCTTGGTTTGACTGGCCGCATCGCGCTGCGCATCCGAATAAACGTAGATGCCAGAGCGGTACTGCGTTCCCACGTCGTTACCCTGCTGCATGCCTTGGGTCGGGTCGTGCCCCTCCCAATAAACCTTCAGCAGATCCTCATAGGTAATTACCGTTGGGTCAAAGTGGACCAGAACCACCTCGTTATGACCGGTTTGGCCCGAGCAAACCTCCTGATATGTGGGGTTCGGAGTGTATCCGGCGGCATAGCCAACGGCGGTCATCACGACACCGTCCAGCTTCCAGAACATCCGCTCCACACCCCAAAAGCAGCCCATGCCAAACATCGCGACCTGCGTGCCGTCTGGAAATGGTCCCTTTAACGGGTGGGTATTTATAAAATGGGTGTCCGCTGTCGGCACGGCGGCATCGCGCCCCGGCAGTGCGTCGGCAACATCAATCATCGTGGATTTTTTACGGCTGAACAGCATGTAGACCTCCCTGAGCTTTCCATGAGGAGATAGGAGATTCCACGCCCACCGCAAGGGCTGACATGCGATCACTCCGCCGGAGCGCTGGCCAGTCTCGGTGCGAAGATCGTCTCATGCCCCTTGGCCGGATGGCGCGGGATCAGCAGCGCTAACATCAGGGAGACACAGGCAAAACCCGCAGCCAGTATGAATACGCCCGCCGGAGAGGTCAGCCATAGGTACCCCAGCGCAGCAGGCAATCCGACCGCCGCAATGTGATTGATCGTGAACGCGACAGCGGCAGTCGGCGCGATATCCTGAGGGTCCGCGATTTTCTGAAAGTAGGTCTTGAGCGCAAAGGCCAGCGCGAAAAACAGGTGGTCCAGAATATACAGACCCGCAGCAATCCCCACGCCCCACGCCAGATCGCCCCAATTTGCGAAATACAGCGCCCCATAGGCGAGGAAGATCACGATCAGGCCGATATATTCCACAATCAACGCCCTACGTTCGCCAAAACGTTGCACGAAACCGCCCATCATGGGCGCGAAAATCATGTTGGCAAAATAGTTCGCAAGGAACAGGCCGGTCACTTCGTGGACCTCGAACCCGAACCGCTCCACCATCATAAAGGCCGCGAACACCACGAAGATTTGCCGCCGCGCGCCCGACATGAATTGCAGCGCATAATACAGCCAGTACCGCCGCCGTAGCACCATCCGCTTGATCTGCGGATTCGGGCTTTCAAATTGCGGGTATAAAAAGAAGCAGAGAACCGCCAGCAGCACGGTTGCGCCGCCACCCACCATGTAGACGGAATTGTAACTCCACCCGAAATTTTTCCATCCCAGCACCAGCAATCCATAGGCCAGCAGCGACGCGCCCGACCCGACCGCCACGATCCAGCCCAGCATTTGCGGTGCGCGCTTTTTCTCAATCCACTGCAATTGCAGCGATTGATTGACTGTCTCGTAATAGTGAAACCCGATAGAACTGAGCAGCGTCGTCGCTAGCAACCCCTGAAAGCTTGGGAAATACGCGGTAATTGCGACGGCAACGCCCAGCATAATCAGGCTGATAAGGCCCAGAACCTGCTCACGCACAAAGATGATAATCGCGATGACGCCAACGGCCAGAAAGCCCGGAATCTCCCGAACGCTTTGAAGCCAGCCGATATCCGATCCGTCAAACTGCGCCGCCTCGATGACGAAGTTGTTGAGCAGTGCATTCCACGTGGAAAACGCCAGCGGCATCGCCGCAGCCATGACGATCAGCAACGCAATCGGCCCGCGCCAAAGCGGTAGAGCCTTCGCCTGTTCTAAAGTCACTGTACGCATCATCGTCCATTACGCCCAAATGGTGCATCGGCCAACTGCCATAGTGTTACGGTACAATCTTGGCAGGCCGCACAGTTATGCCAAATCGGGCTTTCGGATTGTGGCCATTCGCAGCACAGTCTCGCAGTACGATTTTCCAGCGGAGCAAACATGACCCATCCAATCTTCGACGGACACAATGATTGTTTGTTGCACCTGTATCGCGGCGGACCGAATGCCGCTGACGGTTTTCGCACGGGCCTGCCGGGACATATTGATTTGCCCAAAGCCAAGGCCGGAAACTTCGCCGGTGGGTTCTACGCAATGTTTGTTCCGGATGAGAGTTCGCTGGATTGGAGCGTGATGCACAATTCCAGTTATGACATTCCCCTGCCGCCGATGATCCAGCAAAGCGCCGCGCAAACCGTCGTTAAGGCGCAGGCCGCTGTGCTGCGCGCCCTGCATGAAAGGGGCGACCTGACGATATGCACCACTGCTGATGCGCTGCGCACTGCCATCTCACAGGGGCAACAGGCCGCGATCATGCATTTGGAGGGCGCGGAGGCGATTGATCCTGAGTTGGAGTTCCTCGACACCCTTTATGATATGGGCCTACGCTCGCTCGGCCCGGTTTGGAGTAGACCGACCATTTTTGGCCATGGTGTGCCGTTCCGCTATCCCTCAGACGGCGACATTGGCTCCGGCCTGACCGAAGCAGGGCATCGGTTGGTCGCGCGCTGCGCGCAAAAGCGGATAATCGTCGATCTCAGCCATCTGAACATGGCGGGGTTTGAGGATGTTGCAAACACGGGCATTCCGCTGGTCGCAACCCATTCAAACGCCCATGCAATCTGTCCACACGCCCGCAATTTAACCGACGAGCAATTGCGCATGATCGGGCAAAGCTGCGGTATGGTGGGGTTAAATTTCGCCGCGGCCTTCCTGCGGCCTGACGGGCAGATGCAGGCTGAGGATGCGCTGGAATGGATGGTGCGACATTTAGACCACATGCTGGACCTGGCAGGGGAGGACCATGTCGGCTTGGGATCAGACTTTGACGGGGCGGTTGTGCCAGCTGAAATCGGATCAATCGCGGGTCTGGATGTCCTGCGAGATGCGATGCGCCAAAACGGATATGATGACGCACTGATGGCGAAGTTGTGCCATGGGAATTGGGTCGGACTGTGCGACCGGGTCTTCGCACCAGCCCCACCCGAATAATGGATGGGGCTGGCTAATGATCAGTTGAGTGGGATTGCCGCAGGGGCGCGTCCGGCAGCCTGTGCCTCACGGTATGCAGCCTCTGCTTCGGCCTGCAAACGCTCACCACGGCGCATCATATTGCGACCATCGTCGATATCACTCTCGCCCGAGCGAACCAGACGGCGACCATCTTCCAGGTCGTCTTCGCCTTCTTCGATCAGGTCTGCGCCGTCTGCGATAAGCTCTGCGCCCTCAGACCACTTCGCGCCGATCTCTGCGACTGCGCCGCCTTGAGCTTCGAGTTGACCGCCGAAAGTCGAGGTATCGGGCTCGGATGCGCAGGCCGCGAGTGTAAGTGCAAGCCCTGCGAAGAGGGTCGTTTTAATTACTGTGTTCATTGCCATAACCTCCATGACAGGCCGGTTGATCCCGGATCAGCGTCATTTGTCGGTAATGGCGCTGATATCAAGGATCGACACATTAAAACCACATGAATGTGATATTCTTGCACTGTCACGTTGCGCAAATTGGGTCTTCACCCTTCGCAACTTTGCGGTATAGTCGCGGCATGAGCATCAAACCGATCATTCGCGGCCTCCTAATCCTAAGCAGCCTCTGAGCGTGCCGGGACCCTGGCGCGCGCGCTCAGGGGATAGTGATGAGAGCGCCAGATCGACACACTCAAGCTCACAAGGATACCCCACATGACTGATCAGAAACAGGACCAGGTCCTGATCTTCGACACGACCCTTCGGGACGGCGAGCAATCCCCCGGCGCGTCAATGACCCATGACGAAAAGGTGGAAATCGCCACCCTGCTTGACGATATGGGCGTGGATATTATCGAGGCAGGCTTTCCCATCGCCTCACCCGGTGATTTCGCAGCCGTCAGCGACATCGCAAGAGTCGCCAAGCAGGCGCAGATTTGCGGCCTGTCCCGCGCGGCCACCGGCGATATCGACCGCGCGTGGGAGGCGATTAAACACGCCGTGCGCCCCCGCATTCACACTTTCATCGGCACATCACCCACCCATCGCGGTATCACCGGGATGAGCATGGATGACATGGCCGAGCATATTCACAACATGGTCACGCATGCCCGCAATCTGACGGACAACGTGCAGTGGTCGTCGATGGATGCGACGCGGACGGAGCATGACTTCCTCAAGCGGACCATCGAAATCGCGATCAAGGCCGGCGCAACCACGATCAACGTGCCCGACACCGTCGGCTACACCGCCCCGCGTGAAAGCGCCGAGCTGATCCGTATGTTGATTGCTGACGTACCGGGCGCGGATGAGGTGATCTTTGCCACGCACTGCCACAACGATCTGGGTATGGCGACCGCCAACTCGCTTGCCGCGGTTGAGGCTGGCGCACGCCAGATCGAATGCACGATCAACGGCTTGGGCGAGCGCGCGGGAAATACCGCACTGGAGGAGGTCGTGATGGCCCTGAAGGTGCGCAACGATATCATGCCGTATCAGACCCGCATCGACACAACGCGTATCATGCACGCCAGCCGCATGGTGGCGTCGGTGTCCGGTTTTGCCGTGCAGTACAACAAGGCCATAGTAGGCAAGAACGCCTTCGCCCATGAATCCGGTATCCATCAGGATGGCATGCTGAAGAACGCCGAGACGTTCGAGATCATGCGCCCCGAGGATGTTGGCCTTGCCGAAACCTCACTGGTCATGGGCAAACATTCCGGTCGCGCCGCGCTGCGCTCGAAACTGGAAAACCTCGGCTATGAGTTGGGCGACAACCAGCTCAAGGACGTCTTTGTGCGGTTCAAGGATTTGGCCGACCGTAAAAAGGAAGTCTACGACGAGGATCTGATCGCGCTGATGTCCGATCAGACAACCAGCGCCAGCAATGACGCGATCCGCCTGTCCGAGATGGAGGTCCGCTGCGGCACCACCGGCCCGCAGTCCTGCACGATGGTCCTGATGATTGAGGGTGACGCAAAGCGCGCCGAAACCACAGGCGACGGCCCGGTTGATGCAACGTTCAATGCGCTCAAGGAAATGGTGCCACACACAGCGCGCCTTGCCCTGTACCAAGTGCACGCCGTGACAGAAGGCACCGATGCGCAGGCAACGGTCAGCGTTCGGCTTGAGGAAAACGGCAAGATCGTCACTGGTCAATCCAGCGATACCGACACGGTCGTCGCCTCGGCCAAGGCGTATATCAATGCGCTCAACAAACTGATGGTCCGGCGCGAAAAGTCCGCTCCAGAAGAACTGAGCTGATACTGGACGGGGGCGCCTGACAGCGCCCCCGATCCTCACGCCATTACGGCCCGCGCCGCGACCGTCACGCCCGCCATCGCCTCCACCCACGGAAACGGGCCGTGGCTAATGCGCGCGACGCCACAGTCTGCCAGCTCGGCCCGAGTTGTCATCTGTGGGTACATCATAATGTTCACAGGCAACGGTGATCGTTCGCAAATGCTGCGGATCAGCGCCAAATCTCGCAATCCCGGCACAAACAGGCTGTGCCCGCCTGCTTGTGCGTAGGCTTCTGCACGTTTCAGGGCGGCGTCTACCATCGCCAAATCATGTGTCTGCGGCTTTGCCTTCAGGAAAATATCCGTCCGCGCATTGATCCACAGCGCACCAGCAGAGCCCGCAGCCAATGCCGCAATCCGCTGCATCTGCTGGGCGGTGTCGTATATCCCCTCGCCCCCGATGATCTGATCCTCGAAGTTCACGCCCACCACACCGGTTTGTACGACCTGCGCCGCGCTTGCCGACAAGCCGTCTGGCTGGGCCGCATAGCCACCCTCAAAATCGAGCGTCACCGGCACATCCACCGCAGCCACAATCCTGCGGGCATTCGCCAAGGCCCACTCAAGCGGCAAAACCTCCCCATCCCTGCACCCTAACGCGCCCGCGACGGAGGCGGAGCCTGTGGCAACCGCAATCGCGCCGCCCTTGACGACCGCACGCGCACTGCCTGCATCCCAGATATTGAACAGCACCAGCGGATTTCCCGGCTGGTGCACCCCCTCAAAATGAGCCCGTTTTTCAGATTGGATCACCGCATTCTCCCATCTATCACTCCGGCGCGACTCTCGCGCGCCCTGCAACCCCGTGTAAATTCGCTCCCACAATAGCGGCTGGGATGATTCGGATCGCCTGTGATCGGGCATTGATCGGGCCGAATTCGCAATCCGCAACGGGGAATTCGGCGGTTCTCCGCTCAGTGCGGGGGCCACGGGCAATCTGCACGCGAAATGGTGACGATTAGGGTTGATGACGCCCTTTACGCTTGGCGGCTGTGGATCGTATAAGGCCATCAGTATTGATGCGCAAAGACGCTGCAGCTGGAATGGCGCGCGCATCGGGTCAGGGGCAAGCGTCGATGTTCAATATAATTTCAGGCCTGTTTTCATCGGACATGGCAATCGATTTAGGAACCGCCAACACGTTGATCTACGTGAAGGGCAAAGGCATCGTTTTGAACGAGCCTTCGGTCGTGGCATATCACGTGCGCGACGGTCGCAAACAGGTTCTCGAAGTGGGTGAGGACGCGAAGCTTATGCTTGGCCGCACCCCCGGTTCCATTGAAGCAATTCGCCCCATGCGTGACGGCGTTATCGCCGATTTCGATGTGGCCGAGGCGATGATCAAGCATTTCATCCGCAAGGTGAACAAGCGCGGCAAACCCAAAATCATCGTCTGCGTACCGCACGGTGCCACACCGGTCGAAAAACGCGCCATTCGTGAAAGCGTTCTGGCCGCAGGTGCGCGCAAAGCCGGCCTGATCGCAGAACCGATCGCAGCAGCGATTGGTGCGGGCTTGCCGATCACTGAACCCACCGGATCCATGGTTGTGGATATCGGCGGCGGCACGACCGAGGTTGCTGTGCTGTCGCTGGGCGACATCGTTTATGCACGTTCCGTGCGTGTTGGCGGCGACCGGATGGATGAGGCGATTATCTCGTACCTGCGCCGCCAGCATAACTTGCTGGTGGGTGAGGCAACGGCAGAGCGGATCAAAACGTCTATCGGGTCCGCCCGTATGCCTGAGGATGGTCGTGGTCATGCCATGGAAATCCGCGGTCGTGATTTGCTGACAGGCGTGCCCAAGGAAACCGAGGTCACTCAGGCCCAAGTTGCAGAAGCCTTGGCCGAACCCGTACAGCAAATCTGCGAAGCTGTGATGAGCGCGCTGGAGGCAACACCCCCAGACCTCGCCGCAGATATTGTGGATCGTGGTGTCATGCTGACAGGTGGCGGCGCACTGCTGGGCGATCTGGATCTGGCCCTGCGTGAGCAGACAGGTCTGGCGATCACAGTTGCTGACGATGCGTTGAATTGCGTGGCGCTTGGCACAGGCAAAAGCCTCGAATTCGAGCGGCGCCTACAGCACGTAATCGACTACGGCAATCAAAACTGATCGCATGTGATACGAACGGCCCGGCGCAATTATTGCGCGGGCCATTTTATGAGTGCCCGTAAGGGGGAGGCCGAACGTGGCCTATGTAAGCGGACAGGTGAATACCGGCCTATGGCGCACGACCCGGCAAATTTTGCTGGGCGTGATCGTCCTCATCTGCCTGTCCGTTTTCGTATTGTGGCGCATCGACAGCCCTAGAGTTGATCGCCTGCAAATGGCCATCGCGGATACTGTTCTACCCAGCTTGGAATGGACAGCGCAGCCCACCGCGCGGCTGACCACAATGCTTCAGGATTTTCAGTCCTATGTTCGTGTGTACGAGCAAAACGAGGAGCTGCGCCGCGAGCTGCAAGCCATGAACGGCTGGCGCGAGGCTGCGATCCAGCTGGAACAGCGCAACGCACGGCTGCGCGCGCTTAACAACGTGCAGCTTTCACCCCAGGCAACATTTATCACCGGTGAGATTATGGCCGACAGTGCCGGCCCGTTCAGCCGGTCGGGTCTGTTAAACGTCGGCTCTGACAATGGAATTTCCGACGGCTCTGCGGCGCTGGACGGTCTGGGCCTTGTCGGGCGCGTATCTGGCGTCGGTCAGGAAACAAGCCGCGTGATATTTCTGACCGATATTAACAGTCGTGTGCCGGTGTTCCTTCAGGGATCGGGCCAGCGCGCGATTTTGACGGGAGATAACACGCCCGCGCCCCTGATTGATTTTGTGGAGGACGCCGAACGCGTTCGCCCCGGCGACAGGGTCGTGACATCGGGCGACGGTCAGGTTTTGCCTGCTGACATCCTTGCCGGACAGGTGATCGTTGCCGCCAACGGACAGCTTCGCCTGCGATTGGCGGCGGATTATGACCGGCTGCGCTTCGTGCGGGTTCTGAACTATCGCCCCCGCCCCGCAATAGACGAGCCCGGTGGGTTGGTCGCGGTGGAACCGTTTTTCTTCGAAGAAGAGCCCGAATGATCCGTCGGCTGATCCGCGTACTGATGCTGCTGCTTGTAGGTTTCATCTGTATTCTGGTGCTTGCCGTCCCGCTTACGCCGGGGGTGCCAAGCTGGCCAATGCCTGATTTATTGATCGCATTGTGCTGCTACTGGGTTTTGCGGAGGCCGGGCAGTGCGCCGGTGATCGCAATCTTCGTCTTGGGGTTAACTGCGGACCTTTTGCTGATGCGGCCTGTGGGATTGGGGGCGCTAACCCTCGTCCTTGTGACAGAGGTGTTGCGCGCACAGATCCGACACCTTCGTGAAGTGCCGTTTGTTTTGGAATGGCTTATGGTCGGGTCACTGATGGCGGCAGGCGTCATTGTTCAGGTTGTCCTGATGTGGATCAGCCTCGGCACGCTCCCCATGTTAGCCGAGCTGGCCCGATACGCCGGCGTTACGATTTTGAGCTATCCTGTGGTTGCCTTGATTTGCGGCGGGCTGTTGGGCCTGCGCCATCGCAGCACCGGCAAGCTTTCATATTCGACCTATCTGGGGGAGGACTGACATGGCGCGTAATGACAAGAGCGATCCTTCGATCACCCGTCGTGGGCTGGTATTGATGGGTGCGCAACTGGCGCTGGTCGGCACGCTGGGGTGGCGGATGCGGTACCTTCAGGTGGATGAGGCAGAGCGATATCGTCTGCTGGCCGAGGAAAACCGGATCAACATGCGCCTGCTGCCACCAGCCCGCGGGTTAATCTATGACCGTGACGGCACGCCCATCGCCGTCAACCAGCAGAATTATCGCATCGTCATGATCCGTGAGGGGGCCGAGGACCCCGGTGAAATCCTGCGCCGCCTTGCCCGTCTGATCCAGATCAGCCCCGAGCGTCGCGAGCGGGTGCTGCGGGACATGTACGCCCGCCCTGCCTTTGTTCCGGTCACGGTCGCCGAGCATCTGGATTGGGAAAGCTTTGCCCGCGTTGCCTCAAACGCTCCCGCCTTACCCGGTGTTCTGACCGAGGTGGGGCTGTCGCGGCACTATCCTGCGGATGAGGTGTTTGCTCATATCGTGGGCTATGTGGGTCCGGTCTCGGATTACGACCTTGGCCAGATCGAAAACCCCGATCCGCTGCTGCAAATCCCTGATTTTCAGATCGGCAAAAATGGCGTGGAAAAACGATCGGAAACCGAACTGCGCGGGTCCGCTGGAAACTCGCGAATTGAGGTCAACGCCCGCGGCCGCGTCATTCGGGAGCTAGACCGGGTTGAGGGGCGCTCGGGTCAGGATTTGCAGCTGACTATTGATAGCGGACTACAGGATTTCACCTTGCGCCGGATGGAGGGGGAGAGCGCCGCCACCGTTGTGATGGACGTGCAAACCGGTGAAATCGTCAGCATGGTGTCCTCCCCCTCGTTCGATCCCAACAGCTTCGTCTTTGGTATCTCGACAGGCGAATGGAATGCGCTGAATCAGAATGAATATCGTCCACTATATAACAAGGCTGTTTCCGGTCTGTACCCGCCGGGGTCCACGTTCAAAATGGTCGTCGCTCTCGCCGCGCTGGAGGAAGGGGTAATTGGCCCGCAGGATACCGTATTCTGCGGAGGCTCGATCGAGATTGGCAACCGCCGCGCCTACTGCTGGCGCCGGGGCGGGCATGGCTGGATGGACCTGCGCGACAGTCTGAAAAACTCGTGCGACATCTATTATTACGAAACGGCGCAGCGGATCGGTATCGACAAGATCAGCGCCATGGCCAATCGACTGGGCATAGGGGTTCGCCACGACCTACCCCTGCCCGCCATCCGTGCGGGAAACATGCCGGATCGCGACTGGAAAATGCGGGTGCATGGGGAAAGCTGGCTGATCGGCGACACCGTAAACTCCGGTATTGGGCAGGGCTTTATGCTCGCTTCCCCCTTGGAACTGTGCGTGATGACGGCGCGGATTGCATCCGGCAACGCGGTTGCGCCAAAGTTGATCCGTTCGGTCGATGGATTGCCCAGCGACATGTCGCCAGGTGAACCACTGGGGGTGGCGCCCAATTCCCTCGACGTTGTTAGGGGGGGAATGTTCGCCGTCTCGAACGATCGTCGCGGCACCGCCTATCGTGCGCGCATTGCCGATCCACTGATGGCTATGGCGGGCAAGACGGGCACATCCCAAGTGCGCCGCATCACTGAGGCGGAGCGGCGCACCGGCGTTTTTCGCAACGAGGATTTGCCGTGGAACCGGCGTGACCACGCGCTGTTCGTCGCCTACGCCCCGTTTGACGCGCCCCGGTATGCGATAGCGACCATTGTTGAGCATGGCGGCGGCGGCTCTACCGCTGCGGCCCCGATTGCGCAGGATGTGATGATCCGCGCGCTGTATGGACCCGATCCTCCGATTGAGGCCTGGCCCTCCGCGTTGCATCAAACCATCCGCGAACGTCGCCGCTTGGGTCAGGACAGCGCCAGCGTGCAGAGGAGCCGGGCATGATTTATTGGGAGCAGATGAATGCGCGGCCGACCCCGACCGGTCCGGCAAAACTGCTGCACGTTCATTGGCCCCTCGTGCTGTTGATCTTCTGCGTGTGCGGTACAGGATTTTTGATGCTGTACTCGGTCGCGGGCGGTGATCTGGATCGCTGGGCCAGACCACAGATGATGCGCTTTGGCTTGGGTGTGGCGGTGATGCTGATCGTCGCAATGATCCACATTGATTTCTGGCGGCGCATTTCTGTGATCGCCTATGTTGGCGGACTTGCCCTGTTGATCGCAGTTCAGTTCATGGGTGAGGTGGGCATGGGCGCACAGCGCTGGATCGATATCGGCCCCCTACGCCTGCAACCCTCAGAGGTGATGAAAGTCGCGCTGGTGATGATAATTGCGCAGTACTACGCATGGCTCCCGCGCGAAAAGGTATCGCATCCCTTCTGGGTTGTACTGCCCCTGCTGTT
>Ga0209309_10003745_pt1 | contig 12943 bp, 9 predicted proteins | sample COGITO_mtgs_1204_2_FD_184807 | JGI IMG/M metagenome (GOLD analysis project Ga0209309, IMG submission 184807) | Pelagic marine microbial communities from North Sea - COGITO_mtgs_120412 (SPAdes) (version 2) | ecosystem: Environmental > Aquatic > Marine > Epipelagic ...
AAAAAATGTTGTCATCGTCATCGATACCACCGACGAGAGCGACGACGACTGCGAGAGCACGAACGCGAACGAAACGAAGAAGACAAAGAGGGAGAGCAATCATTTCGAGAGTTTCTTCTTCTTCTTTGTCTTCTTCTTCTTCGCGTTTTAAGAAGAACGAAAACAACAACAGCTTCATCATCACCACCACCACCTGCAGCAGCAGCAGCGCTTACAACAACAGTAGTTTTAATAGCAGAAGGAATAAAAGGAGTCGTCGTGATACTAATACTAATATTGGATTTCTTTTCAACAGACCGCGAAGAAAAAGTGGACAAAGAACGGTGGTGGTGGTCGAAGCGGGCGGCGAACAAGGAGGCGACGCTCCCGTCTCCAAAGCGGCGGAGAAAGTCAACCGTGGCTTGGAAAAGTTTGAAGCAAAACAGTACCAAGACGCGGCGGATTTTTTCACGGACGCTTTGAAGTTGAACCCGAACGAAGAAGAGTCTCGAGCGAGTCACTACAATCGAGCGTGCGCGTACGTAAAGATGAACAAATACGAGCAAGCGAAAGACGATTTGATGGTCGCGTTGGAAAAGTTTGACTTGGACTTCCGAGTGTTGCAACGCGACGACGACTTGGCGAAGTTTCGAAATACAGAACAGTTTGAAGAAATCGACGTCGAGTACGGGGACGGGAAAGAGAAACAAGCGGCGCAGGCGAAGCTTCGAGCGGAAGCAGCGGAACCGTTTCGATTTTTGAAACTTTTCCTGTTTGGGTCGTTAGCGAGTGGAGCAGCAGTTGGTCTCTTGATTATTCTGTCGCGGTTAGTGCAAGCTGTGAAAGGCGGAGGTGGCGAGGGAGAACTCGCGGAAGATGTGCCGGATTTAATAGAAACGTTGAAAAATTTAGGCGTAAACACCACGGCGTTGGTTGTTTTGGGATTACTCTTAAAGAACGAGTTGAAAGGGCGAGATGAGACTTTGCAGGAAGCAGAAAGAGAAGAAGAACTTGGGAGATTACAAGTGCAATTGAAAAAAGACGAAGGCGCGGTTCCTTTGAACAGACTTCGGTCTTTGTATAGAGTCTTTGTGGTTGCTGGTTCTGAAGCGCACGTCTTTGAAACGATGGCAAACTTGGAAAAATTCAGAGAGAAGTTTATTCAGAATAAGATTTTGGTATGCACGGTGACAATGTTGGAGAACGATGGAAAACCAACGAGCGACGAGCCGATGGATTTGACTTTTGGGAATCGCTCGAAACGAAATAAGAAGAGCAGTTCTTCGGAGGTTGATGTGAACGTGTTTGCCGACGCCAAGGAAAGATGGCGCATACAGGCAAAGGATCAAACGGCGTGGAGAAGATGGATCATTAATCAAGTAGAAGTAGACGGATTCGATCCGTCGGTGAGAGATGTGTTTTTTGCGGTGGCTAAGAATGGGACGTTGTGGAAATCTGGCGCCGGTGTTCCTAACTGGATGAAGCTGTTGGAGGAACTTCCGGAGGAAGGTTCGGTCCAAGCAAGTGTTACAGGTATTTGATAGAATATTATTCCGCGGTTAGTTTTTAATTAAAAGCATCGAAACGGACGTGGTCTTGTTGGTATCTCGTTTTCTCCTCCGTTTTCAACTCCCTCCGGGGATTTAAACGGTGAATGCTCGTATAGTTCGTCGCCAACGATGCTGTGAATAAACGCTCGCATTTTGCTTACTTTTGTGTATACGCCATATTTATTTTCCAAGGCACAGCCTTCGCCCCAGCTTACGATGCCGACTTGAGCAAGCGTACGCGCATTTAATAACGGCCCGCCCGAATCTCCTTGACAAGCATCTGTACCTCCAGATTTATATCCCGCGCAAATCATGGAGGATGAAATTGGATTCCCGTATGGCCATCCCGGATAGGAATCGCTATGCTCGCACGTCTCTTCGGAGACGAGCGGAACAGTCGCGTTATTCAAATGTTCAGTTAAGAAACCGCTCGAGTCTACGCCAAACCCAACGACGTAGCACATCTCGTTCTCGTCGTAAACAGTTTTGTATTCGTCTTCGTCTACTTCTTCGGCACCCCACGCGAGTCGAACGGGTTGTACGTCGAATATTTCACTCGCCGGTCTTACCAGACGAAGCACAGTGCAATCTTGATCAAAGTTTATCCCATTGAAATCCGGATTTCCGTGCGCTTCGGCAATTTCAATAAACTTAAGTTCCTGACCTTCTCCTCCTTGATCGAGCTGAACTGAATTTACCAGTACCTCCATCTTATCGTAAAAGTTTCGCGTGTTCGAAACGAGTCCATCAGAAAAGAAACAGTGCGATGCCGTCAAAACGTGTCGGGTGGATATGAAAGTCCCTCCACATCTAAAATCGCGAACTGTGTTACCATTCTCATCCGCGTACGATCCAAAAATGGCAACGATAAAGGGAAACGCGGATGTTTCATACACCGGTACCCCGTTAATTATTCGATTTCTTGGAGATGATACGAGCGATGGAACGCCGTTAATGATTCTCGTTTCTCGAGGTTTTACCACGTTTGGCGCTCCCGAAGAGTTTGTAAATGAACGACCTCCCGTGTGAGAGAGTGTTGCAGTCGTCGCAAAAGGCGTCGTCGCCGTCGTCGTCGTCGTCGTCGTGCTTCTCGGTCCGACTTTTGTTTCAGCAGACGCGAAAAGAGAAAACAAACAAACGAAGGAGGACGACGCGGAGAAGATAAAAAAGAAGAAGAATATCAAGGACGACGACGATGATTGTTTTCGTTCTATCCGTCCTCGTTGTCGTCGTCGTCGTCGTCGTCTTTCTCGAGAAGATTCAATGCTCATTTCAATCGCGCTCGTTTTACTCTCTTCTCTTTGCAACATCGTTTTGAGAGAAGAAGTATCGCGTATTTTTTGCGCAACATAGGAAACACAAACTCTTTTCACTTCTCCTTTCCATAAGATGGATGTTGGATGTTAAAATTTTTCTCCTTCTTTTTCATTTTCTGACGATGAGCGTTAACTTTGATGTACTTCTGTACTTCTGTCGATGGATGGATTGATTACGGAGCGCGCGTGCGTGTTCATCTCGTTCGGTATGTTAAAAGTATAAATAAATATTTCACGTAAATATATACGAAAACACATTCGCCGTTTCCGGCCTGCGCGCATTCTATTTTCTATTCTCAATCGTTTTTATGTACACAATTCTTTGACCATTATCTGCTCTCGTCTCTTCAAAAGAACGCTTCGAGAACTTTATTCAAACTTCCGAGTATGGGATTTGTATTATTTTTTTTATCTGCGCTCCCTGGGCTTGATGTATTTGACACCGATTCTCGACTATTTGACACCGATTCTCGACCCTGATCGGCATCGAAATCTCCGGTACCCGGAAAGCTCTCCGGGGAGTCCTCCACCCCTAAACTCGGCATTATCGCATCCATTTCGTTGATAATCTCCGCAAACGAGGGTCTCACGTTTGGATCTGCAACCCAACATTTTTCGGTCAACTTTGCTAAACGTTTCGAATCTCGCGAGTTATCGTTTGAATACACTTTCGGTCTCATGTTTTGTTCCACCACTGCTCGAGCGATTTGTTGCGGCGAATAGTACGATCCCGAATACGGAGCTTTTCTATCCAGCAATTCGTTCAGTAAGACGCCAAAACTGAAAACGTCGCATTTGGTATCGTACCACTTGCCGGTGATAACTTCTGGAGCCATATAAATAAACGTCCCCGTACAAGCCGTGGGCGTGCTTTCGTTATCTTTCAAGGAGCTGTATCGGGCCAGTCCAAAATCTGCAATCACCGCACAGCCTTTCGCCGAGCTCTTCATGAAAATATTCGACGGTTTCAAGTCTCTGTGCATGATGAACATGTCTTCTAAGTAAGACATGCCTTTCGCGACGTCCCACGCGGCTTTTAGCCGCTTCTTATACTTGTGCGCTTTACTCTTTGTCGCGCCGCCTCCAAACAAAGCGCCGACTCCGCCCTTCTCCAAATCGCTATACAACCATTGCTTCATTGTCCCAACTAGCATCACCGGGAACATCAAACACGAATCCCCAAACGGGTTAAAATACGCCCCGAGTAAGGGAAGGACGTTTGGATGTCTCAATTTTACAGAGATTTCCGTCGATCGAACCAGCGCTTTCGCCTGCTTGGCGTTTCTCGCGCCTACGTTCTTCACCGCCACCGTAGCGCCTCCCCATTTTGCTCTATACACCGTGCCTTCGCAACCTTTCCCGATCTCATTCAGCATGGTTATTTGTTTCGGATTAATCAACCACCCGGCGTACTCGCCTTCTTCGATGAGGTCGTGCACGCCTTCCCATCCTTGAGGAAGTTTCTTGTTTGAATTTTGGAAAAAATCTGGCCTCACGGCGTCGTGGCCTTGCATGGATTTCCTGGGCGTTCCAACCCTCGCGTTCTCCCGGGGTGAATGACTATGATTACGATGATGACGACGTTGTTGTTCTTGCCCTCCGTGTTTTTGCATCCTTCGATCGTCATCTTTCGTGGGTAAATAGAACGCGCTCGAAGCTTCGACGTCTGATCCGTTCTCCGACTCGCACGATAATGATGTCGTGCTGACGCCGCTCCTCGTCGTCGTCATCTTCAATCTTTCTTGTAATCTTTCCACCATATTCTTCAACTCGTCGTTCTCTCTCTCCAAGCTTTGACGTCGTCGACTTTCTCTGGACGTTCGTTTCATTATTATCTGCGCGTTGTTGTTGTTTCTGTCCATGTTTTTCGATGAACTCAACCGCTAAAACTTTCGTAAACACGCTCGCGTCGTTTCAAAGAATCTCAACAGCAAAACCAACACACGCACACACAGTCAGTCGGGATAAAATTAAATAATCATTCTGTTCAAATCTCTTCTTTGAGAGACGATGGATGGCGCGACAAAAAGACTCTCTCTCTCTCTCTGCGAAGAAGATAAGAAGACGCGCGCGTTTCTTTCTCTCTTTCTTCTTTTTCTGCCCCAAACGCGGCGAAGCGTGTGGCCGATGCAATTAGTATTTTGACGCAGATAAAGAAAGGTCCGTTTGCTTTGAGAAGATTTTTTTGGTTCCGCGCCGATCCGATCGCAGAAAGAAAGGGAGGACACAGCGATTTTTCGGCTGATATTTTTCGATGATAAAAAATCCGTCGACCGAAAGCCCAAAATTGTTTTTTTTCTTCTTCTTCTTCTTCTTCTTCTCTTCTTCTCTCTTATTCTTTCATCAGCGTCATTTACAATCGTCATAAACAGAAGAGTTTTTGCCTAACAACGTATTTTTAGAAATGCAACAACTCGAATAAAAGAAGATAATAATAATGGGGAAGCGCAAACGTCCGTGGTTGATGGACAAAGACCCCGAGAAGCACTCGAAAATGGAGAGTGAAAAGAAAAGAGTGAAACAGAAGGAACGCGCGGAACGGAACAGACAGTTTCGGGAGAAGCAAAACGAGTGCTTTGAAGAAGGCAGCGGCGGCAAGGAGGAGGAGGAGAAAACTGTTGCGTTCGACGAGCGTACGAATTACGGCGTTGCTGCAGTGGACGAGAACGACAGAAGATGCGAGGAGGACGACCAATACGAGGAAGAGAAGAAAGAGCACGCAAGGGAAAAAGGAGCAGCCAGTTACGATGAGTTTGAAGCGAGGAAAGAGCTGATGCGACAGATGAAATTGACGAGACCGCCGGGGAAAAAGAAGAGCAATTTGAGGGAGCAGGTGGGAGGAGGAGGAAAAGGAGGAAGGAAAACAGACGGCGACGACGACGGCGACGAAGAAGAAACTTTACTCGAAGAGGGGGAAAAAGATATCTCGGCAGCATTGTTGCCTCAAAGTCCTCTGTTATTCTTCTCCTCATCCTCTTCCTCATCGAATGGAAAAGCGATGGAAAATAGTAAAGCGGTCGAACGCGCTCGAAACGACGCGACGTCAAATATTCAGCACTTTGCGAGAGTCAAACAGCTCTCGAAAGCGACGCAAACGTTTAAAAATTTAGTCGAAAATCAACGAATTAATCCGTCGGTGTATACTTATTGCGCGTTGTTAAATGCCTACGCCAACGCAGGGAGAACGAAGGATATTGAAATCATTCTCAGGCGCATGGCGAGTGAAACCAAACACAAAGAAGAAGAGAAAGGAAAAGAAGACGCAATCTTACGACCAGATTGTAAACCAAATGTAGTTGCTTTTACGATGTTATTAAAATCGTACTTGATCGAGTGCGATGTGAGAGCTGCCGTGAAGCTCGTCGAGAGTATGGCGGCGGCGTCTACGACGAGTAAAGTTGGCAGCGAAGATGGTGAGGATGATATTTCTCAATGCGCGTGCGGCGTTGGAATCGACTCGAGAGCTTTGAATACGTTTTTCCGGGTTTGTTTGCGCACCGGAGACGTATCATCTGCGATTCAATGGACGGGTACGAATGTTGAGGACGTATTAGACGATACGTCAAAACTTCTCCTGGCAAAAATGTACGCGCAGTCGTTTCGTCGGGATTTGTTAAAGCGAGAGATTGAATCCATGCAAACATCCATCGACGACTGTTTGAACGGAAAAGGCGTGAAAGACGGCTTAAAGAATGGTATCAAAGAAAGACAGGCACCGACGTGTCTCTTTTGGAAGAACGGAGAGTGTCAACGCGGTAGGATGTGCAAATTTTATCACGATCCGAACGTAAAGCAAAAAGTACCGGAGAAACAAGAGATTGCGCAAAAATACGATTGTCTGGCGCAAATGTACGGCGGCTTAGCGCGTTTAGAAGCGAACGTTGCACTCACAACAACAACGACAACAGATAAAAAGAAAAAGAGCTTCGTAAAAGCGTGTTTGAAAGCGATAAAGTCGTGCGAAAAAGCGTGCAAACAAGCTCGCGAAGGCTCGGTCCAAGGAGAAGAGGAAGCGGAAACGGTGGAAGAGGAAGATTCAGAACTAGCGGACCCGCACCGTCGCAAACTCTTTCGTAATACAAATCGCTCGGAACTTGAGCGCGATATGGCCAGATTGAAAGACATCGTCAGCAAGGAGGACGGAGACTCTTCTTTTCCTTCTTCTTCTTCTTCTTCAAAAGATACAACGACAACAACCATCGATGACTGTTTTTCCAGGTGCCTTTTGTTCACCTCAAAACTTGGCGAACTGGTCAACAAGAAAGACAGTAGCAGCGTTGGCGAAACGTTGTTTCAAGAACTTAAAAACTCTTTGGGTTTAGACGAAGTTTTCGTCAAAGAAGATGACGAAAAGAAGCGCAAGGACAAACTCAGAAAACGCTTGAAGAAGACAATCGATTCGAAGACTGGACAGATAAACTTTAAGAAGCTCTTCCACGGCGTGCAAAAGGAAGCAAAAGAGGAAAACGAGATAAGCCTCGAAGTTGCCGCTGGAAACGGCGAATGGGCTTTAGCTCAAGCCGCCGCGAGCTCGTTGTCTTCATCGAACAAGAACAAAAAAGTCTGGATCGCGAGCGAGTTGCGCCGCGACCGTTCTTGCGATATCTTCAACAGAATTTGCGTTTCAAAACTTCGAAACATCGCTGTCGTTTCCGGAGATGCGTTTCGTTTACTCAATGAAAGCATTCCTCCGAATTCATTGCATCGAATCTTTATTAATTTCCCAGAACCGCCGCATCACTCCGGAGACGAAAAGTCAAGAAACGATAAAGCGTTGTTGAATAAAGATTTTTTCGTCGCCGCACACAAAGCGTTGAAGAAGAAGGACAAAAACGGTGATGGTGGAGGAGGACTAACGATTTATTCTGACAACGAAAGGTACATGCACACCTTAGCAAAGATGATATCTGGGCTCACCGTCGATGATGACAATATAGCGTTTGAAAGCGAGAAAAGTTACGGAGCGGACGAGTCGAGCGATACGATTGAAGCGTCGTTTGAAAACGTAGAAGGCGTTCGATTATACACCGGGTCGGCTCCAGGCAAAGGCTCTGGATTCGAAAAGTACGAAGAAAGTTTCTTCGACCGGTTTTGGCAAGCCGGGAGTCGAATCGAACGGTATTTCATGGTGTTTTCGAAACGCTAATAAAAAAAATTATAGGATAGAGCGAGAAGTGTTGCGTTAGCACGCAGTAGTAGTAGTGTAGCTAGCACCTGTACAGTTGTACAATTGAAGGAGCAATTTGTAGTAGTTTAATAGTTAAGAACAGTAAAGTTACACGTGAAAACAGATCACACAGTGCAAGAAATTCAATAACAAGGGTAAGGTAAGTAAAAGGAGGACGATACACGAGGAACTACCACAACCACCCATCTAGCTTCTCTTACAGCCGCACTGGGAACAGAAATTTGCACTCATGCGATTGAATACAGCGCCGCATTGCTGACAATACGAAACTTCTTCGCCGTTATTCACAGCAGCATTAGTAGTAGCAGCAGCGTTACCTTCGTCGGCTAACCTTCGCTGCCGTTCCATGGAAATGGCTCCGCTCGCCTCCGCGCTCATCGAAACCATCGGCGCGTCTCTCGGGTCGATCACTTTGATAGTAAACATCAAAATCGTCCTCTCGTCTCCGTCGCTCCCAACCGACTCGTGTCGAAACTCCGGAGCGCACGAAATATCCACGACTCTTCCCAACGGCGTGGATTCTGGCGGATTTTTTTCCGTGTCCGCCAAAAACATTCTCGCGAACGTCACCGCGCTCACCGTCTTACTCACCGCCTCCGCGCCACACGCTCGGATAGAGACCGAATACCCTTCGCGAATCTTCCCGGCGATTGCCCCAGCCACTTGGCTCGGCACCGAGTTTGCCCCGCACGTCAAACTCACGTCCGTTTCCTCGTCCTCCATCTGCATGTTCCCGTTCCCTTCTTCTTTCCACGTCTGCAAAAGAATCGCCGAAAATCGTTTGGCGGCCCCCTCTCGAAACGTCGGATACAAACGCAAATCCACGTTTTCTTCCTTCAATTTCCTCCTCGCGATGGCCATCGCTTTCACCGCCGTGTTCACGTTCGCCGGCCCGAGCGCTAAAATCAGCGGCGCTTCTCCGTGTTCGCACACGAAACCAATCGAAGTGGCCAATTTATTCGTCTGCGTGTTTTGGGAGACTTTTAACACTCTCTCTCCCGGCGGTGCTCGAGCGATGTCTTCGACCGTTTGGCCCTCGCGGTGGTGGATCCCGTGCGGGGTTGGCGTGTTGTTGGTGGCGTTCATGTTGAAGTGATGATGCAGTGGTGTGTAGGCGGATGATGAGATGAGAGAGGTGGAAAAGAGTGAGGGCAATTACATGTCGAGAGAGAGACCGATCGGGAACTTGGGAGACAGAACAGAGGCAACGAACGGACCAACAAAAGGGCAGACGAAAATTTTGTTCCTTCTTGTGATTTCAGAGGAGGAAAAAAGCAAAAAAAAAAATGTGCGATGTTTATTACACACGAGGTGTTTACGCTACTTTCTACTACTACTACTACTACTCTGATGAACGTGGAAAGCTCTTTCGGCTCTTCTCAGAGAGTTGTGACGCCGCGCGGCTCTATTCTACTGTTGTACATTTTTCTTCCTCGCTTTTCTCCTTTTGCTTCTTTTGCTTCTTCTTCTTCTTCTTCTCCTCTTGGGCGAGTTTTAAGCGTTTCCGCTGTCGCTCTTGGAAGTGTTTGATTTCTTCGCTCGTGTGCTCTCGGGCGGTTCCGTTTCTCATCGCGCGAACGTGGCGCATGAGCCAACTTTCGGTGACCGTGATTGCGTCGTCGGGATACTCTTCTTCTTCTTCTTCATCTTCTTCTTCATCGTCCTCGCTCTTCTTCTTCCCCTTCTTTGATGTTTTACTCGCGGTGGCAGCGGCGGCGGCGACGGCAGCGACGGCAGAAGGTGCATTCGCAGAGGTAGTATTCATTTTTTCTAATCTCAAGAGTTCTGTCGCTTGCATGCTTCCGTGCGCACACATGATGTGCGTGACGCGCGACGATTTTCTGTTCACGACTTCGGCGCCGAGTTCTCGGAGCCTTTGCTCGACGTGTTTTCGATTCTTGAATTGCTTAAACTCGCCGTTACGAACGACACAGACGCACCCGAGAGGGAAAGGTTCTAACACTTCTCGGGAGTTGGAGTGGTGATTGATTCCTTTCATGGGACTGTTGCTCTCTTTGGACAAATCGATGATGATGTGTTCTTTTTCTTTTTTCTCTTCTTCTTCTCGTTTGCTTCTCTTCTTCTCGTTCTTCGAGGAGGCGAGTCTTTCCAACTCTCTTTGTTGTGTGCGCACGTCAATCTTAACGTTCGGCAACGCCGCGCGTATCGAAGGATCGATGATTTCAACGTCACCTTCGTCGTCAGAACTTAAACAAATAATCGTGTCGTCGCTGTTATTATTCGTCGTCGTCGCGTTGTTGTTTGTTTCAGACTTTGAAAAGTAGTGATGAAGTTTGCCTTTATTCGCGGATAAATCCACCCACTGTTCGAACCGTTTGAGTAACTTGTCGCGGTCCTTTTCTGTTTCGGCGTTCACTGTCGGCGTTATTTTCCTCGGCCTTATCCTCTCGACGAAACCTAAGAGCTCGCCGTAACTCGAGTGTTCGCTGTACGGAACGTGGTAGAGTTTCGTCAATCCGTCGTTTCCTGTCCACGGTTCGCAAATCAAGCATTTCGTCTCCTCGTACGTTTTCCGCATTTGCCATTTCCACGCCCATCCGGACGGCGAAAATGCAACCACGCGTTTAAAACGATGCTTTTCGGCGAGCAAGATAGCATTCATAGACACGTGCGGATCCTTCCCGCCGTGTGAAATCACGCGCACGTGTTGTTCCATAGCTTTACTCCCTGTCGGATCATCCGGTTCGCCTTGAAAACACGTAAAGCAGTTGTCGTCGTACCACTCCGTCAGCGTGAGCATTTGCTTCTTTTTCAACATGACGGCGATTTTCGTATTATTATTGTTATTCATATTGTTGTCCTCGAAGAATGTGCGCACCGCGTCCCCGATGGCTTTAAACGCCTTCTCTTTTCCGACGCTATACGCGCTGCACGTGAACAACGTCTTCGGCTCTTCTCTCAACGCTTCTAAAACGATTTTCTGCATGCACTCCAACGCGACTTTCTGCCTCGGAAAATCGTAATTCGGATTACAATACGTCGTATCTAAATACAACTCGTCCAAGCGTCCGTTTCTCTTCAGCGTTTCCATCAACTTTTCATTCTTTTGGACTTTGTCCTCGTCCGCGCGAAAATCACCGGTGTGTAACACCGTCCTTTTCGTCACCTTATCGAAAAAGTACGCCATCGCCGCGCCTGGACAGTGATTGGCGTCAAAAAATGTCACCGTATACGAAGTGCCTTCGATTTCTGTTTCCGCGTGTAACTCGCACGGGACGATGTATTCTTCCTTCACTTTGGTGATTTCTTTGATTAAACTCCCGGTAATTTTCGAGCAGTAAATGAGCTTCTTCTTCTTCGTATTAGTAGTACCACCTTTATCACCAAACGCGGAGCTCAATCCAACGGTATGATCTGAGTGGAAATGCGTCAACACGTACGCTTTCACGTCCGGAGATTGGAACTGAAACCCGTCCACGTTGATCCCTTTGAAGTGGTTTATTCGCTTGATGTGTCCGACTTGCGTGGCCATTATTACATAGATTATTATTATTCGGCCTTCATCTTTTAACAAAAGACAAGAGAGAGACAGAGACAGAGAGTAAGAGAGTAAGAGAGAGTAAGAGAGAGAGTAAGAGAGTAAGAGAGACTTTAAGTTGTGACGCGAGCGACGACGAGGAAATGTAAAAGAAAACGAGGACGAAAAAACTGAATTCCCTCAGACAAAAATCTCATCACAGAGCAGACTGCTGTTGTGTTGTTCGTATTCGTACGAAAGAGATCACACGCACACGGACGGGATGACGACGACGACGACGACGACGACGACGACGATGAGCGTTTCAGGGGCTCGTCTTTCTCACTTTCGAAGAAGACTTCCAAACTCTTCTTCTTCTCTTTCTCGAAGAATACGAATTTTGCAGAGGAGACGCATTTTCACCAACACCACGAATAACGAACTCGCCTTTTTTGTCGACGAAGAGGAGGAGGAAGAAGAAGATTTAGAAGAAGAAGAAGAAGACGAAGAAGAAGAAGAAGAATCGTGGATAGGAGAGAAAGACGCGTCGAAATCGACCACGATTGAACCGTTCGTCTTAGGCGAAACCAAGGACATTTTAGCCGTGTATAAACCAGCAAACTTGGGTTTCCACTCGGAGTTTTCCGACGGGTTGGTAAAAAAGTTACGAAAGATGAAGGAAAAAGACGAACGTTTTTACGAGTGCGAGAACATCTACCCCGTGCACAGATTGGACAAACCGACGAGTGGAATTGTTCTCTTCGCGACGAAGAAATCTGTCGCGAATAGTTTGTCCCGAGCGTTTGAGAATAAACGGATTGTTAAGTATTACGTAGGCGTCAGCGAGAGGAAACCGAGAAAGAAAATGGGCACCGTCACGGGAGACTTGAAAAAAGCAAGACGAGGGATGTATAAGCTGATGAGAACGATGGAAAATCCGTCCAAGACGACGTTTGTCTCGCGCGGGTTTACCGCGGAGGTGGGAAAGAAGGAGAACAACTTGCGCTTCTTCCTTTTTAAGCCAGAGACTGGAAAGACGCATCAGTTGCGCGTGGTCGCCAAATCTCTCGGTAGTGCACTTCTAGGAGACGAGATGTACGGTACCGCTCGTAAAAGTAATAGTATCGATAGAATGTATCTGCACGCGTGCGCGGTCAGGGTGCCCAAATTAGAAGTCGTAGACGAAGACGAAGGCGGGGGAAGAAAGTACGAAACTGAGCCGTTTCAGATAGTTTGTGCACCCAAAGAGGGTGAATATTGGGGACCTGTTGATGCGTTTCGAGAGTGGTTTGAAGAAGGAATGGATCAAGAGTGCGGACCCTGGTTCGACGATATTAGCTTGTTACGAAGCACGAATGTGGTCGCGTAATTTGAATTTTTGGGGTAGAAAGGACACGAGGGAGGAGAAATTGCTCTTCTGCGGGTAGTTGAA
>Ga0209309_10003746_pt1 | contig 12930 bp, 13 predicted proteins | sample COGITO_mtgs_1204_2_FD_184807 | JGI IMG/M metagenome (GOLD analysis project Ga0209309, IMG submission 184807) | Pelagic marine microbial communities from North Sea - COGITO_mtgs_120412 (SPAdes) (version 2) | ecosystem: Environmental > Aquatic > Marine > Epipelagic ...
GCAACTTTAACTGGTTTTTTCATAGCATCTCTTCTGAAAGGTTCACCAAGTTCTTGGTTTAGAATTACTTCAATAAATGTTGTAATACCTTTTTTTTGATCCTCACATGATTGTTTGATTGCAGCTGTAGTCTCTTCCATTGTTTTCACTGCAACTCCTTTTAGTCCGCAAGCTTCTGCTACTTTTGCATAACTCAATTCTGGATCAAGCTCTGTTCCAACGAAATTATCATCAAACCATAATGTTGTATTTCTTTTTTCAGCACCCCATTGATAATTTCTAAAAATTACCATTGAAATTGCTGGCCACTCTTCTCTGGCACATGAGCTCATTTCATTCATACTGATACCAAAAGCACCATCACCTGCAAAACCAATTACGGGTGTATCTGGACAACCAATTTTTGCTCCAAGTATTGAAGGAAAACCGTATCCACAAGGGCCAAATAATCCTGGTGCCAAATATTTTCTACCTTTTTCAAATGTTGGATATGCATTTCCTATTGCACAGTTGTTACCAATATCGCTTGATATAATTACGTCATCAGGCATACCAGCTTGAATTGCTCTCCAAGCTTGTCTTGGGGACATTCTATCAGCATCTCTTTTTCTAGCTTCTTCATTCCAAACTGTTCCTTTGTCATCTTCCTCATGATCTAAACTTGAAAGTTTTTGTAACCATGCAGATTTAGTTTGGTGAATAATATCTTTTCTTTTTTGTCTATCTGTATCACCAGCTGTAGGTGAAAGCTGAGCAAGAATTTGTTGTGCTACTAATTTTGCATCACCACAAATTCCAACAGATACTTTTTTTGTTAAACCAATTCTATCAGAATTCATATCAACTTGAATAATACTCGCATCCTTTGGCCAGTAATCCATTCCATAACCAGGTAATGTTGAAAAAGGGTTTAGTCTAGTTCCAAGTGCAAGAACTACATCGGCTTTTTGAATTAATTCCATTCCAGCTTTTGACCCATTGTATCCAAGTGGTCCTGCTGCTAATGGATGACTACCTGGAAAGCTATCATTATGTTGATAACCTGAACAAACTGGTGCATCTAATTTTTCAGCTAATTTTTTACAATCTTCTATAGCTCCACCAATAACAACACCTGCTCCTGAAAGAATTACTGGAAATTTTGCTTTTGATAATAAGTCAGCAGCTTTTTTAATTGCATCAACTCCACCTGCTTGTCTTTCAAGTCTCACTATTGGGGGTAGATCAATATCAATAACCTGTGTCCAATAATCTCTTGGTACATTTATTTGTGCAGGAGCTGATCCTCTAATAGCTTTTTCAATTACTCTATTTAATACTTCTGCCATTCTTGAAGGGTCTCTAACCTCCTCTTGATAACAAACCATATCTTTAAATAAATTCATTTGTTCAACTTCTTGGAAACCACCTTGACCCATTGTTTTGTTTGCTGCTTGTGGTGTAACTAAAAGTAAAGGAGTATGATTCCAATAAGCTGTTTTAATTGGGGTAACTAATCCAGTAATCCCGGGTCCATTCTGTGCAATAACCATTGACATCTTACCTGTTGCTCTTGTGTATCCATCTGCGATTAAGCCACCATTAGTTTCATGAGCAACATCCCAAAAAGTAATACCCGCGTCTGGAAAAATATCTGAGATAGGCATAAATGCAGATCCAATAATTCCAAAAGAGTGTTCAATACCATGCATTTGTAAAACTTTTACAAAAGCTTCTTCTGTTGTCATTTTAGTCATAATAATTAGGCCTTCCTGCTTAAATTGTTAAATAAATCTATAAATAATTTGTTAATTTTAAAGATTAATATATAAGATTTAAAAAATTTCAAATAAACAAATCGACACTATTATGGCAACAGACATTATAATTCACGACGAAAAGGACAACGTTGGGGTAGTTGTTATAGATAAAATCACCCCAAAACAAGATTGTGCTTGTTGGATCATGGAAAATGACAAAACCGTTAAAATTCAATCATTAGACGAAATTCAATTAGGTCATAAGATTGCAATGGTAGACCTAAAAGAGGGTGATACTATTTTAAAATATGGTCATGATATTGGAAAAGTTGTTAAATCAATCAAAAAAGGTGAACACGTTCATGTTCACAATGTAAAAACTAAGAAGTGGTAAAAAAAATATGGAAATTCCAAAAAGTTTTTTAGGTTATAAAAGAGAAAATGGCAGAGCTGGTACTAGAAATCACGTAATTATTCTGCCAGTAGATGATATATCAAATGCATGCGCTGAAGCAGTTGCAAATAATATTAAAGGAACAATTGCCCTTCCCCACTCATATGGAAGACTCCAATTTGGTGCAGACTTAGAATTACACTTTAGAACAATGATTGGCACTGGAAGTAACCCAAATGTTGCAGCTGTAATAGTTATTGGAATTGAACCTAAATGGACAAAAAAAATTGTAGATGGAATTGCTAAAACAGGAAAACCAGTTGAAGGTTTTCATATTGAGCGTACTGGAGATATTGGAACTGTTATGAAGGCTTCAAAAAAAGCTCAAGAGTTTGTGATGTGGGCTTCTGAAAAACAAAGAGAAGAATGTCCAATGAGCGATCTATGGATATCAGTTAAATGTGGTGAGTCAGATACAACATCAGGATTAGCCGCAAACCCTACTGTTGGAAATTTAATGGATAAGTTAGAACCATTAGGAGTTCATTTATGTTTTGGAGAAACATCTGAGTTAACAGGTGCTGAAAAAGTTTGTGCTACAAGAGGTGCTACTAAAGAGGCATCTGATAAGTTTATGAAGACTTGGAGTTCTTATAATGATTTTATTTTAAAAGAAGCAACAGATGATCTTTCAGAGAGTCAGCCAACAGCAGGTAATATTGCTGGTGGTTTAACAACAATTGAAGAAAAAGCATTTGGTAATTTTCAAAAAATTGGTAATTGTAAATTTGTAGATGTGTTAGAACCAGCAGAAGAACCAAAAAAAGGTAAAGGTCTATACTTTATGGACACATCATCAGCAGCAGCTGAATGTGTTACACTTCAAGCAGCAGCAGGTTTTAATATTCATTTATTTCCAACAGGACAAGGAAATATCGTTGGTAATCCAATTGAGCCAGTTATAAAATTAACAGCTAATCCCTTAACTGTTAAAGGAATGGGAGAGCATATTGATTGTGATGTTTCAAAAATTCTTTCAAGAGAGATGAATATGTCTCAAGCTGGAGATGAGTTAATCAAAACAACTATGCGTGTAGCCAACGGTAGACTAACTTGTGCTGAAGCTTTAGGTCATAAAGAATTTGTAATGACTAAACTCTATAGAAGCGCTTAATAAATAAAATATTTCATGGTACACAAAAAATACTTGGTTGTAGTACCGGGTATTATACTGGCTTTCGTCCTGTACACTCTCTCACAAGGATTTAATAATATAATTGGTATTGAATTTTTTGGTTATGAAAAAAGTCCAATTTCAACTGCTATGATCGCTATCTTAATTGGAATTTTTTTTGGTAACGCCTTTCAAGTAAGAGACTCTTTTCAAAAAGGCTTGGATTTTACAAAAGAATACATTTTAAAATTTGGAATTATTTGTCTTGGTATTCAGCTTAAACCATTTGAATTTTTAGAATTTGGAAAAATTGCAATACCATTAATAATAGTCTGTATTATTAGCGTTTTAATTGTAATTAAATTATTAATTAAAAAACTAAAAATTCCTACGCGTATGGCTTATTTAATTTCTATCGGCAGCACTGTTTGTGGAACAACAGCAATTATGGCAACTGCCCCTGTAATTAAAGCTAATAAAAATGAAGTATCTTATGCAATAGCGAACATTACACTTTTTGGAATACTGTCAATGTTGATTTATCCATATTTTGCTAATATCTATTTTGACGGACAACCACTATTAGTTGGTTTATTTTTGGGAACCTCAATTCATGAAACCTCTCAAGTTGCAGCAGCAGGACTTATTTATGATCAACAATTTAACAGTCCTGAAACATTAAATATCGCAACAGTTACAAAACTAATTAGAAATACTTTTTTAGTTATTATGATTCCACTATTTGCTTTTCTATACAATAGAGGTCAGTCTAAAGAAAAAAACTACTCTATAATAAAAATATTTCCTTATTTTGTCTTAGGGTTTGTTGGAATGATAATTTTAAGAAATTTTGGTGACCATTTTTTTATCAATACTTTTAATAATAATTGGGAAAATAGTATTGAGATAATTAAGTCATCATCAAAAGTATTTCTAACAATGGCAATGGCAGCGATTGGATTATCCACAAATCTAAAAGATATTAGAGCTATGGGTTACAAACCCTTTATTGTAGGATTTATTGCAATGATAACTGTTGGATTGGTTAGTATTATTGCCATGCAGTCTTTTATAAAAATTTTTGTATCTTAAGCAGCTTTTTTAAAATATTTTTTTCTTAAATTAGAAAAAAATCTTCTTATAAATGCTGCAGCAACTCCTAGTGAGACTGCAAAAACTATTGAAAATAATCCATATAAAGTTGGAACTTCAACAGATAATTTTTTAATAAACATTGAAAGTTTATTTAAATCATTGGTATCAATTTTTGCTATTTCTTGTGTAGTATGTTCTGCAAAAAAAGTATCATAAGCTATTGCTATACCTACTATTAATAATAATAATGCTAAAAGCGTTTTTAATCCTGTGCTGTCAACTGACTCTCCTAATTTTTGACCAACTTGGACTCCAATAATTGAACCTGTAACAAGCATAAATACTAAAATTAAATCAATAGATCCATAATTGAATGCATGTAAAAAAGTTACTATGACACTAACAAAAATTGTAACAAACAAAGATGTGCCCGGAATTAATCTTGTCGGCATTCCAATAATATAAATCATTGCTGGAACTAAAATAAATGCACCTCCTATTCCCATTATAGCTGCAATAAATCCAACGAACAAACCAATTATAATTGGTGTAAATGCACTTTCATATAATTTTGATTTTTGAAATCTCATTCTTAATGGAAGACCGTGTATCCAATAATGTACATGCAGTTTCTTTTTTGTTATGATTTTTTTTCTTGCTTTATCAATTTCACCAAGACCCTCTACAAGCATTGCTGTACCAATAATCGCAAGTATGTACATGTATGCTAAAGAGATAACGATATCTATTTTTCCTATGCCTTTAAAATAAGTAAATGTCCAAATTCCTATTAATGTTCCAATCGCTCCACCAATTACAATCATTAAACCCATTTTGTAATCAAGTGTATCTTTTAAATAATGTGTAGTTGAGCCTGATACTGACGTAGCAAGTATATTATTCGCTTCATTGGCAACCGCATAAGTTGGTGGAACGCCTAAGAAAATTAAAAATGGAGTCATTAAAAAGCCTCCACCAACACCAAATAAACCTGAAAGAATTCCTACAACGGCACTTAATGAAAAAATTGCAACTATATTAACTGATACTTCTGCTATTGGTAAAAATACATCCATAGATAATTAATTAATGGATATTCCTGAAGTATAATGATGTCAATATATAGATTTTATAAAAAAATTTTAACGAACTGATAAAAAAGTACCAATCAAAATTAATCCCCAATATGCAGAAAGTCCTATAAAAATGCCTGTTTTTAGTTTATTTTTTTTAATTTCATTAGGTAAATTTTTAATAATTTCTGGCATATATTAATCTCAATAACATGAGGAAATTAATTGTCAAATAATTACTTTTTTTTAATGAAAATATTTTTTAGATTATTTTTTTTAAATTAATAAATTGTGGCTCCAAAGACTTTGACTTCTTCTCCCTCAGTACCTAATACCAATCTACCTAAAAATTCCCCTTCTATCTCTTTACTTTTTTGCTTAAAAAGTACTGTAATATTTTTACCTCTTCTAAGACATCCAAAAGCCTCATAATCATCTGCCAAACTAGTTAAAAGTTTATTATTGGACCATTGTTTTCCAAGCTCTACTTCATTAGCTCCAAATAACATTTGAGTCCCAAAATCTTTTGTAAAACTACCATAATCTTTCATGTTTGATGATCTTACCAAATTATCCCAAATAGGTTTGGCTATTTCTATAATTTCATCATCAGATTTCTCTAGAAGATTCATAAGTAAATTTTAATTATTTTTAAGAAGCTTTTTTCTTCTCGTTTTCATCAACTATGTGATAAACGGGCACTTTTTCCATAGAAAATTTACCTGTTTTAGGGTCACGTCTTGAAACAGTCAAACAGTGCCAATTATCATCATCTAATTTCATATGATCACCTCTGTAATAATATCCGGGCCAACGAGTTTCTTCACGGAACATAGTATGCTCTGTTACACACTGAGAGGTTAATGCTCTATGCTTTAATTCCCATGCTCTCATTAATTGGTGAAGATCTTCTGCACCTACTTTTTCTAAATCTTCTTCTAACCAAGCTAAAAGTTCTAAACCTCTTTTGAGCATATTTCCATTAGTCATATAATTAGTAGCAATTCCACCTACATATTCGTCCATAATTCTTTGCAGACGTTGTAGTCCTTGAATAGGAGAAATATAGCTAGGTGAAACAGTTCCACCAGTAATCTCATTTTGTGCTACTTGATATGTATCTAGTGGTTTAAATACAGCAGTTTTAAAATCCTCACATTGTTTATCTGAAACTTTAATACCTTCTGCTTTTTGATCTTCAATATATTTAACAGCTGCTTTTGCAGCTAAACGACCCTCTGTAAAAGACCCAGAAGAAAACTTATGAGCACTACCACCTACTGTGTCGCCAGCGCCAAATAGTCCATCAATTGTTAACATTCTATTATAACCCCAGAAATATTCTGGTGGTGATAGGTCTTCAGGACCACTAACCCAAGCTCCAGAACATGTTGCATGAGAACCCATAACATAAGGCTCCGATGTAGTTAATTCAGGATTTGTATATTTGGGATCAATGTTTTGAGAGGCCCAAACTACAGCTTGTCCAACAGTCATACCTAAAAAATTTTCCCAACCTACAGTTTCCAAATGTGGATCTTGAAAAGCCTCAGTTGTGACCATATGAATTGGTCCACCACCAGCCATAGTTTCTTGAATAAATGCATGGTTTCTCAAGCATGTTGGTGTTGGATGGTGATCAATGTACTCACCAACTAACTCTTTAGTTTGATCATACCATTTCTTCTCATAATTCTCTCCATTTGCATTTTGAGTATAAGTTTTAAGGTGTAAAAAATAAGCTCCAACAGGACCGTAACCATCTTTAAATCTACATAAGACAATTCTGTTTTCCATTTGAGTCATTTTAGCACCAACAGCAATAGGTAAAGCATAAGCTGAACCATTACTCCAAGGCGCATACCATGTTCTTCCCATTCCTTCTCCAACAGCTCTTGGTTTGAAAATATGAGATGCCCCACCAGCTGCAACGATAACTGTTTTTGATCTAAACACGTGAAAATCTCCAGTTCTCATGTTAAATCCTACTGCTCCACCTACTCTATTTTCTTTAGACTCATCCATCAAAAGATGAGTAATCATAATTCTATTATAAATTTTATCAGCAGATTTCTTTGCAGCCTCTGCAACAATTGGTTTATAGCTTTCACCATGAATCATAATTTGCCATTTACCTTCTCTTAGATAACGGCCAGTTTTTTCATTTTTCATCATTGGCAAACCCCACTCATCAAACATATGAACAGTTGAGTCAACATGACGAGCCATATCATAACCTAAATCTTCTCTGACCATTCCCATCAAATCATTACGAGCATATCTTACGTGATCTTCTGGTTGGTTTTCACCCCATTGCATACCCATGTAACAGTTAATAGCATACAGACCTTGAGCAACAGCCCCACTTCTGTCAATGTTAGCTTTCTCTACACAAACAATTTTCATGTCTCGTCCCCAATGTCTTGCTTCAAAAGTAGCACCAGTACCAGCCATACCACCACCAACAACAAGAACGTCACAATCTTCGTAATGTGTCTTATGTTTCGCCATTAGTAGTAAACTCCTTTTTTAAATGAATCTTTTGGTACTGACGGCAATTCACCATCAATATTTAAACCTTGAGGCTCAGTATAAAGTCTTTGTGAATTAATTTCACCTTGATTTGGTTTATCACCTTCAGCTAATTTTGGAATAAATTTTCCCCATGGCTTAGTTGTAATCGGTGAAACAAAATCTTTTGTAGTTCCATTTCTAAATTTAATTTTCCAAGAAATGGTTCCTTTTTCTTCTTCACGTCTAACTCTAACGCTGTGCCCCATAGGAGCAAAGTCAGCATAACCTCTTACATCAATTGCATGATTAGGACATGCCTTTACACATGAATAACATTCCCAACAAAAATTAGGTTCAATATTTTTTGCACGTCTAATATTTTCATCTATGTGCATGATGTCAGATGGACAAATATCTACACAGTGACCACATCCGTCACATCTCGTCATATATACAAATGTTGACATATTATTTTTTCTCCTTTTTTAAATTTATCATATTAATAATGTTTTGGTTGTTCTCTTTTAATACCTAAACCAAATTGTTTTGGTGCTTCAGCTAATGGAGGAAGATTGTCTCTTGAACCATCAGCTTCTGCTAAATTTTTTTGGATTGCTGCACCTGGTTTATAAAACATATGGGCAAATTTAGACCAGTATACTCCACCAAATAACGCAATGTTTGATAAAATATATAAAACTAAATAAACTTTATCATCCCATCTATTTTCTAAATTCAAAGATTGTGTGTATGACCATGCCAAACCAAATGTTGCACAAGCTAATAAGGTTAGAACAAATAAATCAGCTTTTATAATTCTGTACCAAGGGTGTGCTTCGGCTAGAACATCTACTCTTAAGAATAACCAAAACCAATAACCACCTATACAAGTCATTATTGCACCCACGTGCCACATCATTGGCCAAATATCTGGGGTAACAGCACCAACTGAAGAATAACAAAAGATCATAACTACAGAAGCGACCCAAAACAAAATAGTTCCCCACATACCTAATACATGGGCTACTCTTCTTTTGCCAATTCCAAGTTCAGCTGTAGTTGCAATGTCATGGACAACTGTTTTTGCAATTATCGCCGCTTTATGGCCTGTGCTAAGTTCTCTTTCTGCAGATAATTTTGCTTTTTTTGCGTTATTAAAAAAATAAGTAATGTTTTTATGGTGTATCATTTGAATAACAGTTCCAAAGAAAATTAGAGCTAACATTACTAATACGAAGCCCTGAATTACTGCTGAAGGTATACTTTCTGCAAGTGTAGCATATGGATTAACTGTCATCATAATTTTACTCTTTTGATAGAATTTTAACTTATTGAGATGTTTCTAGTACAGTTGAAATAATAATCAACCGTAATATCCGACGCAATTAATTGCAAAATACAACTTATGATTTACGTTTATAATGTTGTTTTGAGGGAATCACTGATCTTATTCCACCTTGGGGATTTTCTACATCTCCAGCTCTTCTAGGTATTAAATGAATATGACAATGTAAGATTGATTGACCAGAAATTTTTCCAGCATTTGATCCTATATTAAATCCTTTAACAGAATTGTCTTTTTCAATAATTTCATTCTTAATTTCTTTAATCAAATCGTTACAAGCTAAAATTTCTTCATCAGATAAATCAAAGTAATCTTTCACATGTCTTTTTGGTATAACCAAACAATGCCCTTCAGCAACTGGATAAGAGTCGTAACTTGCATATGCTAAATCATTTTCTTTTGCCAACCCACTTTCTTTAATATTACAAAATAAACATGGATTATTTGGGTCTTTCATATTTTTTATTTATAGATCGAACATTTTGAAATTTCCTTATTATAAATATAGGACAATTTTTTGTAAAAATTTAGACTTTTTCTTTTCCATTTTATATTTTTAATTGTTTCGATTGAAGCCACTCCCTTACCTGATCCAACAAGCAAAATTTCATCATAGTTATTTAACGTTTTAATAAAAATATTTTTATTAATAATTTTTTTTAATTTCTGTTTAAAAAATTTATAAGTTATTCCTTTATAAATTCCCTCTAATGGCGAATAAACTTTATCGTCTTTTATGAGTAGAATATTGGAAGTTCCACTTTCTAATATTTTATAATGAGAACTTAAAGCAACATCTGATGATGAATTATCCATTTTTGATAAATGTTTTAATATCATTTTATATTTTAAATTTTTAAACTCTGGATCCTCTCTTTTGTATTTAATTAACTTTAAATTAAATTTTAGTTTAGGTGTAACTCTTTTTCTTAATGAAATAGAAATTGTTTTATTATTTAAAGCAACTCTAAGTAAATGATTGTATGATTTTTTTTTATCAATATTTTTTTTTATCAAGCTAAGAACATTTTTCTTAAGTTCTGGTTTATTTAATTTGTAATGCCTTGCCGATTTAATCAAATTTTCGATATGTTTTTTAAAGAATAAAATTTTAGCTGGTTTGCCAAATATCATCATTGTAGTAAAAACACCACGATCACCCCATAGATCTTGAAACTTTATTTCCTTTAAGGTTTTACGCTGATAGGATTTTTTTAATAAGTAAGTTACCATTTTCAGTTAAAAAAGATTCTGGGTGAAATTGAAATCCATATATTTTTTCATTATTATTTTCTATAGCCATTGCGACATTTGAAATAGCACACCTCATCGTAATTTCAAAATTTTTTGCAATAAAAGGCTCTTTTAATTTTAATGAATGATATCTACCTACAGTGAATTTTTGATCTTTTTTAAATAAAAGACTTTTGTTTGTAGTTTTTATTTTTGATTGGAAACCATGATAAATCTTATTTTGTTCAATAATTTTACCTTTTTCACAGTATAAAATTTGTTGAAAACCTAAACAAATACCAATAATTTTCTTTTTTCCTTTGTATTTTTTGTAAATTCTTGATGTCAGTGGATAATCTTTTGGTGCCCCTGGTCCTGGAGAAAATACCAGCACATTAGATTTTTTTAACTTTGTTTCATTTATATCATTAAAATTATCACATTCTACTTTATCAAATCTTGAGAATTGATGAACAACATTGTGGGTAAAAGAATCTTTATGATCAATAATATAAATCATTTATATAAATCTATTAAAGCTTTAGCTTTTATATAATTTTCATTAAATTCATGAGATGCATTACTGTCTATTACCACTCCTGAAGCAACTGATATTTCTGATTGATTTTGATAATTTAAAATTGATCTAATTATTATATTAAATCTCATATCACCATTAAATTTTAAATATCCAAAACTACCAGTATAAATATTTCGATTTTCTTTTTCCTGCTTATTTAACAAATTAAGAGTGCTAATTTTAGGGCAGCCTATTACCGACCCTCCAGGCATCATAGCTTTTATAATTTCTAAAGTTGATGTGTTTTTCTTTAATTTTCCAGCTATTAAGCTTACATAGTGATAAAGGTCTTTATATTCTTCAACTATTTTCTTTTTTATAATTCTTACAGAGCCAACTTCACAGATTTTTGATAAATCACTTCTCTCCATATCAACAATCATATTGTGTTCTTTGGTTTCTTTAATATTTTTTTTGAAAAAACTCAATGCTTTTGATTTGTTAAGTTTTTTTGATTTTTTTAACGTACCAGCAATTGGCTTTGTTGAAATTATGTTTTTAGTTTTTGTTATTAAATTCTCAGGAGAGCAGCTAATGATTGAATAATCTTTATCATTTATCATAAAAGCCTCTGGAGCCATATTACTTTTAGTTAATCTACAAAAAAAATCTAATGCATCTATTTTTGAATTCTTTCTATATTTTGTGCAAATTTTTATCTGATAGGTTTCACCTGATTTGATTTTTTTTTTAAATTTATTGAATATATTCTTATAGGAGGCTTTGTTTAAATTGACATTAAAAGTGCTTTTAGATTTTAAATTTTCAGATGATTTATAATTTAATTTATTTGAAAGTTTTTTTTTAGTCTCTGGTTTATAAAAAATTCCCTTAGGAAATTTAAGTCCTTTTTGTTTATTTATCTTTACACCTATTAAATTATTCAAAATTTCATAACCAAAAAACCCTATATAAAGATCTGTTTCTTTATTTTTTATTTTTTTTTTAATCGAATTATTAATAAAATTTTTGATATTTTTATTAGATAAAATAATTTTTTTTGAAAAATCTGTAAATAAATCAAATCCTTTGTTAGATTTATAAATAATAAAAGGTTTTTTAGATTCTGCTATATCTTTTAAATAATTATCTTTTTTCAATTTGCTAAGCTACTTGTAATCTTTGAACTTGTTTTTCTTTAATAGGTAAATGTATCAATCCAGCAAATATTGATAAACCAATTGATATGTACCAGGCATAATCATAGGATCCGTACAGATCATGAAATACTCCACCAAGGTATGCTCCAAAAAAAGAACCAATCTGATGACTTAAAAAAACCATTCCATATAATAACCCAATGTATTTTGTACCAAATATAAATCCAACTAACCCCATTGTTGGAGGTACAGTTGAAAGCCATAGAAAACCAAAGGCCATTCCAAAAAATACAGCTATAATTGGACTTGGTGGTAAAAATATAAATATTGCAATGACTAATCCTCTAGCAAAATAAATTGTACTTAGAATTAACTTTTTACTAAATTTTTGAGCAAGATACCCTGATATTAATGTACCAAATATATTAAACAAACCTATCATAGATAAGATTGTAACCGTACACCACTCAGGCAAACCTCTGTCACTTATATACACAGGTATGTGTGTTGCAACTAGGGTAATGTGCCACCCACATACAAAAAAACCTAGAGTTAGATAAATAAAACTTTTATTATTAAAAGCCTCTTTTAAAGCCTCTAAAGCTGTTTGATTGTCATTAATTTTACCACCTACCACATTTTTTGGTGTTGTTAAACAAAAGGCTAAAAATAATCCTGCAATG